>Ga0316207_10004018_pt1 | contig 13145 bp, 11 predicted proteins | sample 6weekpyrite_MG_FD_204943 | JGI IMG/M metagenome (GOLD analysis project Ga0316207, IMG submission 204943) | Microbial mat bacterial communities from mineral coupon in-situ incubated in ocean water Damariscotta River, Maine, United States -... | ecosystem: Environmental > Aquatic > Marine >... | reverse complement strand
AATGTTTATCGGATATCGCCCGCAAATCATTAATTTATAGTATGAATTCTCCAAAGCCATTGTACAAGTATTTGAAACGAAAAAAAGATGGGGTTGCCGACTTGGTCACAAAGGCCCGGCTTATGGGTAAATTAAACCAGGAATTCCTAAAGATTGTCCCTGGCCCAGTTAATTTACATGTTCAACTCGCTTATATAAAGGGTAGCAAACTCCACGTTATTGCTGACACCCCTGCATGGGCAGCAAAATTTCGTTTTATGACTGGACATCTTGTGCCTACTTTAAAGAAAAATATTGAATATTTTCAATATCTTAAGGAGATCAGTGTTTCTACCCGTCCTGTCAGCACTAAAAATGAAAAAAGAAAACCGACGAGTACACGTTTTCTAAGCACAGAAGCTAAAAATTGTTTAGAGAGTATGGCAAACAGTCTGGACGAAAGTGATTTGCAGCGTTCATTATTACGTTTAGCAAGCAGACATAAAAAAAGTTAATAACCGCATAGAAAATACAGCTACTAACTTTATGATTTATTTAACAAAAATCTTAAATTTAAGCCTTAGCTCGCGTGTACAGGCTGGGCAAATGAAATCGGTGCAGTTGTCGCATCTTCAAACGTCACTTCTTCCCATGCATCTTCCTGAGCAAGTAATGCACGTAATAACTCATTATTCAAAGCATGACCTGATTTATGGCCACTAAAGGCACCAATTAAGCTATGCCCTAATAGATACAAGTCACCAATTGAATCAAGAATTTTGTGTTTAACAAATTCGTCTACATAACGCAGACCATCTTCATTTAAGATGCGGTAATCATCAACAACAACTGCATTATCCAAACTACCACCAAGTGCGAGATTATTGGCTCGAAGTTGTTCAATTTGATTCATGAAACCAAAGGTACGCGCGCGACTCACTTCTCTAACAAATGACGTTGTTGAGAAATCAACCTCGGCAATTTGAGATCCTTCCTTGAAAGCGGGATGATCAAAATCAATCGTAAAAGCGACTTTAAAGCCGTCAAATGGTTCGAAATTCACCCATTTGTCGCCATCTTCGACTCTTACTGGTTTTTTGATTCTGATAAAACGTTTTGGCGCATTTTGCTCTTCGATACCCGCAGACTGGATCAGAAAAACGAAAGGGCCGGCACTACCATCCATGATCGGAACTTCAGCAGCATTTAAATCAATATAGGCATTATCGATGCCTAAACCTGCCATAGCAGATAAAAGATGTTCAACTGTTGAAATGCGCACACCATCCTTAATAAGTGTTGTTGACAGGGTGGTATCACCAACATTTTCAGGAGTAGCAGGAATCTCAACAGGTTCATCTAAATCAACACGTCTAAAAATAATACCTGAATCCGGTGCAGCTGGACGAAGTGTCAAATAAACTTTTTCACCCGTATGTAAACCTACACCAGTAGCCCGAATTACGTTTTTTAGAGTGCGCTGTCTAATCACTATAGGTACCTTTTAATCAAAACCATCAATATTCATTGAATATGCAAATATTAGACCGGAAATCTAACAGCCATCCAAAAGAATAGTAAGCGTAACGGGAAAAACGTTGCATTATAACGATATTTCCCACCATTTCCAGCAAGTTATGTCAAATATAGCGTCTTTTCGTCATTTTACTTAAATAAAATATTGCTTATTTGTACCACAACATTACCAATATGTGCCAAAAGGGGGCGAAGTTGCACCACATTGGTCAAGTAAAACAGACTTATTTATCAACACTAATCTGCTTGACGACGTAAAAATGCCGGAATATCCAGGTAATCCATTCCGCTTTCTGTTTCAGCAAAACGTTCACCCGCGACTTTATTTCTAATCACTGCCGGTTTATCTAACTGAGCGTAATCAACTTCGCCGCTTGGCGTTTTATCGACAACAAGTTTTACAGGTTGTTCACCTACACTTGTCATTTCGCGACCTAATCCCGTTGCAACGACTGTAACTCTTAGTTCACCCGTCATATCCGGGTCAATTACAGTACCAACGACGACCGTAGCGTTATCAGAAGCAAATTCTTTAACCGTGTTACCCACTTCTTCAAATTCGCCAATTGACATATCCATGCCCGCGGTGACATTAACCAGAATTCCTCGGGCGCCTGAAAGATTTACATCTTCAAGAAGTGGGCTTGCAATCGCGGCTTCTGCAGCTTCGCGAGCACGATCATCACCAGAGGCAAGTCCTGATCCCATCATGGCCATGCCCATTTCAGACATGACTGTTCGAACATCTGCGAAATCGACATTAATTAAACCAGGACGTGTAATTAATTCGGCTATACCCTGAACTGCGCCTAATAGTACATCGTTAGCGGCTTTAAATGCGTCGAGCAAGCTCACATTTTTACCTAAAACACTTAACAATTTTTCATTTGGAATTGTAATTAAAGAGTCAACATAACTTTTTAACTCTTCGATACCATCCCCTGCAATATCCATCCGCTTTTTGCCTTCAAACGAAAATGGACGTGTCACTACCGCAACAGTAAGAATTCCCATTTCTTTTGCAACTTGAGCAACTATAGGCGCACCACCCGTTCCGGTACCACCACCCATACCGGCAGTAATGAATACCATGTCTGCCCCATTCAGTAATTCCTGAATGCGTTCGCGATCTTCCAGTGCAGCTTCACGGCCCACTACTGGATTAGCGCCTGCACCTAAACCTTTTGTAATGTTATTACCAATTTGTATTGTGGTACGTGCAGAACTGTTTTTTAAAGCCTGTGCATCCGTATTCGCACAAACAAAATCTACACCTTCAAGATTTTCTACCACCATGTGTTCAACGGCATTACCTCCACCGCCACCAACACCTATCACTTTAATAACAGCACTCTGACTTTGTGTGTCCATAAATTCAAACTTCATTTTTCACCCCTCCTCTCTGTTACCAGAGATTTTTTAAAAATTACAACCGTTTTAAAAATTACCCTGGAACCAGTTTTTCATCCGGTTCCATACTGATTTAAAACCATTACCCATGCGTGCTTCGGACTCACGCATAGCTCGATTCTGATATCCAAATAACAACAAACCCACCCCCGTGGAATGTATTGGATTTCGAACCACATCAACCAATCCCGATACATATTGAGGAGCCCCCAAACGTACCGGCATATGGAAAATTTCTTCTGCTAACTCGACCGCACCTTCCATTTTTGAGCTGCCGCCGGTTAATACAATGCCTGCCGCACATAAATCTTCAAATCCACTGCGACGTAATTCTGCCTGGATCAAAGTAAATAATTCTTCATACCGAGGTTCAACAACTTCTGCCAATGTTTGTCGCGCTAAACGTCTGTCTGGGCGCTCACCCACACTCGGCACTTCAATTGTTTCATCAGAGCTGGCAAGTTGTGTTAAAGCACAGGCATATTTAATTTTAATTTCTTCGGCATATTGAGTTGGTGTTCGTAAAGCAACAGCAATATCATTTGTCACTTGATCACCCGCAATAGGAATCACTGCTGTATGACGAATCGCACCTTCAGTAAAAACGGCGATATCTGTGGTACCTCCACCAATATCAACCAGACATACACCGAGTTCTTTTTCATCATCAGTTAAAACAGAATGACTTGAAGCGAGTTGTTCGAGAATGATGTCATCAACCTCCAGGCCACAACGACGCACACATTTAATAATATTTTGTGCCGCGCTTACCGCACCTGTAACCATGTGAACTTTTGCTTCAAGTCTTACACCAGACATACCAACAGGTTCACGAATACTTTCCTGCTCATCAATAATAAATTCCTGGGGTAAGATATGGAGTATTTTCTGATCGGCAGGAATAGCGACAGCACGTGCCGCATCAATAACACGTTCAACATCTGTTGAAGTAACTTCTTTATCCCGAATAGCTACAATACCATGCGAATTTAAACTTCGAACATGACTGCCTGCAATGCCTGCATAAACAGAATGAATTTGGCAACCGGACATCAATTCCGCTTCTTCTACCGCGCGTTGAATCGATTGAACTGTTGACTCAATATTGACTACCACACCTTTCTTAAGCCCGCGTGAAGGATGGGAACCAAGCCCAATAATTTCAACTTCATTATCCGGCGTAATCTCAGCAACAATCGCAACAACTTTAGAGGTTCCGATGTCTAATCCAACAATTAGATTTTTTTCCATTTTTTTAGACATTTTTCATGTCTCCCAGCACACCTTTACTATTTTCGATTTTCTTTTTCCAGCTTATAGCCATACCATTCGTATACCGTAAATCTATAATTTCAATATCATTAATACGTTCTGATAATGTTTTAGGATATATACTCATGAGTCGTTCAAGTCTTTTCATGGTTTCACCCCGACCAAGAATAACTTTTAATCCATTATCCAGCTTTAATTCTACCGCCTGACGCGCATCGACTTTTAAATAAATTATTTTTCGTTCTATTGCTGTTAACAACTCATTCATTTCATAATACTTCGACAACATAAATTTATTTAAACTTTTATCTCCCTCAAATACAGGAAGTGAAGTTGTAATTTTTTTATTTAATGGTTCAAAAACATCTCCATTTTTATTAATCAATCCTGATTTTTTAGAAACAGCAACAGGCTGTTGTTCAATCACACTGACACTTAAAGTATCTGGCCATACACGACGCACAGAAGCTTTATTCACCCAGGGTAGATCTTCAACAACCGTTCTAACTCGTTCTACATCAACATTAAAATATCCACCCGCAACAACACCATCAACCGCCCGATGCAACATTGTTTCATCAACATTCACAAACGCACCATGAACACGTATTTTGTTTACAGGCAACGTAGCTGGATTACTCAAATGATTCTCTGCCAAAATTAATACTGCACAGACAAGAATTAATGGTAGTAGCCAATTCATCCATTTATATGAAACAGAGGGTAATTTTCTTTTATTTATGTATGCGGCTTGTCTGGCTTTAGCTGACATAATTATAATCAGACCTTAATTAATGTTTGCGACAAAATATTAAAAACTAATTCATCAAATGAATAACCGCTGGCTTTCGCTGCCATGGGTACCAAACTATGACTTGTCATACCTGGTACCGTATTTATTTCAATGACTGATGGCTTAGCATTTTCATCACTCATTATGTCGACACGCCCCCAGCCTTTTGCACCTACAGTTTCAAATGCTGACAAAGCAAGTCTTTGCAGTTGAGATTCCTGTTCTTCATTTAAACCACAAGGGCAATGATATAAAGTGTCGTTATCATCGTATTTTGCAGCGTAATCATAAAAATCACGTTTTGTTTCAAGGCGAATAACGGGTAAAGCAATATCCCCCAGGATTGCAACGGTAAATTCCCTTCCATTTATCCATTGTTCAGCAATGACTGTATCGCCATACTTCGCTGCAATTTGCCAGGCTTTTCTTAAATCACCTTCTTCATCAACTTTACTCATACCAATACTTGAACCTTCAAGTGTTGGCTTGACCATAATAGGAAAACCTAAAGTTGCTCCGACATAATTCATGTCGGTTGTTTCATCTAATTTCATATATGCAGGTGTTGGTAATCCAGCCCCTTGCAATAATTCCTTACAACGTAATTTATCCATTGCAATAGCAGATGCCAGCACACCACTACCTGTATAAGGTAAGCCCATAATTTCAAGTACACTTTGTACAACACCATCTTCACCACCTGGTCCATGCAATATAATAAAGGCACGATCAAATTGTCCTTCGCTTAAATCGTTAAAGATGGATTCGCGTTTAACATCAATTTTATGTGCATCAATATTTGATTTTAATAACGCAGTTAAAACAGCTTCGCCACTATTTAGTGAGACTTCACGCTCTGCAGACCAACCACCCATTAACACAGCCACTTTGCCAAAATCTTCAGGCTTAACATGTGAGGCCACTTTATTCACCTTGTCCTCCTGATTCATTGATAACCTGAACCTCACGAATCAAATCAATATCATGTTGCTGTAAAACTGTTTCATGTACATGATTAATTAATGATTCAATATCATTTGCCGTTGCCGTGCCGGTATTAATAATAAAATTGGCATGCTTTTCAGAAACACATGCCCCACCAATACAAAAACTCTTTAAACCACAGCTTTCAATCAATCTTGCCGCATAATCATTTTGTGGATTCCTGAATACTGAACCCGCATTCGGTTGTTGAGTAGGTTGTGTTGTGCTTCTACGATTAAGGTGTTTTTTAATTGTTTGCAAACTTTCATCTTTATCACCTACTGATAATTTTACTACAGCTGAAACAAACCATTCTTGCAAAGTTAAATCACCCTGAGATTCAACATGTCGGTATGCAACAGAAAACTCTTCTGCTGTACGCTTATGAATTTCACCGGCACGATCAATAGTTTCAACGCTTTCTACGATATTCCAGGTTTCCCCACCAACCGCACCTGCATTCATTTTAAGCGCGCCGCCAAATGTACCTGGAATACCAGATAAAAACTCGGCGCCACTTAAACCCAGCTTTGCAGAAAACTTTGCAAGCTTTGGACTGGGTACACCCGCTTCAACATAGATACGTGTTTCATCAATTTTTTTGATTTCATTTAAAACACCGCTAGTGCAAATAACCGTACCTCGAATCCCATCATCATTAACTAAAACATTACTGCCTAAACCTAACCAGAAAACCGGTTCATTAACATTCAAACCTTTAAGATACATGGACAAGTCCTGAAGATTAGCAGGACGATAAAAGTGATCAGCATTACCACCAACACGCCATGAAGTATGACGAGACATTGGTTCTTGCTCTAACAATACACCTTTATATGTCATACTATTTTTTGTCATTGCCAGTCCCATACCTTACTCAGCAAGTAACTCATCTTTTAATTTATTTGCAGCAGCACCAATACTGCCCGCACCCAGGGTTAATAAGATATCTCCATCTTTTAAGACACCTTTTAATGTTGTTGAAAGATCTTCAATATGTTCAACAAACACAGGCTCAACCTGACCTCGGGCACGTATTGCTCTTGCAAGACTTCTACCATCAGCACCCGCTATTACAGCTTCTCCTGCTGAAAATATTTCTAAAAGAACCAGCGCATCCACATTTGAAAGTACAGCAGTAAAATCTTCAAATAAATCACGTGTACGTGTATAACGATGAGGTTGGAAAGCAACTACTAAACGATTGTTTGGCCAGCCGTTGCGAATAGCTTGTATCGTTGCTTCAACTTCTCGTGGATGATGACCATAATCATCTACATGTAAAACTTTTGCCTGGCCAACCTTGTACTCACCATTAATTTGGAAGCGACGACCAATACCCTGGAAGTTTAATAAAGCTCTTTGTATAGCTTCAGCATCTACACCCACTTCATGCGCAACCGCGATAGCAGCCAGCGCATTTAAAACATTATGTTCACCTGGCATATTTAATGTAATTTCTAACCAGTTATCCTGATCAACTTTCGATACAGAAAAAAATGTTTTATTTCCTTCCTGTTTTAAATTTGTCGCACGTATATCTGCGTCTTCACTAAAACCGTAGGTAATAATAGGCCGGTTAATACCTGGAATTACATTCCTAATTTCTTCATCATCGACACATAAAATAGCTAAACCATAAAACGGTAAATGGTGTAAGAACTCGATAAATGTTTTACGTAATTTCTCAAAATCTCCACCATACGTTTCCATATGATCAGCATCAATATTTGTAACAACAGCCATCATAGGCTGTAAATGCATAAACGAGGCATCACTTTCATCAGCTTCAGCAACCAAATAATGACTTTCTCCCAGGCGGGCATTTGTGCCTGCACTGTTAAGCCTTCCACCTATAACAAATGTTGGATCAAACTCACCTTCAGCCAGGACACTTGCAACTAAACTCGTCGTTGTAGTTTTACCATGGGTTCCTGCGACAGCGATGCCATAGCGAAAACGCATAAGCTCAGCCAACATTTCAGCACGTGGCACTACAGGAATACGTTGTTCATGTGCAGCAATTACTTCGGGGTTGTCATCTTTTACTGCCGTTGATACAACTACTACATCACAATTACGTAAATTTTCAGCCGTATGTCCAAACGAAATATCTGCACCTAGTTGGCTTAGTCGCTGGGTCACAGCATTTTTATTTAAGTCAGAACCACATATGTCATAACCAAGGTTTAACATCACTTCAGCAATACCACCCATACCAACACCGCCAATACCCACAAAATGGATACAACGAATGCGTCCCATGCTAGGCTCGCCACGTAACTGTGCTAAATCAAGTTTTTTAACCATGCGAGGCTCCTAAGCAAACCTCAGCAACAACCTGCGTTGCATCAGGTTTAGATAATGAGCGTGCTGCTTTTGCCATTTCAATTAACTTCTCTCTTCCTGCATCCAGTAACTCAACAAGTGAATCCTTTAACATAGGTATTAAATGTTCTTGCTGAATCACAATCGCAGCATGTGCTTCTGTTAAATATTGTGCATTTGCTGTTTGATGATCATCAACTGCGTATGGATAAGGTACTAATATTGCACCTACGCCTGCATTTGCTAATTCAGATATAGTTAATGCCCCCGCCCGGCAAATTACTAAATCTGCCCATTGATAAGCTTCAGCCATATCTTCAATGAACTCTGTCACTTTTGCTTCAACATTAAATTTATCGTAATCACTTTTTGTCTTAGCTAATTTATTTTTTCCTGTTTGATGCCAAACGCTGGGTTGTATGTCTTTAGCTATTTGTGACAACGCATTTGGTACTTGTTCATTTAATGCTTGCGCACCTAAACTGCCGCCGATAATAAGTAGATGGATGTTTCCTTTATGTTCTTTTAACCTGTTTTCAGGTTCAAGCAGAGCTGAAATATCTTTACGAATCGGGTTACCCGTTACAATAATATTATTCTTACCTTTAAAGCTATTTGGAAACGCCTGCATTGTTGAAGTAGCTAACATACTCAACACTTTATTTGTTAAACCGGGTATTGCATTTTGTTCGTGAAGGTATAAAGGCTTACGTAAAATAAAAGCCGCTAATCCACAAGGTCCGCTTACAAACCCCCCCATGCCTAATACAGCATCAGGTTTAAGCCGCAAAAATATTTTTATTGTTTGGTATATTGCTAATATCAATTTCAAAGGTACAAATAATAAATTCAGGATGCCCTTGCCGCGTAAACCACTAATCGTAATTAATTCCAGGGAAATATTTGCAGCAGGGACAACACGATGCTCTAATCCTTTTTCAGTTCCTACCCACGTTACTTGCACATTTTGTTCACGCAAATAATCTGCAACAGCAAGCGCAGGGTAAACATGCCCTCCTGTGCCTCCCGCCGCAATCAAAACATGTTTAACTTGATTTCCTTTAACTGGCTTTACCATGCGTTGACTCCTGCTTTCGCAATGCTTTTCTTATTTTGACCTGAGCGATCAAATTGACGTGTTTCAAAATCTGCTCTAAGTAAAATAGCAATAACAACACACATAATAATTAAACTACTTCCGCCATAGCTCATTAGTGGTAAAGTTAAACCTTTTGTTGGTAATACCCCCATATTCACACCAATATTAATAAATGCCTGTAGCCCTAACCAAATACCTGAACCATAAGCAATAAATGCGGTAAACGGTCTTTCACGTTTTTCAGCCCGGCGACCAATCATTAATGCACGAATAACAATAAAAGCAAAAAGTAAAATAACAATCATTGCACTAAATAAACCTAACTCTTCAGCCAGGACCGCAAAAACAAAATCTGTATGAGCTTCAGGTAAATAAAATAATTTTTGAACACTTGCACCTAAACCAACGCCAAACCACTCACCACGACCAAAAGCAATCAGAGCCTGGGTTAATTGAAAGCCACTATTAAACGGGTCAGCCCATGGATTAAGAAATGTCGTTAATCTTTCCAAACGATAAGGTGAAGAAACAGCCACTAAAGATAAAACTGCAACCATTGTCAGCATAAGAAAAATGAACTGGAAGAAACTTGCACCACCCAACCACAGCATCCCCATTGCGGTCATCGCTATAACAGCTACCGCACCAAAGTCTGGTTCAAGTATTAATAATAAAGAAATAATAAAAATCAGAACTAATGGACGTAAAAAACCACTTAAGTTTGTTCTTACTTCTTCATTATGACGGACAAGATAACCTGCCAGATAAATAACAGCAGATAACTTCACAAACTCTGACACTTGCAATGAAACAATACCAAAATTTAACCAGCGTATACTGCCGTTCACTTCTTTACCTAAACCCGGCACTAAAACAAGCATTAATAAAAACATGCTAATAACAATGAGTACTGGACCTGTTTTTTGCAAAAACATTAAAGGAATTTTAAAGACAATAATTGCTGAAATCAGGCCAACAATAGAATAAGAAAATTGACGCCAGAAATAATATAATGGATCAGATAGTTCTCGCTCAGCAATAGAAATAGATGATGAAGCAACCATAACCAAACCAAGTCCTAATAAAATTAAGGCACTCACTAATAAAGGTATATCTAAACTATCAATGAGCGGCGTAGTTTTATTATTCGTTGCCGAAAATTTATTTGTAAAATGCTTCGGCAGAGAGATTACACTCATTGTAATACCTCCTTAACTGCCATCATGAATACATCGCCACGTTGCTCATAGCCGGTAAACATGTCGAAGCTCGCACATGCGGGTGACAGTAAAACAGCGTCACCTGGCCCTGCTATTTTATTCGCTTTCCTGACCGCTTCCTGTATATCCTTAACAAAGCAGACTTCTGTACAACCGGCTAACTCTGCATTTAGTAGCTCAGCATCTTCACCTAACAAAATAAGTTTTTTAACCTTATTCTTAACCACATCTTTTAACGGTGAAAAATCCTGACCTTTTGCCTGGCCACCTGCAATAAGAATAATTTTATTCGCGTCAATGCCATTAATTGCAGCAATCGTAGCACCAACGTTTGTGGCTTTTGAATCATTAAACCAGGCCACTCCAGCTTTTTCAGCAACCCACTGACTCCGGTGAGATAAGCCAGGAAATTCTTTTAAGGTTGTTAACATTGCATCTAATGGAATATCCACCTCTTTACCTAATGCCAAAGCAGCTAAGGCATTTAATGCATTATGTTTACCTTTAATTTTTAAGTCAGATACCGCTAATAATTGCTCATGCTCGTAACATAAATAATCAATATTATCGGCTCGGCAGATACCAAATTGTTTTTCACCCGGTTCATTTGCTGTAAATCCAGATAAAGCACGTCCTTGTCTTATCAGATTTACGGTTGCCATGACACGCTCATCATCAAGATTAACAATTAACGTACCTGTACCGTAATATACTTTTGCTTTTGCCGCGGCGTAGTCATTTAAATCACTGTAACGATCCATATGATCTTCACTAATATTTAAAATAACAGCTGCAGCTGCATTTAAACTTTCTGTTGTCTCTAATTGAAAACTGGATAATTCCAGTACATATAAATCAGGTCGTGGTTCATGTAATAAGTCCAATGCAGGCACACCAATATTACCACCCACTCTTACATCCATACCGGCAGCTTTTGCCATTTCACCGGTAAGTGAGGTCACTGTGCTTTTTCCATTAGAACCTGTAATCGCAATAACAGGTGCATTTACATTACGTGCAAATAATTCAATGTCACCCACAATTTCAGCACCACGTGCACGCGCTTCTGCAATCAAAGGTTCGCGAAGTGATATACCCGGACTCACAATCAAACAGGTTGCACGTTTAAATGCTTCAGAATTAAAACCGCCGACAAAGACAGCAACATCCGGGTAATGTTCTTGTAATTCATCTAATGCAGGTGGATGTTCTCGGCTATCTGTAACTGCAACTTCAACACCCTGCTCACATAAATAACGCGCACAAGATAGTCCGGTTTTACCTAAACCAACTACAAGAACACGCTTATGAGACAAACTATCCATACCTTCTCTTTCGTTACCTGCTGTATGTAATTTTTCTGCCAACATCTGATATTTATTAGCGAATCTTTAAAGATGCCAGGCCAATTAATACAAGTATTACAGTGATAATCCAAAAACGGACAATCACACGTGGTTCAGGCCACCCTTTAAGTTCAAAATGATGATGTAACGGTGCCATGCGAAATATTCTTTTTCCGGTTAACTTGAATGAAGCTACCTGAAGGATGACTGATAAGGTTTCAATAACAAATACACCCCCCATGATGAATAAAACAAATTCTTGCCGAACCATTACTGCAACAACACCTAAAGCAGCACCTAATGCTAAAGCACCTACGTCACCCATAAATACCATAGCGGGATATGTGTTAAACCATAAAAAACCAAGCCCGGCGCCAACCAGTGCACCACAAAAGATAACCAGCTCACCAATACCGGGGACATACGGAATAGACAGGTAATTAGAAAAAACAGAATTACCGGAAAGATAGGCAAAGATACCTAATGCGCCTGCGACCATAACTGACGGCAGGATTGCTAAACCATCAAGTCCGTCAGTTAAGTTAACAGCATTACTTGTTCCCACAACAACAAAGTAGGTAAGAAACACATATGAAACCATACCTAACGGAATAATAATGTCTTTAAAAAAGGGAACTATAAGTTGTGTTTCAGCAGGCACTACAGATGAATCAAACAAATAAAATGCAACTACAAAACCTGCAACTGATTGCCAAAAATATTTATAGCGTGATGCCAGACCTTTTGGATCCTGTTTCACTAATTTTTTATAATCATCAACCCAACCGATTGCGCCATAAGCAAACATTACTGATACCACGACCCATATAAAACGGTTTTCCAGGTTAGCCCATAACAATGTACTGATTGCAATAGCAACAATAATGAGTGCGCCCCCCATTGTTGGAGTACCTGCTTTACTAAAATGAGACTCAGGACCATCATCACGAATAGGTTGACCTACTTTATAAGAACTTAATTTTCTAATCATATAAGGACCAATTAGAAAAGAAATTAACAACGCAGTTAATACTCCAAGAATGGCCCTTAAAGTTAAATAATTAAAGACATTAAATCCGCTATAAAACTCTTGTAAGTATTGTGCCAGGTGATACAGCATATGATTACCCTTCTGCTACCGTTAGAGCATTTACAACATTTTCCATATGCATACTTCT
>Ga0316207_10004017_pt1 | contig 13147 bp, 8 predicted proteins | sample 6weekpyrite_MG_FD_204943 | JGI IMG/M metagenome (GOLD analysis project Ga0316207, IMG submission 204943) | Microbial mat bacterial communities from mineral coupon in-situ incubated in ocean water Damariscotta River, Maine, United States -... | ecosystem: Environmental > Aquatic > Marine >... | reverse complement strand
CAAGGGCATAGTCAAATGATGTTTACCCACCCGATCAGGGAAAGAGCCAACAAAAGAACCACATTCCAATTGACATGAAAGTACGCACAAACATAACGCACGCCAAACTGCGGTTATAGCTGATCATTTACCAGTTCCGATGGCGCCTGGGGTATGGCCGAGCTGATTGAGGTCAACGATGCGGGTGATGCAAACGCTCCGCAAATCGCCAGTGACGGCAACGGCAATGCGCTGGCGGTGTGGCGGCACATTGATGGTACCGGCAACATCTGGGCCAGCCGCTTTGACTAAGCTTGTTTATCCCTTCGCAGGGTGACTATGCAATAAACGCCTAACAAACTCATCCAGCGGACTTTCAAAACTTGCGCGCCTTTTGCAAAAAATGCAAAAGCTACGCAGGGCCTTCTCCTTAATGGTCTAATTCTAGCCCCAAGAAGATATAAAAATGATATTAGCTATTTTTTAGGTAATTACGTTGTGCTGGAATCAGAGGAAGGTGGCTTTGCGTTGTGCGCGCACTTAAGGCAGGAAAGCGTAGTAGTAAGTAAGGGAATGAAAGTGGTAGCTGGAGAGCTAATTGCTAAAATTGGTAACTCAGGTAATACAATTCAGCCTCATTTACATTTCCAGGTCATGACGGAAAATGATTTACCCCGAGCGATACCAGTCCCGTTTGTTTTTGAGTCTGGCCAAATTGGAAGCAATGAGGCGGGGGAGTCGGTGAATTCAACGTTAGCGAGAAATTATCAAAAGTTTAGGGTATAAAGGCATAATAAAGGTGGCCAAGCAGGCCAGGTACCTAACCCGTTAATGCGCACACCTCCACTTAACAAATGGAGGTGTCAAAGCCAAAGAGTAATCAACTATCCAACGGGCACAACCTCTGCAAGTAATAGTCCCAACGGCTCTAGTTCATCATACAGCCCACATACCTCAACCACATACGCCAACGTCAATGGAATATCTTTCAGATACCCCGATTTTCCATCACGTATATTAAGACGAGAAAATATACCGAGTACCTTCAGATGGCGTTGCACCCCCATCAGATCAAACCACTTAATAAACTGCGCGTCACTTACATCATCGATAGCACCGTGTTTTAACAGACGTTGATGATAACCGCGCACCCAATCAAGTACCTGTTCACGTGGCCATTTGATATAACAATCCTTAAGCAAGGATACCAGGTCGTAGGTGATCGCACCGATTACCGCATCCTGAAAATCGAGTACGCCTGGGTTGTCTTTCTCAACCACCATTAGATTGCGTGAATGGTAATCACGATGCACCAGCACCTGTGGTTGTGCCAGCGCTGACTGTGCCAATAGCTCAAAGGTTTCATCTAGCACCGCATGTTGTTTATCGATTAGATCAACGTTGAGGTTTTTTTCCACGTACCACTCGCGCATCAATTCCATCTCACGTATCAACAGTGCTTGATCGTAAGGCGACAAATGGGCATGGTTGTCGCTGGCGGTATGCATTAATAGCAATACATCAAAGGCGTCGCTATAAAGCCGGTCAACTGTCTCACTGTTTAGTTGCTCGAGGTACTGCACTGTACCGAGGTCGGAGAGTAGTAAATAGCCCTGCTCAAGGTTCTGTTGCAGCACACGCGGTACGTTGATCCCTACTTCTGCCAGTGCATTGGCGATGTTGATGAACGGTACGCAATCTTCTTTCTCTGGCGGGGCATCCATTATGATCAGGCTTTCACTATCGTGATCAATACGGAAGTAACGACGAAAGCTGGCGTCGCCCGAAGCGGATTCGATCTTTTCAAATGCAATGCCGAGGTCATCGCGTAACCACTGCTGTAGATCGATTAAGCGCTGATCATCCTGCACTATTACTCTCCTTTGACTCGTTGCCCAGAAGACGCCGACAGACGTTGATGCTCTTTGCGCGCAGATCATCAGCCACCATATAAAAACAGGGGACGCCGATTAAAATTAAGATGGTGGCAAACAATAACCCAAAACCGAGACTCACCGCCATCGGTGAAAGGAAGGCGGTCTGGCCGGTCGAAAAGAAGATCAATGGTGAGATACCAAGAAAGGTAGTGACACTGGTTAATAAAATTGGCCGTGCACGCACCCTGCCTGCCTCAACCATCGCCTCGATTCTATCTTCACCTTTGGCGCGCATCTTCTTCGCGAAGTCGACCAGGATGAGTGAGTCGTTAACGATGATCCCGGCAAGTGCGAGGAAGCCCACCATCGACAGGAACTGGAGATGAAAGCCCATTACAAAATGGCCGATGATGACGCCGATAACACCAAATGGAATGGCGAACATTACTACCAGTGGGTCGAGCAGTGATTTAAATAGCGCGGCAAGGATAAAGAAGATCAGCGCCAGTGCGATAATAAACGCACTGACCATATCGCGCATCGACTCACTTGCTTCGCGTTTTTCACCCATGAATACCAGCTCAACACCGGGGTGGCGTTGTGACAGATCTTTGAATTTATTTTGTATGTAATCGGATACCTCAATCGGAGTGGTAACCTTGGCATCGACCTCTGCGGTGACAGTGGCGAGGCGCTGCATGTCACGTCGTTTGACTGAATCAAAGCTGCGCCCAAACTTGATGTCGGCGACATCTTCAAAATAGACCATCTTGCCGTTGTCGAGCACGATGCGTTGCTGCCCCAGGGTTGATGCCTGTTTGCGGATCGACTCGGGGTAGATCACACGCACCGGTAGCCGTTTGTTGCCGCGGGTAACGTGGGTGACTTCGATGCCCTGATAGCCACCACGAATGGCCTGCGCAAGTTTCGCCTGTGTCAGCCCCAGTTGGCGACCGCGATCATTCAGGGTGTATTGATATTCGAGTTTGCCGGGTTCAAGGTCCTGGCGAATGTCGTAGACGCCGGGCAGGGTTTGTAGCGCTAGTTTCACCTCCTCGCCAAGCTCACGCAGTAGGTCAAACTCTTTGCCAACGACGCCGATCTCAATATCCGCTCCGGCAGGGCCACCCGCAGGTCTGAGGATCGAGAGGCGTTGAATCCCGGCGATGGTCTGTAGCCGTTCGCGCAATCGAGTGATGATCTCGGTGGTGCTGCGTTCGCGTGTCCCCTCCCAGTCGAAACGCAGACTGACCACCGGTGAGATCCAGCGGTCGATAAAACCCTCTGGGCGCGGTTTTTTAAGGTCAATCACCAGCTGGATGTAGTTGCTATCAAACTTCACTGTATTGAAATCGATAAAGGTAACGCCCACATTGGTCAGTTGGCTCTCCAGTTCACCTTTGCTTAGTTCCGCAAAAACCTCGGTTTCCATCTGTTTGGCGAGCACGGTGGTGTCTTGCAGGCTATAGGTGTTGGGTGCCTCGGCATTGATAAAGAACTGCCCGGAGTCCACCGAGCCAAATAACTCAAATGAACTGCGGGTGGTGGCGGTGACGATGGTGATTAACATCAGGCCGATGATCGCGATGCACATGAAATAGCGGTTGTGCAGTGACCAGCGCACAAAGCCGGTGTAATGTTTGAGCCATTTTTTCCAATCGATCCTGCTGGGGCGCGCTTCGCGTTTTTGTACTTTAAGCATCTCTTTGGCGTGCGATGGCAAAACGCCGAAGGCCTCGATTAATGAGCCTATCAGGGTGCAGATGACGATGATCGGGATGACGGCGATAAACGCCCCCATGGTGCCGCCAATCGCGAACATCGGCATGAAGGCGGCGACGGTGGTAGCGGTTGATGCAACTACCGGCCAGTAGACTTCGTGCGCACCAACAATCGCAGCCCGTTCAGCAGGCACCCCATTTTCCATATGGCGGTAGATGTTTTCGGTGACGATGATGGCATCATCGACCACCATCCCAAGTACCACCAGAAAGGCAAACAGCGAAACCATATTGATGGTGACGCCGAAGTAGTTCATCAACATCACGGCGAAGAGAAAAGAGACCGGAATACCGAGTGCGGTGATCAGGGCCACGCGGAAGTTGAGAAAGAGGTAGAGCGAGAGCAGTACCAGTATCAGGCCGACCACTGCGGAAGACTTTACGGTCTCAAGGCGTGTTTTGACATAGATGGATAGATCGCTAAAGACGCCAAGTTGTACCGAGCCAGGTAGTTCGCTGCGCATCTGTTGGGCAAGCTGTCGAACCTGTTTGGAGATCTCGATAGTCGAGGACTCGGCGGTCTTGGTGACGATCATGTTGACCGAAGAGCGGCCATTAAAGCGCGCCAGCGTGCGCGGCTCCTCTAAACGTACACTGACTTTGGCGACCTCGCCGAGCAGTAGTTCGCCACCGTCGCTGCCATGGCGCAGTACCAGTTGTGAAATCGCCTCGGCCTCGGGCCGTACCCCTTTGCCGCGCAGCAGGATGTCGCCTTCATCTGCTTTGATGGAGCCACCGGGCAGGTCGTCGAGATTATCGCGCAACACCTGGGTGATGCGCGAGAGTGGTACCTTGAGTACCGCCATGCGTGAGGGGTCGACTTCAACCCACAGCTCCCATTCGCGATTGCCGGAGATGCCGGCGCTGGCGACACCGGGAATCGACAGCAGGCGACGCTTCACCTCTTCGGCCAGCTCGAACAGGTGACTGCGCGAGACATCGCCATAAAGTGCGACACTGATCACCGGAATGCGTGATTTCATGCGGGTTAGTTCGGGGCGTTCCGCATCATCCGGCAGGTCGGTAATGCGCTCCAGCGCGGAGCGTGCGTCGTTGACAAATTCGGTGACGTCGGTGCCTGACTTCAGATCGATAATGATATTGGAGAGTCCCTCACTGCTGGTCGAGGTGATGACGTCGATCTCCATCATGTCATCAAACTCTTCCTCGATTGGCAGGCTGACGAGTCTTTCCATCTCCTCCGGCGAGGTACCCTTATAGATGGTGGTGACCTTTACCTTATCCATCTCGACCACCGGAAACATCTCCTGTGGTAGTTGATACCACGACAGTATGCCGATGAGTAGCACCAGCACCAGCAGCAGGTTGGTGATCAATGGATTGTCGATACTGAAACGGATCAGGCGCATGTGAGGTTAGTCTTGGTAATATTGTTTGGGGTTATTGATGCACCACCGACTGGCCGTCGGTGAGGAAGGCGACATCGCGTGCCACCACCATTTCGCCTGCGTGGATTTCACCGCTGATCACCTGCTGCTGCCCCTGGCGGACGACAAGGGTCACCGTGACGCGGCGCAGGGTGCCAGCTTCGGCGATGAAGATGAAGCTTTCATCGTTGTGATGCAAAATCGCGGCGACCGGTACCACCAACGCATTGGGCAGTGCCTTTAGTTTGAGTGATGCTGTTGCCTGCGCGCCCGCTTGCAGCCCATTACCATCGAGGCGGATGCGCACCGCGTGGGTAAAGGTCTGCGCATCGGGGCTGGTCTGTAGTGAGACGATACGGCCGGTACGCTGTTTACGATCAATAGTCACCGTCACATTTTGCTTGAGACGCAGCATTGCGGCGATGGTGCCGTTGACGTCAAGGTTGAGATCGAGTTGATCGAGCTGCAACAGCTCCAGCGCCACCTGGTTGGGGGCGATGTAATCACCAGTCTCAACATGCACCGCATTCACCACCCCGGCATAGGGGGCGCTGAGGGCGGTGCGTGCCAGGTTGCGTTTGGCACGTCGCACTGCTGTATGTTTCAGCGCTAGCCGTGCCTTGCTGGTATCGACGCTATATTTGAGCTGCTCTTCTTCGCGCTGCTGCTGAATGAGCAACTGATTGGCACTATCTCGCATCGAGCGTGAGGCGAGTGATTTCTGTCCGAGCTGCTCCAGTCGCGCCACTTCGCGTGCCTGAAGTGCACGGTTTTCGCTGATGAGTTTGAGCACACGTTTGTCACGCTCGATCGCCTTGTGTTCCTGTGATAGCTGCGCCTTTGCCTCGGCCAGTGCGTCCTGTTGATCGCCGTGTTGCAGGGTGATCAACATCTCCCCTTCGATCACTTTGTCGCCGGGTTCAACATGTCGTGCCTGTACCTGTCCTGAAAGCTCAAAACTGAGCGTGCTGCTGCGCAGTGGCTGTAGATGGCCGCTGACCTGTTCGATGGGTTGAATTGTCTGTTGTGTAATCGGCAGCAACGTCACCTGAGTCGCCGGAATCTCACGCAGTTCTGGTTTTTTCTGGGGCGTGGTGAGCACCAGCGCGGCGATCACGGAAATCACACAGAGAATGAGAATCAGGATATACTTTGATGATAATTTTTTGACTTGTATATCCGCATCACTCATACAGTTACCATATCTGTTATTTAACGTAATCTAAAATCGTCTTGCGCATACCTTACCATTCAACCCCATTCGAGAAACAGTCACGCCAACAAAATGGCCGCGTGGGATTATTTGGTGCTGACTCATGTCGGTCGGCATGGTTTCGTGGTGTCTTGAGCGCGCTGGTGTTGATGCCGGTGCTATTTTTCAGTGAGCAGGTTACCGCGAATGAGTGGGCGTTGTGTCGTCATCACATGGCTCCCTTTCTCAGTGCGGATGAAAGCCTTGGTGATCGTACGGTGATCACCGCCGATGAGGGCCGTGCCATTGGTCAGGAGACCTACGAGATGAGTGGTGGTGTCGAGCTTTTACAGGTCAACCAGCGGTTGCGTTCTGAAAGTGCGCGTTATTATAAGAGTGAGGATCGACTCGATACCGCAGATGGCCTCTTTTACGCCACCCCCGATGCCACGTTTGAGGGCGAGAGCGGTTCGATTAACCTGGGCAGTTCCAGTGGTAATATCGATAACGCTCGTTTTCAGATGCGCAGCAAACATGCGCGCGGTGATGCGGAGCAGATCATCTTCGAATCGCAGGATGTCACGATTTTAAAAGATGCGACCTATACTACCTGTGACCTCGATCAAGACGACTGGCTGCTGCGCTCAAGCAAGGTGAGGCTTGATCGTGAAAGTGGTGTCGGCAGTGCACAGCATGCAGTGTTGTCGTTTATGCACGTGCCATTTTTTTATCTGCCCTATATCTCGTTTCCGATTGATGATCGCCGAAAGTCTGGCGTGCTGCCGCCCAGTTATCGTAGTTCTGAGACCTCTGGTACCGATATCAGTGTCCCTTACTATTTGAATCTAGCGCCGCAGCATGATGCGACTATCACGCCGCGCTATATTTCCAGGCGCGGCACCCTGTTGGGCAGTGAGTATCGTTTTTTAACGGCCAGTCACTACGGTAAACTCAATCTCGATTATCTGTCAGATGATAAGCTTTATGGTAAGGAGCGTGGGCAGGCTAAATACCGGCATGAAGGGCGGTTTACACCGCGCCTGACCACGAGTGTCAATATCAATTACGCTTCAGATGCCGATTATTTTAGTGAGCTGAGCAATAGCCTTAGTCTCTCCAGTACTCCCCATTTAGAACGCAGGGCTGACCTCGATTACACGGGCGATCTGTGGAAGTCGCGGTTGAGATTACAGTCTTATCAGACCGTGGATGATGGCATTGCTGATGCCTCTCGTCCCTATCAGCGCTTGCCTCAGGTAACGTTTGGCAGTTTGCTGCCACGCAAGGATAATGAATTGCACTACGGTGTTAGCGGCGAATACGTCTATTTTAACCGTACCGATCGACTTTCCGGTAGTCGCCTCGATCTACAGCCGCAGGTTAGTTTGCCACTCACCACTGCCGCGACCTATCTGACGCCAGCATTGAAGCTACAGAACACCTCTTATTCGTTGAATAATCAGGCGCCCGGCAGCGAGGCACGCCTGAATCGGGCGGTGCCTCTATTGACGATCGATAGTGGAATCTTTTTTGAGCGCGATGCCGTGATCGCATCACGCCAATATCTGCACACGCTGGAACCGCGTCTCTTTTATCTCTATGCGCCATACCGCGACCAGAGTGCGCTACCGCTATTTGATAGTGGCGCGCCGGATTTTAACTTCACTCGCCTGTTTGCCACTAACCGCTTTAGTGGCGTCGATCGTGTTGGCGATACCAGCCAGCTCACTGCCGCGTTGACCACACGCATGGTTGAAAGCGACAGCGGTAAAGAACGTTTCAATGCCAGTATCGGGCAGATCTTCTATTTTGAAGATCGCGAGGTGGGGTTGAATGGTAACGTGACCGATCGCAGTAAAGAATCCGATATCGTCGCCGAGAGTACCGCCTATCTGCGTAATGATGTTACGCTTGATGCCGATTATCAATGGGATATTAAGGCCCACGAAACGGCGCGAGGCGCGATACAGATGCGTTACAAGCCGTCGTCACGGCGCATATTTAATATCGGTTACCGTTATCGAAATGCCACCCAGGAGCAGGTGGATGCCTCGATGTTGTGGCCGCTGCCATTCACACAGCGCTGGCATTTTGTCGGGCGTTGGACGCAGTCACTGCTCGATAATCAGACCATCGAATCATTTTCCGGTCTCGAATATCAGAGCTGCTGCTGGACGGTGCATCTCGTCGCGCAGCGCTTTATCAACAAGGAATTAGCAAATCAGGCCGGAATAGATCCCTATGAACGCAGTATTTTCCTGCAGCTGGAGCTTAAAGGGATGGGTAAACTGGGTAAAACCGTCGATGAGTTGCTGGAAAATGGTATCCTAGACTATCAGCGTTAATCCTTTTTTCTGAACAGCAAGTGGATATCACATGAAGCAGTTTTTTCGATCCTTCGCACTACTCCTGGCGATGGGGATAGTGGCGACACCTGTATTGGCTGGCGATGATATCGTCCCTCTTAATCGCATTGTCGCGGTGGTCAATGATCAGGTTCTGACCCAGAACGAGTTGAAGAGCGAACTCTTTGCGGTGCGCCAGCAGTTGCGTCAGCAGGGGATTCGCCCTCCCAGTGACGAGGTGATGAATAAACAGGTGCTGGAGCGCCTGGTCACCACGCAGATTCAGCTGCAAAATGCCGCGCTGGTTGGCATCGTGGTGGATGAAGAGACTCTCAATAACACTATTAGCAATATCGCTGCACAAAACAGTCTATCACTTGCGGAGTTCCGCGAGGTATTACAGCGTGATGGTTTTAAGTTTACCGTGTTCCGTGAAGATATTCGTAAAGAGATTATCATTCGCCGCCTGCGCCAGCGCCAGGTGGAGAGCCGGATTACGGTGACGGAGCAGGAGATTGATGATTTTATTGCGACACAGAAGGCGCAGGGCAATATTAATAGTGATTATCACCTCGGCCATATTCTGGTTGCGCTGCCTGAAGGGGCGACACCCGCACAGATTAAAACCTCAAAGCACAAGGCGCTGGGTATTCTGGAGGAATTGAAGAACGGTGCCGATTTTAGGCAGACCGCGATCACTGTTTCCGATGGGCGTCAGGCGTTGCAGGGCGGTGATCTCGGCTGGCGTAAGAGTGGTGAGTTACCGACCCTGTTTGCAGATGTGATTGTGAATATGAAGGTGGGTGATGTGAATGAACCAATTCGCAGTGCAAGCGGTTTTCACATTATTACCCTGTTTGATTTTCGTGATTCTGAGCGGCATCTCATCAAGCAAGTGCAGGCACGTCATATCTTGATCAAAGCCAGAGCAGATAGTGCCGATCCTGCCGTACAGCTTAATGAATTACGCGCACGTATCGAAGCAGGGGAAGACTTTGCACTGCTAGCAAAGCGTTTTTCCGATGATACTGGAAGCGCGCAAAATGGCGGTGATCTCGGCTGGGTGAGTCAGGGTATGATGGTGAAGCCGTTTGAAGCGGTTATCTTTGGTCTGAAAGATGGTGAGATCAGCGCGCCATTCGAGAGTCAGTTTGGTTGGCACATGGCGCAGGTGCTTGAGCATCGCGATTTTGATAACACTGAGGAACACAATAATTCCAGGGTGCGTGACCTGATTTTTCAGCGCAAGTCTGAAGAAGAACATCTGAGCTGGTTGCGCAAGATGCGTGAAGAGGCCTATGTCGAGTATCGCCTTGGCGACTAGTGAAAGATTGGCAGCGCCGATTGCGATTACGGCGGGTGAACCCGCCGGTATCGGTCCGGATCTCTGTATACAGTTAGCCCAGGCCTCTCTGCCGGTCGAGTGGGTGGTGATGGCCGACCCCGAGTTGTTACGTCTGCGCGCGCAGCAATTGAATATCGAGATTAATATAGAGTTGTATAATGCGGCCATTGCACCATCGCTTGTACCGCCTGGAACAGTAAGGATAGTGGCAGTTGATTGCCCGCAACCTGATGTCTGTGGTGAGCCTGATATTGCCAATGTTGATTACCTGCTCGATACCCTGCGCCTGGCAGTTCGAGGTTGTATCGATGGTCGCTTTGCGGCAATGGTGACAGGCCCGTTGCATAAAGGAGTCATCAACGAAGCCGGTATTCCATTTAGCGGCCATACTGAATTTCTGGCGGACGAAAGTGACACCAGACAAGTGGTGATGATGCTGGCGACCGAAGGGTTACGTGTTGCACTGGTCACGACCCATCTGCCGCTGGTTGAAATCAGTGCGGCGATTACCCCAACGGTGCTGGAAGGTAATCTGCGTATCGTGGAACATGAATTGAAACAATATTTCGGAATTGATGTTCCGCGTGTATTGGTGTGTGGCCTTAATCCACATGCCGGAGAGGATGGTCATCTTGGCAGTGAAGAGCAGCAGACCATTATTCCCGTGATGGAAAAACTACGGGGTGAAGGGTTCCAGTTACAGGGACCATTGCCTGCCGATACCGCTTTTATTCCGCAGAACATTGCAGCATCCGATGTGATTGTCGCGATGTATCATGATCAGGGCTTGCCAGTATTAAAACACCTTGGATTTGGCAGCGCGGTTAATATCACATTAGGGTTGCCATTTATCCGCACCTCGGTGGACCACGGCACGGCGTTTGATCTCGCCGGAAAAGGGGGCGCCAATATTGGCAGTCTGCAAACAGCGATCACTGCGGCGATAGAGATGTGTCGCCATCAAGCGATAAATGAACAATGAACCAGCACCGTGCGCGTAAACGTTTTGGGCAAAATTTCCTGCATGACGATGCGGTGATCCTGCGTATTATCAATGCCATTGCCCCGCGGGCGGGTGACAATCTTGTTGAAATCGGCCCCGGTCAAGGAGCACTGACGACACGCTTGCTTGATGAGTTAGGTGAGATGAATGCGGTGGAACTTGATCGTGACCTGGTGCCGGTTCTTGAAAAGAACTGCGCGTCGCATGGCACGTTGACGATTCACAATGTCGATGCATTGAAGTTTGATTTCGCTTCGCTGGCAAAAGAAGAAGCCTCACTACGTGTGGTCGGTAACCTGCCCTATAATATTTCGACACCGTTGATCTTTCATCTGTTATCGCAAGCACGTTTTATTCGCGATATGTATTTTATGTTGCAGCGTGAAGTGGTTGATCGTTTAGCAGCCACGCCTGGAACCAAAGCCTATGGCCGCTTAAGTATTATGGTGCAGTACCACTGCGAGGTTGAGAATCTCTTTATCGTTGGGCCAGAATCGTTTGATCCGATGCCGAAGATCGATTCCGCGATTGTTAGATTGACACCGCGCAGTGAACCTGCGGTTAAAGTGAATGACGAAGCGTTGTTTGCGAAGGTGGTGACACAGGCATTTTCACAACGCCGTAAGACGATTCGCAATACGCTTAAACCTTTTATGACCGGTGATGAAATTAGCTTGCTTGAGATCGATCCCGGCCTGCGTGCCGAAGTGTTAGGCCTTGAAACCTTTGCGCGGTTAACGAACTACATCAGTGAAAACCAACTGCCCGAAGAATAAGTCGCATGTGATGTTGGTTTATATGTAGGGAGGGCAGTGCCACAATCCCCTGGGTTTCATTTGCATTCAACCCCGGCTACTCGCTAGACCGTAGGGCGCAATAACCAACGGATATTGCGCCGCATGAAAATTAATTGCGGTAATTCATACTCTCATTTTTATCTACTTCATTCGGCGCAATGCGCAATGCGCTATCGCTTATTGATGCCCTACTTGGTGCACCTTACGTGCTAATGAATCCGACTAATTCTCCCGAGTATTATTAATAATACATAGCCCGCTATTAATGAAAGCAACTTCCCCCAAAAGAAAACATTTGTTGGTCAGTTGATTTTCTTAGGTGCGTATACTTGTCCTTCATAGTCGACGCCATCCTTTAGTGCATAATTTATGTTAATGAGAAATATAAAATCGAGATAACTCTAGTGAATATATTATATTCTCGCTATTAATTATTGCTTCCGATCTACATCCATAAAAAAACCCCCGCCAAAACTGACGAGGGTTTTAATTTCTACAGGGTCTGTAGAGACAGCTTACATCATACCGCCCATTCCACCCATGCCGCCACCCATGCCGCCCATGGCTGCGGCTGCAGCAGCTGCATCATCAGCACCATCGCTAGGTAGATCTGCCACCATCGCTTCGGTGGTGATCATCAGCCCAGAGACAGAGGCTGCATTTTGCAATGCAGTACGGGTTACCTTGGTTGGATCCAGTACGCCGGCTTCGATCATGTCAACATACTCGCCAGTAGCCGCGTTGTAGCCGTGGGTTCCGGTGCCTTCAGTAACCTTGTTTAGCACAACAGAGGCTTCTTCGCCTGCGTTGGTAACGATCTGACGCAGAGGCTCTTCCATCGCACGACGTAGAATCGCGATGCCGATGTCCTGGTCATGGTTTGAACCTTTAAGGTCTTGCAGTGCTGCCAGTGCACGAACGAGTGCAACGCCGCCACCAGGTACAACACCTTCTTCTACTGCTGCACGAGTTGCGTGCAGTGCATCTTCAACGCGTGCTTTTTTCTCTTTCATTTCAACTTCGGTGGTGGCACCGACTTTGATTACCGCAACACCGCCAGCAAGTTTAGCAACACGCTCTTGCAGTTTTTCACGGTCGTAGTCAGAAGAGGTCTCTTCGATCTGTGAACGGATGGTGGTTACGCGGCCTTCGATTTCAGATGCATCGCCTGCGCCATCGATGATGGTGCTGTTGTCTTTGCCGATCTGAACCTTCTTGGCAGAACCCAGCTCTTCCAGTGTTGCTTTCTCAAGCGAAAGACCCACTTCTTCAGAGATGACCTGGCCACCGGTGAGTACTGCGATATCCTGCATCATCGCTTTACGACGATCACCAAAACCAGGTGCTTTAACAGCGGCTACTTTAACGATGCCACGAATGCTGTTAACAACTAGTGTTGCCAGTGCTTCGCCTTCAACGTCTTCAGCGATGATCATCAGT
>Ga0316207_10004016_pt1 | contig 13147 bp, 10 predicted proteins | sample 6weekpyrite_MG_FD_204943 | JGI IMG/M metagenome (GOLD analysis project Ga0316207, IMG submission 204943) | Microbial mat bacterial communities from mineral coupon in-situ incubated in ocean water Damariscotta River, Maine, United States -... | ecosystem: Environmental > Aquatic > Marine >... | reverse complement strand
TCATTAGCCACTCAACTGCTTCACGGAAGCTGCTAATTTCTGTTTCGCGTTCTCCGCGTTTAACCGTAGCACCCTCACCAATCAAACCATCTAGCTGCGTAGCCATTTCTGAAATTGAACGATATTCGCCCGAAGTAAAGAAGTCATGGCCAAATACAACCGTCTGACTTAAACCATGTTTGCTTATATTAAGCTGCACACCATGTGTTGCATGTTCGGTATCTTCGATTACGCGACTACCATAGACGTAGCCATCTTCATCACCATTTAAACGATTTACCAATTCATTTGACCACTTCGTTAACGAAGCTGCATTTTTAGTTATCTCTTCATTTACAACAGGCAAGTAAATCATTTTAACCATTGCAGACGCATTAAAACGCTTACCGATACGTGCAATCGTTGCCATGACATTTGTATAATTTTGAATTAATCCCTCTAAACCTTGACCAGTTATAGCAGGTGTTTCTGGATTAACTGTTAACGCGGCCTTATCTAGCGCTTCCTGGATTAAGAACTGATTCATTTCTACATCATCTTTAATGTAGCGTTCTTGTTTTCCTTTTTTAATTTTATACAACGGTGGTTGAGCAATATATAGATGACCACGCTCAACCAATTCATACATTTGACGATAGAAGAACGTCAGTAGCAAAGTTCGAATATGCGAACCATCCACATCCGCATCTGTCATGATGATAATACGGTGGTAACGTAATTTATCGGGATTAAATTCTTCTTTACCAATACCGCAACCAAGCGCTGTTATTAATGTGCCTACCTCTGCAGAAGAAAGCATTTTATCGAAACGCGCTTTCTCTACATTTAAGATCTTACCTTTGAGCGGCAAGATAGCCTGGAATTTACGATCACGTCCTTGCTTGGCTGAACCACCAGCTGAGTCCCCTTCCACCAAGAAAATTTCAGATAAAGAAGGATCTTTTTCCTGACAATCTGCCAATTTACCGGGTAGACCTGCTATATCAAGGGCACCTTTACGACGTGTCATTTCACGTGCTTTTCGCGCTGCTTCTCGGGCACGCGCAGCATCGACCATTTTACTGACAATAGCTTTTGCGTCACTCGGACGCTCTTGAAGAAATTCACTGAGTTTTTCGTTCATTGTTGTTTCAACAATGCCCTTTACCTCAGAAGAGACTAATTTATCTTTCGTTTGAGAGGAAAACTTTGGATCAGGAACCTTCACCGAAAGCACCGCTGTTAGGCCTTCACGGGCATCATCCCCGGTAGTCGAAACCTTATTTTTCCCTGTAGAATCAATGTATTGGTTCAATGTGCGCGTTAATGAAGAGCGGAATCCTGATAAATGCGAACCACCATCTCGCTGCGGGATATTATTCGTAAAACAGAAGATATTCTCCTGATATGAATCATTCCACTGCATTGCCAGTTCAACGGTAACGTCATCTTGTTCGGTTTGGAAATAAAATACGTTATCGTGCAACGGCTGTTTATTACGGTTTAAATGCTCAACAAAAGCCTGAATACCACCTTTGTATTCAAACTCATCTTTTTTATCATTACGCTCATCAATGAGAACAATTCGCACGCCGGAATTCAAAAAACTCAATTCTCTCAATCGCTTAGAAAGAATGTCGTAATGAAATTCTGTTTGAGTAAAAGTCTCCGCGCTGGGTTGAAAATGCACTTCCGTACCCGTTTGATCTGTATCACCTATTTCCGCTAATGGCGCTTTAGGTTCACCATGTACATAATCTTGTTGATGTACCTTGCCGTGGCGACGAATTGTTAGGCGTAATTCATTCGATAATGCATTGACTACCGAAATACCTACACCATGCAAGCCACCAGAGACCTTATACGAGTTGTCATCAAACTTACCACCCGCATGCAGCACGGTCATAATAACCTCTGCAGCGGCAACTCCTTCTTCCTCATGGATATCAACGGGGATACCTCGGCCATTATCACTGACTGTGATGGATTCACCTTCATGAATAACCACGCGTATTTCAGAACAATGTCCCGCTAATGCTTCATCAATTGAGTTATCGACGACCTCAAACACCATATGGTGCAAACCCGTGCCATCATCAGTATCACCAATGTACATACCAGGGCGTTTTCGAACAGCATCAAGGCCTTTTAATACCTTGATATTAGAGGAATCGTAGGATTTGTCGTCTGACATTATTTATCTCCAAAACAGGGCGACTATTATACCACTTCTTTTACTTTACCGTGTTCCACGTGAAACATAGCTGTTTTTTCACTTTGTATATCGGGAAGTTGTTCAGGAGTAATCGCAGTTACAACTAATTGTGATCCTGTTGCCAATAGTACTTTCATTAACTTCGAACAATGATTTGAATCTAGTTCAGCACTAATGTCATCTATCAAAACCGTACCTAATTTACCCGTGCTATTAGCTAATAACTGTGCCTGCCCTAATACAAGAGCACTAACTAACAATTTCTGTTGCCCACGCGATAATCGTTCCCTAGCTGGTGCACCATCTCGTTTAAAGATTATATCTGCTCGTTGGGGGCCATAACGTGAATATCCTAATTCACGATCTTTACCACGGTTCGTCGCTAATAACTCATTTAATGGTATTTCAGCATCCCAACCAGCCCGATATTGCATTGTAATATCATCACAATCTAACATTTCACTTACAGAGGCTATAAATAATGGTTGGAGACTTTCCACATAGGATTGCCTATATCCATGCAGTGTTATGGCTGCTTTGGACATTTCTTGTTCCCAGTGCTCTGTTTGCTTATCAGATAGACGTAATGCTGCATTTCTTTGTTTCATAGCACGCATATAGCGTTGCCATACAGAATAGAAAGCGTGTTCCACGTGAAACACGCCCCAATCAAGGAATTTTCGTCGTTGGCTAGGTCCTTGATCAATTAAATCAAAGCTCTGCTGATTAATAAGTTGAATTGGTAATAATTGGGCTAATTCCGCCCCGCTATGTATGGGGTTTCCATCCAAACGCAGTTGGCGCTTTCCTTCTTTGTATTGAAACCCCAATCGCTGACTAATTCCTGAGGATGAAACTAGTTGTGCAAATATTATTAAAGCGGGTTGATCTGTTTGAACAACATGATTTAAACGACTGGTTCGAAAGGAGCGACCTGTTCCCAATAAGTTTAAAGCTTCTAAAAGCGTTGTTTTACCGCTGGCATTAGCACCAGTAATAATATTAAGACCCGGAATTAAACTTAATTGTGCCGATTCAATATTACGACAACAAGATATCTTGAGAATTTCAACACTCATACTGTTAATTCATTTGCCCTGGTCTAAGCCAGGAAAAATGATTACAAGCGCATCGGCATAACGACATAACGGCATTGTGCAGCCATTTCTCCCACAGCCGTAATTAAACAACTACTGTTTGAGTCACTTAATGCAATATTCACTTCTGGAGTATTAATAGCATTTAAGGCGTCTAATAAGTAAGTCACATTAAATCCGATTTCGAGTGGCTCAAAGTTGTAATCTAACTCAACTTGTTCTTCAGCTTCTTCTTGTTCTGGATTATTAGCAACAATACGCATTATATTGTTATCCATTAATAGCCGAATTCCTCGGTATTTTTCATTCGATAGAATCGATGCTCGCGTGAGCGCCTGTCTAAACATTTCTCTATCTAATACTAAATTTTTATCACTATTTTGTGGAAGAACACGTTGATAATCAGGGAATTTTCCATCGATTAGCTTTGATGTGAAAATAAGCTGATTAAATTTCATACGTATATGATTATTGCCAATTTCTATGGCAACATCATTATCAATATCTTCTAGTAATCGTGCTAATTCGGAAACACCTTTACGCGGTAAAATAATTTGTTTTGATTCAATTGAGGCGGCATTTGCATCAATTTCACACATTGCTAGACGGTGTCCATCGGTTGCGACACTGCGTAATTTATCATTGGAAATTTCTAACATTAATCCATTTAAATAATAACGAACGTCTTGTTGTGCCATTGCAAATTGAGTGTGGTCAATAATTGATTTAAAAGCGCTTTCTTTAATTGTAAATTCACTACCATCATCAGCTACATCAATATTTGGGAAATCGTTTGCTGGTAATGTAGATAATGTAAATCTACTTTTACCTGCTTTTAAAATTGCTCGTTCACCATCTAATTTAAAATCAATTAAACAGTCGTCGGGTAACGTTTTACAAATATCAAGGAATTTTCGTGCTGGAACAGTAATTTCGCCGGCAGTGTTACTTTCAACATTAGTTTTAGCAATCATCTCTACTTCAAGGTCTGTAGCGGTAATGGTTAATTGCTCTCCATCAGAAACTAACAATACATGTGAAAGTATTGGTAATGTTTGTCTACGTTCAACAACACCACAAATTGTTTGCAGAGGCTTAAGTAAAGCTTCGCGTTGGATCTTGAAGTTCATATTATTAGTTCCTAAGTATATATATACTTATTGTTATTATTAGTACCACGATATTCTGTGCACAAGTTAATTATTTTCTTATAAATCAATGAATTATATCAATTATAATCCTGTGTGTAAGTGCCTATTATAGGTCTTAAACTTGTTAACGACCTGTGGATAAATAAGTGCTTATAATTATCCACACACTTATTAACAAGTCATTAACATTATGTTGACAAAGTTCTTAACAAATTCGCGTAATCTTCATGAATTCGAGAATCCGCTTCTTTTAGTTCTTTTATTTTCTTACAAGCATGAATCACCGTTGTATGATCCCTGCCACCAAATGCATCACCTATTTCCGGTAGGCTGTGGTTTGTTAATTCTTTAGCTAGTGCCATTGCTAATTGCCGTGGTCGAGTAATTGAACGGGTACGACGTTTTGAGTGTAAATCAGCTACACGGATCTTGTAATACTCAGCGACGGTTTTTTGTATATTATCGATACTAACCAATTTTTCTTGTAAGGCTAACAGATCTCGTAGTGATTCTTTAGCAAAGTCGAGTGTAATGGGTTTTCCGGTAAAATGAGCATTAGCTATTACACGACGTAAAGCACCTTCCAGTTCTCGAACATTTGAATAAATACGTTTGGCAATAAAGAAGGCCACTTCACGAGGCAGGTCTATTTGTACTAAAGAAGCTTTGTTCATCAAAATGGCTGCGCGTGTTTCCAGTTCAGGTGGTTCAATAGCAACCGTTAAACCCCAACCAAAACGAGATTTCAAACGTTCTTCTAGGCCATCCACTTCTTTAGGATAGCGATCACAGGTCATAATAACTTGTTGCTGGTGTTCTAGTAAGGTATTGAAAGTATGGAAAAATTCTTCTTGAGATCGTCCCTTGCCAGCAAAAAATTGAATATCATCAATTAAAAGAGCGTCAACAGATCGGTAATAGCGTTTAAATTCATTAATGGCATTATGCTGTAGTGCTTTAACCATATCAGCAACAAAACGTTCAGAGTGTAAATATACAACATGAGCTTGTGGATTTTTTGCAAGAATCAAATTACCAACAGCATGCATTAAATGGGTTTTGCCAAGACCAACACCACCATAAATAAGTAAGGGGTTATAGGCTGAACCGGAATTTTCACCTACTTGCATAGAAGCCGCACGGGCCAATTGGTTAGATTTACCTTCGACAAAGCTATCAAAGGTAAATGTTTTATTTAATGCACTAAAATGCGCAGGAACCGGATCAGCTGCTTGATTAACAGAGGGGCCGCGTTGCCCATTGCGCTTGATTTTAGAGGTATCAAGACCGGCCTCATTAGCAACAGCATTGGCCGCAGTCAGCTGACGACTGCCAATTTCTAATTGTACAACTGGGCGGTTATTAGGTACTAGGCGTTCAACAGCAGTATTAATTTGTTGAATAAATTGCTCATTTACCCAATCGAGCACAAAACGATTCGGTGCAAGCAAACGCAGGCACTCTGGCTCTTCCTCAGCATGAAGAGGTCGGATCCAGGTGTTAAATTGCTCAGAAGTCAGTTCACCTTCAAGGTGATTAAGACAAGCTTGCCAAAGGGGTGATGACACCGTGTTTTTGTACTCCGTAGTTGATTTTATAACGGGTCGTAGAGGCAGGATTGTAACGCCGAAGCTAAAAGTTATCCACACCCTTGTTTATTGTTGATTTTGCATTAAAAATCTTGACTTTTGATCACGATCCAAAGTAAATTGTGCCGCTTTTCCGCCCCCGCTTGAGGCGAGGGCTATTATTATTGAATTACGACAGTAGGCATCGTCATGAAAAGAACTTTTCAGCCCAGTTTATTAAAGCGCAAGCGCAACCACGGCTTCCGTGCTCGTATGGCAACCAAAAGTGGCCGTGCGATTATCAATGCTCGCCGTGCTAAAGGCCGCGCAGTACTGAGTGCTTAATAACATTGTCGCGACTTGCCATAGGCAAGCTGCGGCATTGCTTTAGCCTCTCAGTTCCCTCTCGATCGTGAGTGAATTCGGTTTTAACCGTCATCTCAGGATCATCAGTCCGGCAGATTTTAAGCGCGTTTTTGCGAACCCCATAAAGACCGGAAGCTCCGCATTTACTGTTTTAGCAAAGAGTAATAATTTGCAAAGACCTCGCTTAGGTCTTGCGATTGCAAAAAAGCATATGCGGCGAGCAGTCGATAGAAATCGCGTTAAACGACAAATCCGCGAGAGTTTTCGTTTATATAAAGATACACTACCGGCTGTTGATATTGTTGTGTTGGCAAAACACGCCACAAATAATAAAACCAATACCGAGTTGGCCTGCGCATTAAATGAACATTGGCAAAATCTGGTAAAACAATGCGCAAAATTCTCTTGCTCATAATACGTGGTTATCAAATCGTTTTGAGCCCCTTAATGGGTCAGGACTGTCGGTTTTATCCGACCTGCTCTTGTTACGCACATACAGCGATTGAGCGTCATGGTGCAATTAAGGGCGTATATTTAGCAATTCGCAGAATTTTGCGATGCCATCCATGGCATCCGGGTGGAATGGATCCGGTGCCTGAATTAAAGACAAAGTTAAAGAAGAAGTAATATGGAAACGATTCGTACTATGTTATTCGCCGCCTTGGCGTTAGTTTTGTTCATGATGTATCAGGCATGGCAAAAAGATTATGGCCAAGTTGAGGAAACGCCTGCGTCGGCGCCAGCTGCTATTAATAATGTTGCTAATCCAGCGAATGATGCACCAGCTATACCGGCTGATTCGGTATCAGAAATAAATTCGGTAATCCCAGAGATTGCTAAAGCAGCTGCATCAAAGGCACAGCGGATTACAGTGCAAACAGATGTATACGATATTGAAATCGATACTCGTGGTGGTGACATTGTTAGAACGAAATTACGAGACTATTTAGAAAGTGTTGAAGCAGAGGCTGAACCGTTTTTATTAATGGATGATGGTTCTTCGCATTTGTTTATTGCACAAAGTGGTTTACTTGCAAAAGACAGCCCGGATCATACAAGTATATATTCTGCAGCAAATACTAAATATACAATGGAAGAAAGTGCCGATTCGTTGAAGGTTACTTTATTCTGGCAAAATTCAAACGGTTTACGTGTTAATAAGATCTATACATTTTATCGTGGTCGATACGATTTCAATTTAGATTATGAAGTGACAAATAACACCAGTCAGCAATGGCAAGGTAGTTTATATCGTCAGTATAAGCGTGGTGAAGATACCGGTGTTGAGCAGTCAAGCTTCATTTATACGTTTACAGGCGGCATCGTTTCTAATGCAGAAAATCCGTACGAGAAATATAGCTACGATGATATGCAGGATGAAAACCTAAAACTGAAAATGACGGGTGGTTGGGTAGCGATGCTCCAACACTACTTTCTTGCAGCGTGGTTAACAGATCCAGCAGAGGCTAATCATATTTATACTAAGGTAAGTGATGGTAATAAATATGTGATTGGTATGGTGACACCGCAACAAGTGATTGCGGCAGGAGAAACAAAAACGCTTAAAGCGCGTTTATTTGTTGGGCCAAAATTACAAAGTCAGTTAGCAACAGCGGCACCAAACCTTGGTTTAACCGTTGATTATGGTTGGTTAACAATTCTTGCTGATCCACTGTTCTGGTTACTTGAGTGGTTTTACAGTTTATTTGGAAACTGGGGTTGGGCAATTATTGCTGTGACGGCTGTTATTAAATTGATCTTCTTCAAGCTCAGTGAAACCAGTTACAAGTCGATGGCAAAACTGCGCGTTGTGACACCACGTCTTAATACATTAAAAGAACGTTATGGCGATGATAAAGCGGGTTTCCAAAAAGCCATGATGAAGATGTATCAAGAGGAAAAAATCAATCCGCTTGGTGGTTGTTTACCAATATTGATTCAAATCCCCGTGTTTATTGCTTTGTACTGGGTGCTACTGGAAAGTGTTGAAATGCGTCAAGCTCCATTTATTTTCTGGTTGAATGATTTATCAGCGGCAGATCCATACTTTATTTTGCCGTTGTTAATGGGCGCAACTATGTTGCTGCAACAGCGACTTAATCCGGCACCTCTTGATCCTATACAGAAGAAAGTAATGGGTATGTTGCCAATTGTCTTTACGGTGTTCTTTGCTTTCTTCCCATCCGGTTTAGTGTTGTATTGGGTTGTTAATAATACGCTTTCAATTGCCCAGCAATGGGTCATTACAAAACGGGTTGCTGCAGGCGAGAAATAGCCTCAGCAGCGATTTCTATGAACAACGACACCATCGCCGCCCTTGCAACACCGCCGGGGCGCGGTGGTGTCGGTGTCGTACGTATTTCCGGACCGGAAGTAACATCTATAGCTAAGGCGGTATTAGGTGAGTGTCCAGCCCCTCGTCAAGCGGTGTTAAAACGTTTTCTTGATGGCGATGCCAACAGTATTGATAGTGGCCTTGCTTTATTTTTCCCTGGACCCAACTCTTTTACCGGTGAAGATGTACTTGAACTACAAGGCCATGGTGGCCGAGTGGTTATGGACATGTTGCTGGCGCGATTATTTGAATTAGGTGCGCGCCCTGCTCGTCCCGGAGAATTTTCTGAGCGGGCTTTTTTAAATGATAAAATTGATTTAGCTCAAGCAGAAGCGATCGCCGATTTAATAGATAGCGGTAGTAATGAAGCAGCGCGAGCGGCGATGCGATCTTTACAGGGTGATTTTTCTCGTCGTGTAAATGAACTGGCGGAACAAATGCTATATCTACGAATGTATGTGGAAGCGGCAATTGATTTTCCGGAAGAAGAAATTGATTTTCTAGCAGATTCTAAATTACAAACGCGTATTGTTGACTGTCAGCAGGCGATGCAAAATTTATTATTAGAGACAGAACAGGGCTGTGTATTACGTGAGGGGTTGGTATTGGTTATTGCTGGCCTACCAAATGCGGGAAAGTCGAGTTTACTAAATGCTTTAGCTGGGCGTGACACGGCGATTGTGACAGATATTCCCGGGACAACGCGAGATGTTTTGCGCGAGCATATTCAATTAAATGGTTTACCTTTAGAAGTTATTGATACGGCTGGTTTACGCGAAAGTGACGACAGTATAGAAAGAGAAGGTGTGAAGCGTGCCTGGGCAGAAATTGAACAAGCTGATCGTTTATTATTTGTGGTTGATGAAAACATTGGCATGGATGCGGATACCCAAATTTTATTGAAACGTCTTCCAGCACAGATGCCACGTACGATTGTGCACAACAAAATTGATTTAGCTGATCATCAATCGGAAGTGGTTACAGAAAATGAAGAAACACATGTTTATGTATCGGCAAAAACCGGTCAAGGGTTAGGTGAACTAAGTCACCATTTACAAGATTGTGCCGGCTACCGTGAAGCTGGTAGTGATTCATTTAGTGCACGACGCCGACATTTAGATGCATTACGTCGAGCAGCGGATTGGATGAAGAAAGGCGTAGATGCCTTGCAGCTTCAGCAGGCAGGTGAATTGGTAGCAGAAGATTTACGATTAGCCCATCAAGAATTGGGCGGTATTACGGGTGAAGTGAGTAGTGATGACTTGCTTGGTGAGATATTCAGTAGTTTTTGTATAGGCAAATAACGGGCAGTTTTGTAATTGCTGTTCTACACTTGCAACAATAGTTAATGATTTGAAACGATTATGCATGCACAACATACATTTGATGTCATTGTGATTGGAGGCGGCCACGCTGGTACCGAGGCAGCGCTTGCTTCGGCACGTAGCGGTGCGAAGACTTTATTGCTGACACATAATATCGATACCTTGGGTCAAATGAGTTGTAACCCTGCGATTGGCGGGATTGGTAAAGGGCATCTCGTTAAGGAAGTGGATGCATTGGGCGGCATTATGGCGAAGGCCACTGATCAAGCCGGTATTCAATTTCGCATTTTAAATGCACGCAAAGGGCCCGCGGTTCGTGCCACACGAGCTCAAGCAGATCGGGTTTTATATAAACAAGCCATACGTAGAGTTTTAGAGAATCAAACCAATCTCAGTATTTTCCAGCAATCAGCTGACGATCTTATTATGGATGGCGATCGCGTTGCCGGTGTAGTGACGCAAATGGGTCTTAAGTTTACGGCACGCACAGTAGTATTAACCGTCGGTACATTTTTGGGTGGCCGTATTCATATTGGTGAAGCGAATTACCAGGGCGGACGCGCGGGAGATCCTCCTTCAAACGCCCTTTCAATACGTTTGCGTGAAATGCCATTTCGCGTTGAACGTCTTAAAACTGGTACGCCACCGCGTATTGATGGACGTACGATTGATTATAGCGGGCTTGCTGAACAGCCGGGTGACACGCCATTACCGACTTTTTCGTTTATGGGCTCGGTAGCGGATCACCCAGAGCAGGTTTCTTGCCATATTACTTACACGAGTGAAAAAACCCATGAATTAATCCGCAGTGGTTTAGATCGTTCGCCAATGTACACGGGCGTGATTGAAGGCGTTGGCCCACGATATTGCCCGTCGATTGAAGACAAGGTAATGCGATTTGCGGATAAGGATTCACATCAGATTTTTATAGAGCCTGAGGGTTTGAATACCCACGAAGTCTACCCTAACGGTATTTCAACGAGCTTGCCTTATGATGTGCAGGAGGCCTTTGTTCGTTCAATTAAGGGTTTTGAAAATGCACATATCACGCGGCCTGGTTATGCCATTGAATATGACTTTTTTGATCCGCGTGACCTTAAAGCCTCGCTAGAAACCAAGTATGTACCTGGCCTTTATTTTGCGGGTCAAATTAATGGTACTACGGGTTATGAAGAGGCCGCTGCACAGGGCTTAATCGCGGGTTTAAATGCGGCTCGTCAAACCAGAGGTGAAGCGCCCTGGACACCGCGTCGTGATGAAGCCTATATGGGTGTGTTAATTGATGATCTCATTACCCGCGGCACAAATGAACCTTACCGTATGTTTACCAGTCGCGCTGAATACAGGTTGCTACTACGTGAAGATAATGCCGATCTGCGTTTAACAGAACAAGGGTATGAATTAGGTTTAGTTGATGAAACCCGTTGGCAAGCATTTAGTGAATATCGTGAAACGGTTGATACAGAGCAACAACGCCTGCAAGCACTCGTTGTTCAACCAAATGCGATTACTGATGCGGATGCAGAACGTGTTTTGGGGCAACCATTATCACGAGAAACGCGAGCGTTTGAGTTATTACGTCGTCCAGATGTGGATTATGAGCAACTTGTTGATTTACCCGCCGTTGGAAGAGCAATTGATGAGCCACGGGCTATAGCGCAAGTAACAGTACAAGCTAAATACTCTGGGTATATTGATCGGCAACATGATGAAATTGCTCGCCAGAAGAATAATGAAGCAAGAGCTTTGCCTGTTGATATGGATTACACGGCGGTAAAAGGTCTATCGACTGAAGCAAGGCAGAAATTTACAGATACACGACCTGAAACGATTGCCCAAGCGGCCCGCATTCCAGGTGTGACACCTGCCGCCATTTCATTATTGCTAGTACATTTAAAAAAACGTGCCTAAAACACAGAACGCTGGCGAACATCAGTGTTATTCTGTGGTCAGAAGTTTGAGGTTAGTACTATAAAAAAAATGGTCAGAATGACAAGGAGCTATACTATGAAACGTTCACTTATTATTTACGCATTATTTGTTATTACTTCGTTAACAACATCCGTGAGTTTTGCCGGTGACGGCATGATAACGAAATCAAGTAAGTTCAGTGTCGCTGAAACGTTGGATCGTCTTGAAAAAGTATTGAAGAAAAAAGGCATCACGATTGTCACGCGTTGGAGCCATGATGCCGGCGCTAATAAAAATAAGATCCCATTACGTCCAACAGAGTTATTGTTGTTTGGTAACCCAAAACTTGGCTCACATATGTTCACCAGTAATCAAACAGCCGGTATTGATCTACCAATGAAGGCGCTTGCTTGGGAAGATGAAAAAGGACAGGTTTGGTTAACATACAATGATCCAGCCTATATTGCGTCTCGCCACAAAATTGATAATCGTCCGAAGATTGTGAAGAAAATGACTGGCGCATTAAACAAGTTAACAAATGTTGCTACTGGGGCAGCTAAGCCTAAGTAAGCACTTACTTACAAAGACTCTAAAGTATGTCATCAGCAATTCAGCCGGCGGCGTTGGCACATCAGTTGGCTGAAGGCTTGCAGTTACTTGACTGCAAGTTAGCCGATGATGTGCAAGCGAAGTTAATTCAGTATTTAATTTTACTCGATAAGTGGAATAACACCTATAACCTGACGGCGGTACGCGATATTGGAAAGATGGTACCGCAACATCTATTAGACTCACTTAGTGTAAATACTTACTTACAGGGCAAGCGAGTATTAGATGTCGGTACGGGCGCTGGTTTGCCGGGTATTCCGTTGGCCGTGGCAAATCCAGATATTGAATTTGTTTTGCTCGATAGTGCCTTGAAGCGAACGCGGTTTGTATTGCAAGCAGTGGCTGAGTTGGGCTTAAAAAATGTACAGGTTCAACAGACTCGTATAGAAGATTTTGCTCCTCAAACCCTATTCGATACTATTATTTCGCGAGCCTTTACGGCCATGGAAGATTTTGTCAGTGCGACAGAACATCTTTGCGCAGCCTCGGGGCAACTCCTGGCGATGAAGGGTCGCTTTCCTGCTCAGGAAATCAATAGCTTGCCAGATCATTGGCAGGCAAAGTCGGAATCACTCGAAGTTCCCAACGTAA
>Ga0316207_10004015_pt1 | contig 13148 bp, 7 predicted proteins | sample 6weekpyrite_MG_FD_204943 | JGI IMG/M metagenome (GOLD analysis project Ga0316207, IMG submission 204943) | Microbial mat bacterial communities from mineral coupon in-situ incubated in ocean water Damariscotta River, Maine, United States -... | ecosystem: Environmental > Aquatic > Marine >... | reverse complement strand
TTGGTACTGGTGGGTTGGTAGGTGGGGTGGCTGGTGGCGGTGCCGCGGCACTGGTTATCAATTATACTCCGTTGCAAACGCCGGACCTGCTGCTGGTGGCAGCATTCATTATTGGCATTATCTATGCATTGACCCGTTTGATGGCGCGCTTCAAGATGTATGCGGATGATTCGATTCCCAGTGTCACGAAAACAGATAGCAAAAACGGCTGGCGTGCTCTTAGTCACAATCGCTACCTGTTACTGATTGCCGCCGCATTATTAATGGCGCAACTGGTATCGCCACTGGTTGAATACCAGTTCCTAAGAATTGTCGAGTCTCAGTATACTGAGCGTGAATCACGTACAGCAATCCTGTCATTATTTTTCAGCCTGCTCAGCGCAGTATCGATCTTCGTTAATGTCTTGGTGACACCATTAGTTTTGCGTTATCTCGGTGTGTTGGCAGGCTTATTAGTTCAACCGTTGGCACTGGCGACGTCATCTTATGGATTTGTGCTGCAACCAACACTCTGGCCAGCGGCTACCATGAAGATCAGTGATCGCGGCTTGTCCTATTCGATTAACCGTGCTTCCAAGGAGTTGTTATATATTCCGGTCGATCCGGTGATCATGTATCGGGCCAAGGCCTGGATTGATATGTTTGGTTACCGGATTTTTAAGATTTTCGGTTCCATGCTTATTATCATTTTGACCCAGTGGACGACGATTGCTTCAGGCTATGCTGATTTGAGCTGGGTAATTATTGGCGGTTGCATTGTCTGGATGCTGGTCTTGATCAATGTCTATCGTGAATATCAGATACTCAGTCATCCAGTACTGAAAGAGACTACCCAGATAAGATAAGTACTACTTTTCTAATTACAGCTTTTAACTCTCTTTTAAATAAGGTAATAATGGATATATCTTAAAATTTGTTTAAGACATGATGTAGTGAGTGGATATGTTAATTAGAAATCTGACGAAACCCGATGTGGCGATCAATGAAAATGAAAAAAAATAAAATACAAAAAATACCTTTGTTCAGTTTGTTGTTATTTTTTGTTGTTTATAGTGTATCTGGATGCGCGCAAAAAAATGAGCTGGAAATAAAAGAGGTTACTATTTCATCTGTAGATTTACATCAGGGCGATGAGTTTGTCTTGAGCGTAAAAATTGGTGCGACCCGTAGCTTTAGTAACCTCACGGCTTCTTTCCAGGTAAAAGATGGATTAGGTCGAATTGTTGCAGAACTGGAATCGGATTTCTTTACGGTTCATCCATCGACGGGGGAGAGCGTCCGCATGAATTTCCGGTGGGCCGATCTGGATCAGCAACGGGTCGGGAAAATGAGAATAGCGCATGCCTCGTTAAAGCAATATACCGGTAACAAAACAGTCCACACACTTTCCAATTTTAATCCAGCCATTAGTTTCAATGTAGTACCGATTGAAGATGAAGTGCAGCGAATGTTTGTTAGTCGCGAGAATTCGCTTTGGTGGCTAACAGAAATGGGACGTGTGGATAATGATATGACACGTCGCAATGGACTTTTTGGTTGTACGATGTTCGGAGGAGATATTGGGGCGGGACTCCAAAATGATCATCTCGTTTCAGAAGGAACCGATGGTCGTTGCTATTGGGAAATAAACGGTTATACCGTAAGACAGTTGGCTTTGGAATATGAGCGCACTGGCAATAATCGTTTACTAGAGATGGCCAAAGATTCTGCCAATTCGATTATTCGTTTTACTAGGGATGATGAAAGTTCGCCTCTTTTTCTGGGCAGTCTACCAACTTTTCTACATTATGACGGACGTCCTGTAGAGTCGTTCTACCGTGGTAAAGCGGTGCTATTCGATCATGGTCAGGTGCTGATGGGGCTCCTTGAATTGGTGCGTGTAATGGAAAAGACGGGCCTCCCCGTAAAGGATGTTGAACCATATCAAAACGTCGCCAAAAAAGTTGGCGAGTTCATGCTTCGAGCACGTGACTATAATAAAGGCAAGATTCCTTTTTACCTGGTTCGCAAGACAGAAAAAGCGAGCGAGGATTCAGAACTCACTACAAAGGTGGTAATAGGTTTCAATCTGTTATCCCAGCTTACCGGGGATAAGAGAGCACTCCAGGCTGGGCTGGATCATCTCAATCAGGTTCGTGACATGTCAAAGGCCTATCGCGGTGCAGATCATCACGGTCGCTCGTACAATGCTTATGGGTTTATTCGAGGTTTTGAAGATTATCTGGAACCTGATTATTTACTAGAAGCAGAGCAGTGGCTGGAACAAGTTGCTCTGGATATGAATGAGAAGGGCTTGCTTCAACCGGAGGGGGATTATTCAGCTATCCCGGCCCAGAATCAGCTGATACGTAATGCAATGTTGTTGTGGAAATACACAGCTGATCCTCGTTATTTGGAATGGGCCGGGCGTTCTGCAGAATATCTTACGCGCTCATCCAAGCCATGGACTTATCGCCAGCCTGTTCTAAAACTGGGGCGTTTCTACCGCGAGGCTGGGGGATTATTCAATAATATTGACAGCAATGAGCTGTGCTCATGGGCCAGTCTTTTTCATATCGATGCGATGTACCACTATTTAAGTCTTAGCTATGGTCACATCTACCTGGATGGAGATCGGGTAATCTCGATGATTGGTCCTCCAGCGCAAATTGAATATATTGCCAATGGAGTAGAACTGTCGCTTCGTGGTAACCCGGAAGAAAATATTGGTGTCTATGTTGGTAAGCAAGTGTCAATCAGTTCTGTTGAAATAGACGGAAAGCCATTCCCTTATTACTCAGAGCACACTGCACGCCTACCTTCCTTCAAGGGGGTAAAGAAGGTACGCATTATGTTTTCTCAGAACAAAAGTACTCATATCAAACAGACAAATTCACATATCTTGAAGGCGGATCTAAATAATACGTCGATGAGCATTAAACTTAAGGGAAAAGCCAAAACAAAGGGCCAAATAAAAATAGACTGGCCTGAGCGGATGCCTGTTATTTCATTGGATGGTAAAGCTGTTGCTAAATCTGAGTGGTCATGGGATTCGACAAGTGGCGCTCTTGTCGTCAACTATCCCCATAATGGAAAACAACAGGTGCTCAAGGTCATGGCTATTCACTAATAACATTAAGTGCAAGTCAGGCGTAGTCCATATATCAAGGGTGTTTTATGAAGCTCAGCGACAACGAATACAAATTGTTTGAACTCGAACGCAAGGAGTATCGGGAGTTGCTAGGTGATATTCGCCGAACAAGGAAAACCAACAGGAAAGATCTTTCTATCACCTGTATTGGGAATGCGGGAGGCAGTGATTCTATTATTCACGGCAAACCTTCCGGGGGTATGCTGATTCGCTTAAACGACAGGAATATAATAGTTGATCCGGGAAATAACAGTCTTACCTTTTTAATGGAAGCGGGATTTGATCCATACCAGGTAACGGATATTATTGCTTCCCATCCTCATGATGATCATGTTGGTGATCTTACTTCGTTCGTCTCGGCTGCGTTAAAACTAAACCTTGTTTCTAATTCAGATACGAATATTCTGGTTCCTCCGTCATTAGTTGATTATGAAAATGCAGAGGCCACCCGTTACGGATTTACCTTACCTGTGTATGCGTGGCAGGGCAATGTTCGCACGCTTTACTGGCAGGATACTCAAGCCAAGCGACATGATGGGGAAGTTATCCAGACAGAAAAAACAGCTAGTATTGGAAATAATGTGAAGGTTACCTCGATAGAAGGCAGGCACTCAAACATGCAAGTAAGTGGCTATATTTTGTCTACACCATTTGGGAAATTAGCCTATACAGGTGATACGGAATATTTCCCTGAATTGACAGAACAGTATAAGGACGTGGATCTATTGTGGATGAATATGAATACATTGGGTTTGGACTCAATAACAGATACTGAATGTTATGTGCCAGAGCAGGTTTCGTTTGTTAAAAATCATCTTGGGTATGCGGGTGTGTGTGAGCTAATTGATGCCGTGAGACCAAAGACGGCAATTATTTCTCATTTTGGCTCACAACTTCTTTCCAAAGTAGATGAAGTGCAGAATATATTGAGAGAGCGGTTTGGCAGTCTTGGTGTCAATATTTACTGTGTCCATACGGGTGATGAATTTAGTTTTAAGGAATCGCTTGCTCAGAAACCTGATCTTGAAAGATTTCTCCCATGATGCCGACTGTCATCATTCTAGCAGGTGGGCTTGGCACCAGATTACGCAGCGTGACACATGATCATATACCAAAACCGATGGTGCCTGTTTCTTACCAGGGTGAAAATTATCCGTTTATGTCATTTCTACTGTCCCATTTATATGGACAAGGTATCCGTAAAATAATCCTGTGTGTCGATCATTTAGCAGAACAGATCGTATCTTATTTTGGTGATGGTCACCGTTATGGAATGCAAATTACCTACGATAATGCAGGCCCCGTACTAACGGCGGCAAGAGTAAAACAGGCAATGGAAAAAACAGACGATTACAATGTGATTATTCATTGTGGTGATGTGTTTCATCCGCTGAATATTGATCGTTTTTTGCAGAACTTTAATCAGCACCCGGAAAATCTAATGCAAATTGCTGTGCATAAAAAACTCAGAAGTGAGCACACTAAGCCAAATCTTGTCATTGGAAAAAAAGGCCAGGTGTTTGATTACAAAAAAAAGAACGCAGGTGAAAACAGGCTTGTTCTGGACACGGGGGTATTGATAGTACGCAGAGGAATATTGTCATACATATCGGACTCACCCGAAGAATCTTTGACCGAAAACCTTTACCCTGAGCTCATCAAGAAAAATGTTGTGGGCACGTATGAATCAGAAACTGCATTTTATGATGTAGGAACACCCGCTGAATACTCACGATTTTGCAACTATGTGGAGAAAGTTGGAATACGACCATTATTAGAACAGAAAAGCAGTGCGAACGGCGTTGCGTAACTTAGTGTCTGGCAATTGATAATTTTAAAGATTAACGATTAATGCCCCAGTTTATTATGTTTACAGGCTAATTGATGATCTTGTGCTTATATTGTTGATTTTTGGCATTCTAGTTTGATATGGATCATGAAAATGTCTTAGTAGAATGGGTAGTATGTAGTTATCAACTGTTGGGATTATGAGTGTTCATCAGGATATATACCGCTCCACCTTATGTGCTGATACTGATGGTGGTGGTATCAAGGACGATTTAGAGAATACATATAAACTCAGCTTATATGTGAGGCTCGATATTTGTAGTAGTATATCATGAGCTTAGTAATATATTATTAAGTTGAAGCGGCAAGCTGGGTGCACGACGCTTTAGCAATCACCTTTAAATATATGATGAGGGTAAAGGAAGCATGTTAAGTAACAAGCAGAAAAAAATTCAATATATTGGCTCTAGCCTGACGATCGCACTGATGCTTGTATCCGGTGTCGCAGCGGCGGAATCAAATCCATCATCATTAAAGTTGGCACAGGCTACCGCGATTGAAAAGCAGGATGGTCAGTATTGGATTAAAAAAGGTCATGAACTACGCGATGCTGGAAAACATGAAGAAGCAATACAAGCTTACCGTAAGGCAGAATCGCTGGGTGCGGGCAGTGATGATTTGACCTTCGGTATTGCCTATACATACGGTTTGATGGGCCGCAAACGTGAAGCATATTGGGAATACAGCAAAGTCGCCAATTCAGAAAACCCTAAAAACAGAATAATCGCTTGTGAAGAAATGCAAACGTATAAGCATGACCGTAACAGATACCTCTCTGATCCTTATTTTGCTGATCTGTACACCCACGGTGGCTGGCAGACTCTGGGGGATGCGGCCTTTATTGAAATGAAGGCACGCTATGGCTTCTATGGAGAAGGAAATCTAGCGCCGGAGTATTATGTGTATGCGGCTGTTGAGAGGGATAATCGCAGTGGTATAGTGGGTGGATTTCCTGAGGAGATTGTTGATAATGCCGCAAGATTCGGTGTTGGTTATACCAAGCCATTAACGGATGACTATAGCTTGTACTTTATTGCAGAGGCTGGGGTGGCTCGTGACCTGATAGATAAAAATCGTGACCGAAACAACGATGATTTTCGTGCGGGGCTTCAGTATTTCAATAGCTGGAATACGGAATATGATTGTCGCAGCACCGACACAACACCAAATCGCTTCATTCTTTCAGTTAGCAGTGAGCTCATATACTACTCGCGTTATGATGATGCAGTGATTTTTAATTTAGATGTTCGGCCAGGGATAAGGTTGATTGAAACCAGGCAAACCGATGTCGATGCATTTTTACTGCTTAATTACAATGCAAACCTTGAAAACAGTAACAATAACGTTACAGAAGTAGGCGTAGGAGTCAGTTGGGTGCCAGATAGGGACAATAACTTCAAGATTACTGCACGTACAGGAAAAATATACTATGACGACGGTGATTCAGACACCAATTCTGTTATCGAGTTTCAGCACTACATAAGCTGGTAACAGGTATATTGCCTTAACGAAGAGGCGTAATAGAGCCAGCGGATACCATCTGTATTTTGGATTGCTTACACAGTTTTTCGAGTGGCGTATTGTTTTTGTGATTGAGGATGTTTCTGAAAGCTTATGCTTCTGTGCCAGGATTTTTTTATTATCTGAAGTAGAAGTTTGTGTCATCTAAATTGACTTACCGGCACGCACAATTGTGGTGCCGGTTTTTTATGAGTTCTATGCTATTGAAAATATGATGTATTCGTCGATACGTCTATGTTTAGAGAGAGGGGGCAGGCTGACGCTAAAGCGAAAGCGCTAAATCAGAGGCTGATGTTTATTGGTGGCTTGAAAAGGGAAGTGTGTTTTTTTGTGACTATCACGTTGTTAGCACTTTCTACATCTTTTTCTCAGGTTGCTGCGGACGAAAAATCATCAGTGAACGCAAGTGTTGATTCGGTTTTGGCCGGCAACCGGTTTCTGATAATCATGTCTGATATTGATTCAGGTGATCGGCTGGATAAAATATTTCGGGAATTATATGGCGCAGAAGTCACAATCAAAGCCATAGATGAATATACCCCTTTTATTGATGAAGAAGCCTTCGATGCCTTTGTATATTATGGTCGGTTATATGCACAACCACCTAGTCAAGATTTTATCGATGATATGGAAAGAACCAGCAAGCCTGTTCTGTGGCTCAACTTTCATGGCTGGATGCTTAACAAGGAATATTTAGCGACTAAGGGAGTAACCATTCACGATAAGCATGATTCTTCATATACAGAAATAGAGGCGCAGCAAGTATTTCGCCTGACGCCTACAGACACCACATTTATAGAAGCAAAGCCTGAAAAAGTTATTTACTTTCTGCGCTCTCCATCAGGTGAGCGAATTCCTGGGGCTGTGCATACAGACAATTATACATTCGTTACTTATGCGCCAAACATAGATATATTTTCGCTGGAATTTAGCCCGTTTCTCATGGCTATACGGGCTGCGTTTGGCTATGCGCATGCACCAGTCCGAAGGATTTCCCAGAACTATCAGGATCGTATTTTGGCTGGACGTAATGATGCTTTCAGAACGGGGGTACACCTTCCTATTTATGCGGCTTCATCGCAGGGCTCACTATTGGGCTATGAAAGCGACAAGTGGCACCAGAATCTTGTTCGCATTAAGCAATCCGGAGCTGAGTGGGTGGTTCTGACAAGAACTTTTTATCAGACAGATGTGAAATCATCTGATATTCATGCAGATGAGAAGTTGACACCAAGTTTGGATTCGCTTGAAAATATTATTCATGACGCACACGAGCTGGGCTTAATGGTTCAGGTTCATTTAGCTATAAACTTGATAAAACGGAAGCCTGATGACTGGCATGGCATGATCAACCCGGACAACAGTCAGCAGTGGTGGGCTGCTTATCAGGCACTGGTTAAGGAGATGGCAGAGTTCTCCACGCGGAATGAAGTAGAAGCTCTGGTGATAGGTACGGAGTACAATATTCTACAGCTGAATGAAAAACGCTGGCGTGCGCTTTATAGAATGGTCAGGGAGAAGGCTCAATACGCCGGTATGCTTGGCTATGAAGCAAATTTTAATCGCCTGAACATAACCTGGCTGGATGAGTTGGACTTTCTGGGTATATCCGCTTACTGGCCGCTTTCCGAGGATAGAGACCCGGATCTTAAAACGTTGAGCCAGTCCTGGTCTCTGATAAATAAACAGCTGGGAACCTTCATGGCCAAGCATCCTAAACTCAGGGTCGAATTTACCGAGGTGGGTTACGCCAGTCAGCCATATTCAAGTGTGCTGCCATTCTCATGGAAACCACATAAAGGGAAAGCCCAGAGTTTTACCGAACAGTTGCAATGTTATCGTGCGCTACATAAGTTTCTTGGACGTCAGCCTAAAATACAAGGAGTTCATATCTTTGCCTCTACAGCAGAGGATTATGATTCTGGCAGTATTGGTTATACACCATTTGGAAAACCTGCGGAGCGGGTCGTAAAGCAGATCATGCAAATTCGTTGATAGGCGTGGTGAAATCATGACACAGAGCATAGTTAAGTTAAGCAGACATACCAGCATGACGATGCTTAAATCAGCTTTGTTTTCAGCAACAGCAGATTTTTACTTCCTTCAAAAAAAACAAGCCACATAATGAATACATCTTATGTTATTTATAGTCTCGCTGTTGCCTGGTTCACTTATCATGTGTTTTGGATGGCAATGCGTATCTACCAGTTCAAGACATTTACCGATACATATGGAAAACAGCCTCACCTTTCGTTAAAAGATCTCGGCGAGGCGGCTTGCAATCAACAAAGAGATATTCCTGCATTCAAAGTAATCGTCCCTGCGTACATGGAAACTGAGGTCATAGAGGGAACCTTGTATCGACTTACCTCGATGAACTATCCTCGCAGCTTCTATGAGGTTCATGTGGTTACTTATGAAGATGAACCTGTGGAAGAAAACAAGGAATCAACTACTCAGGTAGTACAAAGAGTGGCTGCGGCTATCAATGCTGATGTTGGTGTTGAGTTGGTTCATTCAATCGTAACCCCTGCAGGTTATGATGGTTTCTTTCCGGGAAACCTCTCGGCCAAGGAGCAACATATTGGAAAAGCGCGAGGCCTAAATTATGCTATTCGGTGTATCCATGAGGATAATGAACGGGATGAGCGCCGTTATTTTATTGGTAAAATGAGTCGTAGTGGTCATTTAAGGCGGGCACGAGAAATACTGTCTGACTTTAAATCAGCTGTAGCAACTGAAGATGATCTTGTTTCGTTTGTCGACCGTTATTTTAATCCAGAACATAACGACTACATAGGTGTACTGCCGCTCACCTCCCAGCTGAAAAATTTGGTTGTGGCCATGCAAGTAGCGGCTGATTCGGGGAAGTTAGATGAAAATAGCTGGATAAGGCTGGTTGATTTTATCGAGCAGGAGGCACCACGTTTTTTCCTGCAACTGAGGAAAACTGAGCAAGCGCATTTTGATTATCCAAGACTGGAACTCGACGTGCTCGATGAAAAGTCATTTCTTTATTCTGTTATGCGCTCTGTCGACACTCAGGATATTGCTGACCTTGAGGCTTATTCTATTAAGCGGGAGGCAGAGTTGGAACAATCCAGGCCCATTTTATTTGAGTCGATCAACCTGGCAAGCAATTGTGAGGAGATTTTTCAGCTGGCTCGGAGATTCAACACACGTTGGGTGCTCGTTTATGATGCGGACGCGGATGCGCCAGTGGATATTATGCGGCACCTGGCTGGCAGGATACAGGCGGATCCTGATGTGATGGGTTTTCAGGGGCCGATAGCGCCATTACTGAACTACGACAGTGTGCATCCACTGTGTAGAATGGGTGCACTGTGGATGGCGCTCTGGCATGGCTCGGCGTACCCACGCTTGTTGAATAAAAACTCATGGGCTCATCCATTGGCGGGTACAAACTGGAGCTTCCGTATTGATGGCTTTGAGCACAATAAAAAGTTAATACGTGATTGCCCCTATGATGAAGCACGGCGGCGATTTCTGTTGACGTTTGATCCAAGGATGTTGACTGAAGATTTGGAAACGGGGATTCGAAACTTTAGCGAATGGTCTGTCAATGCGGCATGGCATCCAATCCCTGAAATGGAACAAGTTCCACCAACACCAGGAACTATGTTCCGGCAACATACCCGATGGTCGCTTGGAACATTGCAGACTATGGGATATATCCTGAGGAGTCGTTTACCTTTAGTCCAGAAAATTTGGTATGTGATGTATCCGTTGCGTGTTTTGTTCGCAAGTTCAGGACCATTTATTACAGCAGGACTGATCATCGCTTTTTATATGAACTTACTAGAAGTGGAGCCTGTTTTTGCCTGGTGGACGTTGTTTCTGGCCTTTGGAAACTTTGTTTATATTTGGGCTTTTATTGAAACATTTGAACGTTATTACGATATGTACCAGCAGTCATCAGCTGTTATTTATATATATAAAAACGGGGCTAAACTGATTAATTTACTTAATGCAGAAAATGCCCGCTTTAGCCCGTCGTATATCAATTTACTTAAAAACACGATCCAGAAAATCGAGTCTGGAATGAAACCAGAAGGGTTTGTTACCAGGTACTTGAAATCTCGTTACCGGGATAAAGATGAGGTTGAATACTCGAGTATGGCAAGCAAGGCTTATGTGGATCGCCTGATGGAGGTGACACCAGAAAGTATTCATTCTGATCACTTTTATGATTTTATGGAATTGTTTGAACAAGGTCTGGCTCGGGTGCAGGTAATAAAAGAAAATACAAACAATCGCAATGCAGTTGATACCGCATTGCTGGATAAGATGGTTGTGTTAGTTGATAAAGCTACGCATAAAGCGGGTGTTAACAGGAAACCCAGATGGAGCAAATATCATACACAGATACTAATATGGGCCATTCCCTTTGTGTATTTCAGCGTAACACCGTTTTATAATGCTTTCTGGCAATGGATGCGCGGAAAAAAAACATCCTGGAATAAAACTGTCAGGACAGTTAAGCACCAGATGTATATCAAGGGAAAGGAAGCTTCTGAATTCAAGTATGATGAAGATAGATAAGTGCCCTTATGAATAATGATTCCACATCAAAGATCTATGCTGCGCAGACAAGCTGGCATAATACCATTGGCGAGTATTTGCTGAAATATACCGGTATTTTCCTTGCGCTGACTATTCTTGCTATCGGTCTGCAATATGGCTCTAGCAGCTTACGGTTCACTCCAGAGGCTGGCTTAGGTCATTTTATTAAACATGACGTAGACCGCACTGAAAAAACCTTGCTGTTTGTTTCTGTGAATTCTGATAAATCATATGTCAATGAGGCGAAGATACTAAAAGAAGCAATTGCTTCTTACCATGGTGTGAAAATTATTAGCCTACAGGAAAACTATGCTGGGCAGGATCTTCAAAAAGAAAATCTGATTGTTTTTGTACTGGGTAACCAGAAAATTAATGATGTGACCGGCTTGAACAATCTGATGAAAAGGGTTGCAGAAAGAAAGTTACCGTTATTTTGGTTGGGTAGTGGTTTTTCGCAAGTAGCTCAGATATTTGATATCCCTTTATCTGGGGAGGAAGGACTGTCGCTGATGCCGCCGTCATCGAGTATGACGTATAAGGATACGGAGATAGGCGCGAGCGGATTGCCATTTAGCAGAGCAAACCTGGCAGATTTTGCCTCACTTGGTGAAGTGCTCGCGAGTGTGAAACTACACGACGCATTTACTCGTCCTGCGCTTATACGGCATGGCGAGCTTATTTATTCTGCGTTTAATCCTCTTCCTTCAGCCAGCATTAGTCCGCCTTATGCCTTATCCGTTATCATGGATTCATTATCACTTCTGGTTGGAGTACATAAACCCAACCCACGGGTAATTTTTCGCCTGGAAGACATTAACGGTTCTGATTATAACAAGGATAATACAAGTTTTAAGAAGACAACGGACTACCTGATAGAGCAGGGTGTATATGTACATTTGGGTATCATTCCGACCATGGTGGATGACAATGATGTAGTCCATTCTCAAATTGATTCGGCATTACCGGTGCTGAAATTTGTTAAGGAAAACCCTGATCATGTCGGGATTATTCAGCATGGTTATAAGCATAACCGTAAAGACCCTAGAAATGCGGGGCTGATCTCCGGTGAAGCCTTTGAATTTTTTCCGGATGATGACGAGACTATGGGGGCGAGGGCAGCCAAGAAGTTTGCAACTAAAGTTATAACAGAAGGCCGCGCGGTTATGCAGCAAAGTGGTTTGCCACCAACTATGTTCGAGGCGCCTCACTACGTGATATCACCTTCACAACAGCAAGCTGCAGATGAGTTGTTTTCTCTAATGCAGCATAAACCATTCTATGGAGAGGTGCCTTACGGTTTCCTTAAACCCTGGTTGACCCAGAGAGATAACATAGTATATGTACCTGACTCGTTTGGTTATGTAGAGACGTTTAATCCAGATAGTGTGAATGAGATTTTGTATTCGATGGAAAAAGTCGCCAGCATCATGCCTGATCCAATTGTTATCGTATTTTTCCACCCCTTTATTAGAGAATTGCCAGGGCGTGAAGATGATCTGGAGAAGTTAATTAAAGGTATGAAGGCACTGAATTATCGGTTTGTGAATATGGAGGATGAGGTAGTACCTTTAGCGGATCTACCTCATCCATAAGTGATATAGCGATTCAATATGCCGAGCTTATAATCCTGAAACCTGTTTTGGGGTAATGGCGTTATTCAGGGTTTTCCAGAGTGGCTTGCTACGAGGCACCATATCCTGCTTGAAGTACCACCAGAAATAGCCGCCAACAAAGTTCTCTTGCGCTATCTTCATATTGTAGTAACGATCAATAAAAGCAGTTTTTTGCGTTTTGACATCGGTACCTACTTCACCAAATCCAATCTTTGAATTTGGAAAAATGACGGCAAGGCGTTTAAAAACCTCGGGCAGGTCCGCTTTAACGCCACCAGTATGACTATCATCATAATAGCTTATAAAAACATAATCGAGACCCTGCTTCATGCGTTCAGGAACATTGGTTCTTGCCCATGCAAGCACTGTGTCACCAGTACGGTTATGAAACTCTTCATTGTGGTCATAATATAAAGTCAGTGCTGTTTTACCACCGCGCTCGCTTACCATGT
>Ga0316207_10004014_pt1 | contig 13149 bp, 9 predicted proteins | sample 6weekpyrite_MG_FD_204943 | JGI IMG/M metagenome (GOLD analysis project Ga0316207, IMG submission 204943) | Microbial mat bacterial communities from mineral coupon in-situ incubated in ocean water Damariscotta River, Maine, United States -... | ecosystem: Environmental > Aquatic > Marine >... | reverse complement strand
CGTGGTGAATCGATGGCAGATGTTATTTTTAACGGCTCAACAGGGCGTAAACCCGTTGGGCAGGCCGCGATTGAGCTGGTTTTTGATAATTCTGAGGGTAAACTCGGTGGCGAATATGCCAATTTTAGTGATATTTCGATCAAGCGTACTGTTACGCGTGATGGACAATCGCTCTACCACCTGAATGGAACCCGTTGTCGCCGCCGTGATATTACCGATATTTTCCTTGGTACAGGCCTGGGCCCGCGTAGTTACGCGATTATTGAGCAGGGCACGATTTCCCGTTTGATTGAAGCAAAACCTGAAGAGCTGCGCGTTTTTCTTGAAGAAGCTGCGGGAATTTCAAAATATAAAGAACGTCGTCGTGAAACAGAAAACCGTATTAGGCATACCCGTGAAAATCTGGATCGTTTAAGTGATTTACGTGATGAATTAGAAAAACAGCTTGCACGTTTAAAACGTCAGGCGAACACCGCTGAAAAATATAAAATTTTGCGTGAAGAAGAGCGCTTGTTGAAAGCGCAGTTAACGGCATTACGTTGGTTATTAAAGCAAGACGAAGCAGAAAAAACAGAAGCTCAAATTCGTGAACAAGAAACTGCGCTTGAATCTGCGGTTGCACAGCAGCGTCATATTGAAGCGGAGATTGAATCACAACGCGAGTCACATACCGAAGCAACAGATAGCTTTAATGAAGTGCAAAGTCGTTTCTATAGCGTTGGTACCGAGATAGCGAAAATTGAACAGTCTATTCAGCATGCGAAAGAACGCCGTCAACAGCAACAACAAGATTTGGCGCAATTAGAGCAAGATTGGAATGAAGCGCATGCGCATCATGAAACCGATCAAAAGCGCTTAGCAATGGTTAAAGAGAATCTTGCTGAAGTTGAGCCTAAGCTTGAGTCATTAGAAGAAACAGCTGAAATGTCATCAGCAGCATTGTTAGAAGCTGAAAGCGCGATGCAAGCATGGCAGAGTGAATGGGATAGTTTTAGTGAAGCGGCAACGGAGCCTGCACGAAATGCAGAAGTTGAGCGTACCCACATTCAACACGTTGAAGAACATTTACAACGTCAGCAACAACGCTTAGAACGCCTGCAAGAAGATTTGCAAAAACAAGCAGGTGAACAGCTTATCAGCGAAAGCGGTGAGCTTGAACAACAAATACAAAAAGATGAAGCTGAAATTCAACAAGCTGAAGCTGTTTTAGAAGAAAAGAAAGCACAAATTGCTCAGTTGCGTGATTCAGTTCATTCATTAAATACCTCGCTTGATGAATCAAGAAGTCAATTACAGGATCTGCGTGGACGTACTGCATCACTCGAAGCGTTACAACAGGCTGCGCTCGGTAAAGAAGAAGGCGCCGTCACGCAATGGCTGAATAAACAACATTTGCAAGACGCCCCTCGTTTGGCGGAGGAACTTGAAGTAGAAGCTGGTTGGGCAAAAGCCGCGGAGTGTGTACTTGGTGAGCATTTAGAAGCTGTTTGTGTTGATGGTGTTGATCCTTTAAGTGAAATGCTTGAAAACTTTGAAGAAGGCACCTTAACCTTGTTTGATACACGTGTAGATTCAAATGCGGGTTCTGTTGCAGCGGAAAGTTTAGAAAGCAAAATTAAAGCGCCCTGGGCATTAACGAGCTTATTGAAAGGCGTCCTGGTTGCAGAGAATTTGCAACAAGCACTGTCTATGCGGGCAAACTTACAAGATGGCGAGTCAATTGTAACCAGCGAAGGTATTTGGTTAGGTAAAAACTGGTTACGTGTTGCGCGTGATAAAGATGAAAAAGCAGGTATTTTACAACGCGAACAAAATTTAAAAACCTTAACCGCTGAAACTGGTGAGTTACAGGCTAAAGTACAACAAACACAGGAACAATTAGAAACGGAACGTGGGCAACTGAGTACGGCAGAAATGGATCGTGATGCGGGTCAGGCAACCATTAATCAGTTATCGCGTCAACGTGCCAATCGTCAATCTGATTTAAGCGCCCGTCAGGCACGTTTAGAGCAAATGCAATCACGTAAAGAAGAACAGCGTGTTGAAGCCGAAGAAGTCCGCACTGAAGTTGAAAAAGATAATCAAGAGCTTGCTATTGCACGTGAAAAGTTAGAAGTGGCGTTAGAAGCCATGTCACGACTTGAAGAACAACGTGTTGAATTACAGCAACGTCGTGAAACCTGTCAGGATAATTTACGTAGTAAACGCGAACAAGCACGCGTAGAGCGTGATGCAGCACATGAAATTAAAGTGCGTATAGAAACACTTCGTGCAGAATTAAATTCAACTGAACAAGCATTAGAACGTATGCAAGAGCGTCAACAACAACTTGCTGCTCGTCGTGATGAGCTTCATCAATCAGCAGAAGAAAGTGATGCACCGATTGATGAGATGAGTAAAGAGTTAGCTGTATTACTGGAATCTCGTGTTGTAGTCGAAGAAGAACTGACACAAGCAAGAAAGAGCGTTGAAGAAATCGATCACCATATGCGCGGGCTTGAAGAAGCACGTGGTAGTGCAGAGCAAGCAGTACAAGATGTCAGGGGCTCATTAGAATCTATTCGTATTGGTTGGCAAGAAGTTAAAGTTCGTCGTCAAACATTAGAAGAAGCGATTAGTGAAACCCGTTTTGAACTGCAAACACTCATCGATGAAATGCCGGAAGATGCAAACGAAACGATGTGGCAACATAATGTCGATGACCTGGAACAAAAAATACAGCGTCTGGGCCCGATTAATCTTGCGGCAATTGAAGAATATGAACAGGAAGCGGAACGCAAAAAATATCTTGATGATCAGGATAAAGATTTAACCGATGCATTAACAACCTTAGAAAATGCCATTGCGAAGATTGATGCGGAAACACGCACACGCTTTAAAGAAACGTTTGATAAAGTAAATAGCGGTGTTAAAGAATTATTCCCACGTTTATTCGGTGGTGGTCATGCTTACCTTGAATTAACCGATGATAATTTGTTAGACGCAGGCGTTACCATCATGGCGCGTCCCCCTGGCAAACGTAATAGTACTATTCACTTATTGTCGGGTGGTGAAAAAGCCTTAACTGCGGTTTCATTGGTATTCTCAATTTTCCAGTTGAATCCGGCTCCTTTCTGTATGCTGGATGAAGTTGATGCACCTTTGGATGATGCTAATGTAGGGCGTTTTTGTGACATGGTTAAATACATGTCTGATAAAACACAGTTTATTTTCATTACCCATAATAAAATCACCATGGAAATTTCACAGCATTTAACCGGTGTAACGATGCATGAACCGGGCGTATCTCGCCTTGTTGCGGTTGATGTTGAGGCAGCGGCAGAACTCGCGTCGGCATAAAAATGTTTTTTATCTGAGTGTTTGTTTGGTCAGAGGAATAGTGTGGATTTATTACGTTTAACTTTAGTCATTGTTGGGCTTGTTATCGTTGGCGGAATTTATCTGAAATTTCGCTCATCAAGCAGCAAAGAAGAGGCATCGAATAACGATGATCTTATTCCTGTTTTAACTCCAATAGATGATGAACCTGAACAAGATGATTTTGATGCTTTAAGCGAGGTTATTTCTACACGAGATCGCATTGAGCAGCATACTAAACAAACTGACGCCTCTTTTACTGCGGTTGATGACAGTAGTGAATCAGGAACAGAAACTCTGCTGATTGTTTTAAACATCATGTCGGCAAAAGAACATCTGTTTAGCGGTGAAACTGTTCATGCGGTAATGACCACTTCCGGTTTAGTGCATGGTGAGCATCAGATTTATCATTATTTAAAAGATGGTGCTGCTGTTTTTAGTATTGCAAATGCAGTTGAACCCGGTTTTTTTGAGTTAGATAAATTAGACAGTACCTCAACACCAGGCCTGGCCGTTTTTTTACAGTTGCCGGGGCCTCTTGAGTGTCGTCAGGCATTTGATACATTACTAGAGGTTAGTCAGCAGCTAGCTGAGGCTTTAGGTGGCGATGTGTGTGATGAAAATAGAAATGTTTTGTCAGCACAAACGATTAGCCATTTAAAAGATAAAGTTGATGCCTACCGGTTAAAACAACAAGTCTCACAACGCAGTAAACATCATTAGTTTAATGGAAAAAAATAATCCGCAACAACGCATTGATTTTTTGCGTAAAGAAATTAATGCGCATAATTATTCTTATTATGTTTTAGATAATCCTGAAATTCCCGATAGTGAATATGATCGTTTGTTGCGTGAGTTATCTGAAATTGAAAAAAAATATCCTGAACTTATAACCCCGGATTCACCGACGCAACGGGTTGGTGCAACACCACTGGATTCATTTTCTGAAGTTCAACATAAAGTACCGATGCTTTCATTAGGTAATGCCTTTTCTGATCAGGATATGAGTGATTTTGATAAACGAATCAGGGAGGCTGTTGAAAAAGATAATATTGAATATGCCGCTGAACCTAAACTTGATGGCTTGGCCATTAGTCTTTTATATAAAGAAGGATTATTGACGCGTGCAGCAACGCGGGGAGATGGTCGCACTGGTGAAGATGTGACTTTAAATATTAGAACCATTGATGCCATCCCATTAAGACTTCGCGGTACAGATTATCCTGAGCTGCTTGAAGTTCGCGGCGAAGTGGTTATGCCGAAAGCGGGTTTTGAAAAACTAAACCGTGAACAGATTGAAAAAGGTGAAAAACCTTTTGTTAATCCACGTAATGCTGCGGCAGGTTCTCTGCGCCAACTTGATCCTAAAATTACCGCAACCAGACCACTTTCATTTTACAGTTATGGTATTGGGTTAGTTGATGGTATGGCATTACCAAAAAAGCATAGTGCGGTGATGAGTAAGCTGCAGTCATGGGGCCTGAGAATAAATCCAGCAAGTAAGGTTGTTAAAGGTCTAAAAGGGTGTCTTGAATATTATGAAGAACTTTCAAAAATTCGTAATGACTTGCCCGATGAAATTGATGGTATTGTTTATAAGATTGATAATATCGGGTTTCAGGACATTATGGGTTTTGTTGCACGTGCACCACGTTGGGCTATTGCACGTAAATTTCCTGCCCAGGAAGAAATGACGACTTTATTAGGTATCGATATACAAGTGGGGCGTACCGGCGCGTTAACCCCGGTTGCACGGTTAGAGCCGGTCTTTGTTGGTGGGGTTACAGTCAGTAATGCAACCTTGCATAACCAGGATGAAATTGATCGCTTAGATGTACGGGTAGGGGACAGTGTTATTGTCCGGCGTGCCGGTGATGTGATTCCTCAAATTGTTAGTGTTGTAAAATCGAAACGTAAGGGTAAACCACGTCGCTTTCAATTACCAAAAACTTGTCCCGTTTGTGACTCAGAAACGGCCCGGTTTGATGATGAAGCGGTCACATATTGTACTGGTGGTTTATTTTGTGAAGCACAACGTAAAGAAGCGATTAAACACTTTGCTTCACGTCGTGCCATGAATATTGATGGACTCGGTGATAAATTAGTTGAACAGCTTGTTGATGAAGGGCTTATTCATACTATTGCTGATCTATATCATTTAGATGTTGCCAGTCTGATTAAGCTGGAGCGCATGGCAGAAAAATCAGCCACTAACCTGGTGGATTCGTTAGAAAAAAGTAAAACAACAACTTTAGCAAGGTTTGTTTTTTCCCTTGGTATCCATAGTATTGGCGAAACAACTGCGCAAACTTTAGCAAATCATTTTTCGAGTTTAGAAAACATTATGCATGCAACTGAAGTGCAGCTATTAGATGTACCGGATATAGGTCCCATTGTTGCCGAAAATTTGATGACCTTTTTTAAACAGGAACATAATATTGAGGTGGTTAATCAGTTACTTGAGGTTGGAATTCACTGGCCTGAAATTGAACAAAAGACCGTTGCAGAACAACCTTTACTTGGACAAACTTTTGTCATTACAGGTACACTTGAGAGCATGGGGCGTAATGATGCAAAAACTGCCTTACAAAACCTTGGTGCAAAAGTGGCAGGAAGTGTATCAAAGAAAACAAGCCATGTTGTAGTAGGTGACAATGCGGGCGCAAAGGCACAAAAAGCAGCTGAGTTGGGAATAAACCTTTTAGATGAGAATGCACTTATTGAGTTATTAAAAAAATACTCTTAAAGTAAGTGCAAAATACCTTCTTACTTAAATTCATATTGTATAAGCAAGGATTCACTATTATTATATTTACATTATCTAATAATTTCTGAGGGAATATGGGTACTTACATTACAAAAGTGATTGATAATATTATTTATAGTAAAATTTCTGGTGAACTCGATGCAAATTTAGTCGGCGATTGGCTTAAGGCAATAGAACAAGAAGAGTCTGGCTCAAAACAAACCTTACATCGCTTCAATGATATTCGGGAAATTAATGCCGTACATTTAAATTTTGATGAATTATGGGGAGTCGCACAGCAGCGGTTAGAGTCTTATAAGTCGGGTGACGAAACTTTATCCGCATTTTGGGTCAGTACACCTTTGAATCATGATATTTCACGAATGTATCAAACTTTACTGGAGGGTACTGTTTATAAAGTTGATGTGTTTTATCAACTGGATGAAATTGTTAATTTTCTTTCCCTGGAAAAAGATTTTTTAGAAAAAATCACTTTTTCGTAAATATGTAGGGAAATAATTTTGGCAACGGATTTATTGCAAGTTAAAAATTTAGTTAAGCACTATCCCAATGTAAAAGCGGTTAATGGTATTGATCTTAACTTAAAAACCGGCGTTTGTTTTGGTTTGCTTGGGCCGAATGGAGCCGGTAAAACAACAACAGTTGAAATACTTGAAGGAATAAATCATGCCAGTTCAGGTGAAATTCTTTATAAAGGGCAGCCACTAGGCGATCAGTTTAGAAATGAGGCTGGAATTATGTTTCAGTCAACCGCGTTGCAGGATTATATTACAGTGCGTGAAACACTTGATATGTTTGCACGCTTTTACCCAAAAAATTCTGATATCGATAATTTAATTTTACGTTGCAATCTCACAGAGTATCTTGATCAAGATAACCGTCAACTTTCTGGTGGTCAACGGCAACGTTTGTTACTTGCTATCGCTTTAGTAAATGATCCTGACATTATTTTTTTGGATGAACCAACGACAGGTTTAGATCCACAGGCACGACGAAATTTCTGGGACTTAATTAATGACATAAAGGAGGAAGGTAAAACGATTGTTTTAACTACTCACTATATGGATGAAGCATATAGCTTATGCGATGAAATTGCGATTATGGATCATGGTAAAATTATTGCAGAGGGAACACCTAAAACATTATTATCTGAAAACTTTAATGATGTTGTTTTGCAATTGCCGGAAACCGAGTTAAATAAAGCAGATTTTTCAGCATTAACAACACACTGCAAAGGTGAATATATTGAAATTACCACCTGTGATGTAAATAGTGTTATTTCGATGTTAATTGAAAATAATGTCTCACTTTCCTATCTACAAATCAGGCCTCGTACTTTAGATGACCTGTTTCTAGAGTTAACGGGTAAAGAACTCAGAACTTAACTGGAAACATCATGTCTTTTAAACGATTTTTAGCTTTATTTTCTACCCGTAATAAAGAGTTTTTTCGGGATCGTTCTTCACTTAGCTGGAATATCTTAATGCCGGTATTAATTGTTGCCGGCTTTTCATTTGCTTTTTCCGGTGATATCGGAAAACAGTTTAAAGTTGCAGTGATAAATGAATCGATGGCAAATGCGCAATCACAAGAATTTTTAAAGCTAAAACATATTGATTTTTATTCAGTTAAATCAAGCCGGTCTGAAATAGCACGTATAATTGCAAAAGTTCAACGCCATCAAGTCGATATGTTGTTCGATGCAAACAGTAAAAAATATTGGATTAATACCGAATCTCCAGGCGGTTACCTGGTAGAAAAAATTTTATTAAGCTCTGCTGTTAACACATTTGATAAACAAACTGTAACAGGCAAACAAATTCGTTATATTGACTGGGTTATTCCTGGTATTTTATCAATGAATATGATGTTTAGTGCTTTATTTGGGGTCGGTTTTGTCATTGTACGTTACCGTAAGAATGGTATGTTGAAGCGACTTAAAGCAACTCCCATTACCGCTTTTGAATATTTATCAGCACAGATTGCATCGCGTATTATTTTGATTATGGTCGTAACAGCATTTGTTTTTTATGGAACAAATTTATTTGTCGATTTTGTGATGAATGGCTCCCATTTTAATTTGTTTTTTGTTTTTGCTCTGGGCGCCCTGAGTATGATCAGTTTAGGATTAGTGATTGCTGCAAGGATAACCAGTGAAGAAACAGCAGGGGGAATGTTAAATCTCTTTAGCTGGCCAATGATGTTTTTTTCGGGAGTCTGGTTTTCTCTCGAGGGTGCTGCGCCTGTTATGCAGTCTATTGCAGAAATTTTCCCGCTCACACATGTCACCACTGCCGCCAGGGCAATTATGATTGATGGCGCCGGCCTGATCGATATTAGTTATCACCTCATAATACTTACCTTGCAAAGCGCTGCTTTTTTACTGTTTGGAGCCTGGTTCTTTAAATGGGATTGATATTTTTTACTGCTATAAAATCACCTGATTAAATTCCGCTATGTAACTTTATTGTCATAAATATACTTCACACTAGGCTTTCAATAACAGTGAAGGTTTTATATATGGTTTGTTCATATGATATAGGTATGGCTGTAACACAACAGCAACAAAGCTTTTGTAATAATTTTGAAATATTTTTAGATATTTTAAAAAATAAAAGGCTTACTTCTTTACTTCAACCCATCGTTGATATGCGCAAACAATCTATTCATGGTTATGAGTCACTTATCCGTGGCCCTTCCGATAGTCTGTATCATTCTCCTGCAAGTCTTTTTAAAACGGCTATAGATGGAGGACGTTTGTTGGAATTGGATTTACTGTGTAGAGAGGTGGGTATACATAATTTCCAGGCTAAACAATTATCAGGAAAGCTTTTTTTAAATGCGACACCTGAAAGTTTACTTGAACCCGGACATCGTTCCGGACTCACTCTTGAGATTTTAGGTGAGGTAGGCATAAAGCCTGAGAATGTTGTCATTGAAATGACAGAGCAATATCCTATGGAAAGTTTTGATGTTATGCGCACGGCGATTAAACATTATAAATCCATGGGATTTGAAATTGCTATTGATGATTTTGGTGCAGGTTATTCTGGTTTGAGGCGCTGGTCTGAGTTACGCCCTGACTATGTCAAAATTGATATGCATTTTATACAGGGTATTAATGATAATCCTGATAAACAGTCATTTGTAAGTTCTATTCGTGATATTGCAGAAGGGCTGGACTGTAAGGTTATTGCAGAAGGTATTGAGACAAAAGAAGAATATAAAACAATTTTTGGTTTGGGGATAGAGTTAGGTCAGGGTTTCTTGTTTTCCAGACCTGAACAAAATCCTCCGCGTATAATTTCTAATGAACTGTTTAGTTGTCGTTCATCTTATGACTGTAATCAACGGGGTAAAGGTGTGTCACAAAATATTTCTGAGTTACTTATTAATGTTCCTGATATATCTCCATATACTACTTTAGAAGATGTATATTCAATATTTCAAGAATCACAATCTTTAACCTCTGTTCCTGTATTAGGCGATGATGGTAAACCGTTAGGTTTGATTAAGCGCAACAGTTTATTAGCGACGTTGTCGACAACATTTGGGCGTGCATTGCATGGTTCTAAATCAATAATGGATTATTTTGATAGAGACTCAGTTATTGTGGAAAAAGAATGGGGAATTGAACAGGTTAGTAAACTCGTAACTACGCATATGCAGCTTCAGATTGAAGATGACTTTATTATTACAGAAAAGGGTAAATATGTTGGTTTAGGTAAAGTTGTCCAGCTTCTGAAAAAAATAACTGAGTTACAAATAAAAAATGCGCGCTATGCCAATCCGTTAACTCTTTTACCGGGAAATGTACCCATTTATGAAAAAATTGATGACTTGTTAAGTTCAAACTCTCAGTTTCATATTGCTTATTGTGATATTGATAACTTTAAACCATTTAATGATGTTTATAGTTATGCCAAGGGCGATAAGGTTATAAAGGAACTGGCAGAGACTTTATTAAAACAAACTGATCCTGAAAATGACTTTGTTGGCCATGTTGGAGGAGATGATTTTATCGTTATTTTTAAGAGTGATAACTGGCAAGAACGCTGCAATAATATATTAAGTGACTTTAATGATATTGTCTCAGAGCATTACAGTGATATTGACAAAAATAACAAGGGAATCTGGGCGCTGGCACGTAATGGTGAACGATGCCTGCATCCTTTAATGAGTTTATCAATCGGGGCGCTTACTCCAGACTCGTTACATTGCACCTCTTACTCCGATATTTCTGAAATGGCGACGCAAGCAAAACATAATGCGAAAAAAATGGCAGGAAATAGTTTGTTTATAGAACGTCGTATTTCATGATTGCTTGTTCGAGTTTTGTTGATAAATTGTCATCAAAAAAACAGCAATGGTTATGCCGAACACTTAAAATGTTGATTTTATCCCCCTCCTTGAGGGAAGGGGCCAGGGGGAGGGGAATTATAAATCAGCCCCACCCTAGCCCTCTGATAAAACAACTAGCCATTCGACTAAGCTCTCCATGCTAAGTCGCTGGTTACCCTTGAAGGGGAGGGAATGCTCTATTTTTTAACTTATCGGCATTATCATTTCTGAGGCTTTTTTCTTTTATAATTTAAGCTTTATTTTATTTCAATTTTTGCTTTACTACGTAATTTCACAATATAGTCCTGCACACGCTTGTTTTGTACCAGGGGACGAATTTGTTCTTTAACATCTTCAAATTTTGGTGCTTCACGTTTTCGTGAATCTTCCAGTTTAATAATATGAAAGCCAAATTGTGTCTTAACCGGTTTTTGGCTGTGTGTTCCTTTTTTCATTGCGGACGTTGCTTTTGAAAACTCCGGTACCATTTGTGCGGCTGAGAACCAACCTAAATCACCACCATCTTTTCCTGAAGGTCCGGTAGATTCTGTTTTAGCAAGTTCCTGAAAGTTTGCACCATCATTTAATTTTTTGATTAACTCTTTCGCTTTAGCTTCATCTTTAACCAGGATATGACGCGCCTTGAATTCTTTTGGATCAACACTGGAGACCTGTTGCTTGTAGACATCTTTTAGCTCTTTGTCGCTAATCGGTTCGGCAACGGGAGATTGAGCAAATAGTGCCTGAATCATGATGTTTGCTTTCGTTTGTTCAATCTGAGCTAAAACTTTTTTATTCTTATGTAGCTTTAGTTTTTTTGCTTCCTGTAAAAGAATTTCACGATTAATTAAATCATTTAATATTTGCTGACGATTGGTTGGCGCTTGTTGGCCTTTTGGTGTTTGCGCTGTGAGTAATTTTAAATGCCTTTGGTACTGATCTTGACTGATTTTTTTGCCGTTAACTTTAGCGACAGTGTTGGCATCTAATGCATATGCTGACGTTGCCGATAAAGTTGCGACTAAGAGACTCGCAATAGAGAGTGTTAATTTATTCATATTTTTTTCCTTAATAGCTTTGTAAAATTAGGGTAAGACTTTCTTAAATGGTTTGACGATAACGGAGGCATAAGCGCCAGATTTAATATATGGATCATCATCCGCCCATGCTTGTGCCTGTTCTAATGATTCAAACTCTGCAACCACTAATGAACCACTAAAGCCTGCCGGACCGGGTTCATTGTTATCTATTGCAGGGTGAGGACCGGCTAAGATTAAACGACCTTGTTCTTTTAATTCTTCTAAACGCTTAATGTGATCAGGGCGAACAGACATCCTCTTTTCGAGGCTGTTTTCAACATCTTGTGAAATTATGGCATATAACATTCTAGAACTCGTTTTTTGTATTTGTTTCAGTTTCGGGTTTGTTTTCTGGCATATGTTTAGCGAGGAAAATTGCCTGCAAGATAACAAAGATAATCGTTAAACCTAACATACCATAGGTTTTGAAATCGACCCATATGGAAAGATTAAAGTTAAAAGCAACATAAAGGTTCGCAAAGCCCATTGCAGTAAAGAAGATAACCCAGGCATAATTGAGCTTGTTCCATATGGTATCCGGTAGTTCAACGGCATGTGACATCATTCTTTTTACTAAAGATTTTTCACCTATAAATTGACTGCCTAAGAATGCAATAGCAAACATCCAGTTTACAGCAGTTGGCTTCCATTTAATAAAGACAGGATCTTTTAGGATCAGGGTTGCAGCACCCAGCACAGTAATGAGTACTAATGTAACTACGTGCATTTTTTCAACACGTTTATTTTTAAGCCAGAATAATAACACTTGTAGGGCACTTGCGATCATGGCAACTGCGGTTGCTGCTAGGACGCCTTGCTGTGGATCATCAAAAAATTTGAAGGTAATAAAAAATAAGGCGATGGGAAAAAAATCAAATAAAAACTTCATCAAAAAAATTCTCTAATGTAATGTCCGGGGTATGCGTTAATTGTCAAAACCACTATCTAGTGGCGATTATAGCGTGATTCAAGTTCAATATGTGTTATGTTCGGTTCAATATGCTTCACATTTATGATCTTTCTGACAGTATAAAGTCTAAATTGTTTCAGGAATAGAGACTTTCATCCGACTGAGGTAGACTTCCTGCCATTATGAATTTACGTTGCGATTTCCACAGTCATTCCACTGTTTCTGACGGTACTTTAAGCCCAACAGAGCTGGTTCAGCGTGCCCATGACAAGGGCGTGGACGTGTTTGCATTGACCGATCACGATGCTACTGAGGGCCTAAAAGAAGCCGCTCTTGTCGCTGAGCAACTTGGGATAAAGTTTGTTGCAGGCATTGAGCTTTCGGTTACATGGAGTCACCAAACCATTCATATTGTGGGCCTGGGGATTGATCCCGATAACGAGGCATTAAATAAAGGGTTGCTGGCGTTACGTGAGTTTCGAGCTCGGCGTGGCGAAGAAATAGCAGAAAAGTTAAAAAAAGTGAAATTTGATGACCCTTTGTCCGGCGCACAAAAATTTTCTAATGGTGAAATTTTGAGCCGTACGCATTTTGCGCGCTATATTGTTGAGCAAGGGCGCGCGAAAGACGTTCGGCAGGTGTTTAAGCGTTTCTTAGTGAAAGGTAAACCGGGTTACGTTGCCGGAAAGTGGGCA
>Ga0316207_10004013_pt1 | contig 13151 bp, 13 predicted proteins | sample 6weekpyrite_MG_FD_204943 | JGI IMG/M metagenome (GOLD analysis project Ga0316207, IMG submission 204943) | Microbial mat bacterial communities from mineral coupon in-situ incubated in ocean water Damariscotta River, Maine, United States -... | ecosystem: Environmental > Aquatic > Marine >... | reverse complement strand
GTCAGGCTGATACTTGGCAAACACAGCATCAAGGGCTGGCCGGTTGCAGATATCAATTTTTTCAAAATAATAATTGGGGTTGTCGTCAATTTCTTTCAATGTTGACAAGTTTCCCGCGTAAGTGAGCTTGTCTATGTTAATGGCTGTATGCCCTAGCTCTTTCACTAGATACCGGCATACTGCTGAGCCAATAAATCCCGCGCCACCTGTGACAATAATTTTCATCGATAAATCCTTTATGTGCCTTCAAACCGGAAGGGTGAGGCGAAATCTTTCAGTCTAGGCAATTGTCGATCTTTATCGGACAAAATTGCTTTTTTAAGATCAACTGGCCAATCAATTCCAAGGTCGGGGTCATCAAAGGCAATGCCGGCATCGCAGTCTGGTGCGTAATAGTCGGTCACTTTGTAACAAAACTCGGTATCTGGCTCTAATGTGCAAAAGGCATGTGCAAATCCAGATGGAACCCATAGTTGCTGCCAGTTGTCGGCAGATAGCTTTACGCTTAGGTGTTCGCCGTATGTGGGCGAACCAACCCGTAAATCAACAATTACATCCTGAACACTGCCCGCGGGCACCCTAACCAGTTTGCCTTGGGCGTGAGGGGGTGTTTGGAAGTGGAGGCCACGAATAACGCCTGCATCTCGTGATAGCGAGTGATTGTCTTGCACAAAAATTGTATCAGGCACATATTCCGCGAATTGACGCGCACTAAATGTTTCAGAGAAAAAGCCGCGCTCATCACCGAAACGCTTGGGTGAGAAAAGAAAAACACCGGGCATAGCTAATTCTTCTGCAAACATAAAAAGACCTAAAATAAGACTGGTTTCAATAATCAGGCCTTTATATTAAAAGAGTATCTTAAAGGAAAGGACCATCTGGTGTTTGCATAGATAAACTCCCAGCGATCAAATGGACCTTTATAGGTGGGTAAGGGAACTAAATAGATTATATGAAGGGTGTGCGTCATTTAGGGTTTGCACGGACATTCCATGAGGAATGTCTGGATGCTTCAGAAGCACTGGCAACACGAGGGTTTAACCTTGGTGAAGGTAAACTTTTAGCTGTCCACCCATATGGACATCGCAACCCTTTTTTGCGGATGCTATATGCTTCGGCTTTTGATTTTGGCTTTGCTATGATGCCGCTTACTAACTTAGAGCAGCTTAGTGAAGTACCCGCTGGTTTAGACCTTGTAGTACATTACCACTGGGTGCACCGTATTTTTGATGATCTCACTACCGCGTCTGCAGCGCGTGTTGCCGTTGGTCAATTTTTAGATACTATTAAAAACTTAAAAGACAGTAACCATTCGTTTGTTTGGACAGTACATAATATCTTATCGCATAAATCCCGGTTTCCAGATGAAGAAGCCGAGCTGCGAGGTGAGTTTGCACAATTAGTAGATCATATACATATTATGAATCCACAAACAGTGGCTCTGTGCGAACCACATTATTCCCTTGATTTGAAAAAAATATTTCATGTGCCACACCCTTCCTACTGTGGTGTGTACGGTGATTATATTTCTAAAGAGCAAGCCCGTTTGACATTGGGGTTGAGGCCTAAAGACAAGGTGTTTTTGTTATTTGGTGAATTAAGCCCCTATAAAGGGACACGTCATTTTTTGGGGCAGGTTGATACACTGCAAAATGAAATGAATGGGAAAGCGCGTATTGTCATTGCTGGGCAAGAGGGCTCCAGCGATTTTATGGAAGATATTTACCGGCTTACAGCAGGACGCGCAGATGTGCAGCTCCATATTGGCCGAATTGATGATCAGGATGTGCAAACCTTTTTTAAGGCTGCGGATGTGGCTGTGTGTGCGCATACTGCCGGGTTGAACTCAGGAGTGGCAGCAACGGCGCTTACTTTTGGGTGCCCTACAGTGATGGCAGAACAGATGGCTGGTACTGTTGAGGGGGCGGATGGCTATATCTCTACTTTTGAAGCTAGTGAGATGGAAACTATTGTCTCAGCATGTGCAAATGCTTTCAGGGTTTCACAGCAACCTGATTGTTTTGAAGTGTTAGCTTTGTGGGCAAAAGAGTATGCCCCAGCGCAAATTTCAACACGCTTTTTTGAAGCGCTAGGCCAGCGGCTATGACTGCGCTGTTTGGATACCGCGATCTCACAAAGTGGGATTTCAATATGTCGCGCTTTGGCGGGTTTGGACTACGTCGACAACAGCAGATATTACTGACACGTCGACCGGTCCAGAGATTGTTTTTTCTTGGCTTTGCACCAGAGAAGTTCCTTGATTTGGAAGTGGTTACAAGTGGGTCCAATAGTGAGCGCGGGGTTGTGTTGGCATCTGTCCGTTGTTTTACTTTATTGGGAACGGAGCTGTTATTGCCACCTGATATGGCTCAGCAAAAGTTTTTTGCCGATACGCTGAATGAAGCTTCACCTCAAAGGCTTTGGGTCCGACGGCCAAAACGGGGTGTGTTTGCTCTGGTATCTTTAATGCGCACAACAAAGGGTAAGCATGTTGGTGTGAAGGGGCGGTTGGCACTTGGTCGAGCCAAGACTGAAAGGGGGCAGACAGTCGACGTGTTGGCTTCTCGTGACCGACTGGCACTTGAGGCTGCTCTTGATTTTGCACGGGTGAGTGCGGATAGAGATGAAGGTAGGCGCATTTTGGCGAGGCTTATTTACTTGTGGCAATTTGATCATCATCGACGTGAGTTGGCTATTCTTGAAGATGTTGAGAAATTGATCTCTAGTCCTATTAAACTGCCGGATATACGCCAAGAAACGCTTTTGTCTAACAAAACATATATTTACTCACTGCCTATCTCGGGTGAGATGAATAAAAATGTTTCGCCATCGAAATGGTTACTTCATGAGGCATCTGTGCTTGCCAGATGTATGGTACAAAATCGGCAAGGGCTGATTATGATTAAAGGACAAAACCGTTCGCTCTCTATGCTGATAACTGCTCAGTTGGCTGCCGAAGCTACTGGTTCAAAAGTTGATGCAAATGTAAATAATTTTGAGACTGACATAAGTTGGTTAACTGATGTTGAAGCAAAAGGTTTAATATTATCAGTCGGTTGACCTATAGTGAGATGTGTTAGAGGGTGCATGTCGTGGTTAACTGTGTGACTTTTTATTTTGTTTTTTTGGAGTGATTAATGAAGAAGACGATATATCCAGTGATTTTATCTGGAGGTTCGGGGTCTCGTTTGTGGCCAATGTCGCGCTCCAAATACCCAAAGCAATTTTTGCCAATGCTGGGGAAGAAAAGCCTTTTCACCCAGACTTTAGAGCGTGTTGCACCAGCATATGGTTTTGGTAAAGCTTTGGTTATTGCTAATGAGGACCATCGCTTTATGGTTAATGAGCAAGCGACAAAGGCCGGAGCAGACCTTGAGGCGGTTATTTTGGAGCCTGTTGGTAGGAACACCGCACCCGCTGTAGCTATCGCTGCACTGAAAGCGTCTGAGGTGGACCCTGATGCGCTATTGCTGTTTTTGCCATCTGACCATGTTATCCTCGATACACCAGGCTTTCATAAGGCCGTTAGTGATGCTGCGTGTGCGGCCAAACAAGATTATTTAGTGTGTTTTGGTATGGCCCCTAGTAGGCCAGAAACTGGATATGGTTATATCGCTGAAGGTGATGAAATATCTGGAGCCAAGGGTGCCCGGGAAATTAGGTCTTTTAAGGAAAAGCCTAACGAGGCGACAGCCGCTGCTTATATAAATGAAGGTGGTTATCACTGGAACAGCGGTATGTTTATGTTTGCTGCAAGTACTATTCTTGCAGAATTCCAGAAGCATCAAAATATCATGCTGGAAGCGTGTAAAAAAGCACTGTCAACGGCGTCTTCTGACCTCAATTTCCTGCGTATGGATGAGGCCGATTTTGGTGTAGTTCCTTCAGATAGTATTGATTATGCGATAATGGAGAAAACCGACAAAGCGGCTGTTTTACCTGCAGAATTTGGCTGGTCTGACGTGGGAAGTTTTTCTGCTCTCGCTGACGTACAGGATGCGGATGCTGACGGTAATGTAGCGGTTGGTGATGTTATGAGCGTGGATACTAAAAATTGTTTTATCCATGGCGATGGACATTTGATCAGTACTGTTGGTGTTGAAGATTTGGTTATAGTCGCAACTGATGATGCAGTAATGGTTGCCAAAAAGGACCAAGACCAAGACGTCAAAAAAATCGTTGATCGGTTGAAGGCAGAAAAACGGTCAGAGGCTGATTTCCATTCTATTGTGTATCGTCCTTGGGGGAATTACCGCACACTTGCCCTTGGTGATAGATATCAAGTTAAGGAAATTGAGGTGTATCCGGGTAAGCGGTTGAGTTTACAGATGCACCATCACCGGGCTGAGCATTGGGTTGTGGTAGAGGGCTCAGCTGTTGTCACTCGCGGGGAAGAGACAATGCTTATGGGCGAGAATGAAAGTGTTTATTTGCCGCTGGGCACAACTCACCGCTTAGAGAATCCTGGCAAAATTGCGCTGCGGCTCATCGAAGTTCAATCGGGAAGTTATCTAGGTGAGGACGATATTGTACGCTTTGAAGATGATTTCAACCGGGAGAATAAATAAGACCTGCAAAGCTGATTACACGTGATTATATCAAGCACTCTAGGCTGTAAATTTACAAAGAGAATAAATAAGACCTGCAAAGCTGATTACACGTGATTATATCAAGCACTCTAGGCTGTAAATTTACAAAGGCTTAACCAGTAGCATGCGATATCAGCATTGTTCCTTGTTGGGGGTGAGGCACTTGTATGTAACAGCGGGTAACATTGAAGGCGGTTGTTAGGCCATTCTTTGATGAGACCATAGAGTAGTGTGTTGAGTAATGCTGGATAACAAAGTGCAGCGGCTGCGTAGTGAAGCAGCGCAGCGAAGTAAGCGCGATATGTTGATTGAACAATTGCCTATGGCGGAGGCTGTATGGCTGCAGGCTAAGCCTTTTGAATATATTGACACAATTCGCGATATGGTGGGCCGTGATATTTTTAGTGTGGCCGATACTTTGCCTCTTCCGGATAAATTACCTGGGTTTTCGGAGTTTCTACGATGGGAAAGCGATGACCGGCACACCTTGATGGAACAGATGTTGCGTACTGTTTCACAGCTTTCAGGCAACTATTGGGTGCGGATGGATGAAGGCCCTTTTTATCAAGTTAAGGCCTCAGGGTGTTACGTCATGCTGCGAACAGTTGGGCATTTTTCCGATACGCTTGAAGTTGTTCACGTAAATATGGGGTGTGGTATGTACATGAATACTTTTGCTGGAGAACTAGGGGAAGACCTGCGCAGCAATGAAGATGGCCTGATCCATGAGCTAATCAAATGGCGACGAGATAATATAGAGTGTGGGGGCTGAGACTGCATTCTGTCGCCTCAGCATTGAAGCCCTCAGCCTAGTTCACTAATTTTATTGAAAAGTGATCAATTCTTTTATTTTGCTGGCTAGCACCGGATCTTCTGATGCCAAGGAAAGATTTGCCATCAACCACCCAATTTTGCTGCCGCAGTCAAAACGCCGACCTTCAAAATTCAATGCATGAAAGGGCTGTGTGCCAATAAGTTTTGCCATAGCATCTGTAAGCTGAATTTCACCGCCTGCGCCCACTTCTTTGCTAGCCAGGTGGTCTAATACTTCGGGTTGCAATATATAGCGGCCTACTACAGCTTCGGTTGAAGGGGCATCTTCTGGGTGCGGCTTTTCAACCAGGCCTTTCAACTCGATCAACTTCCCTGTGTGCACGCCCGGTGTGATAACACCATATTTGCTGGTTTCTTCGCGCGGAACATCCATGGTTGCAACCATATTGCCGCCTACTTCATTATAAGCTTCCACCATTTGTTTAAGGGTGCCGGGTTTGCCTTTGATGAGGTCATCTGGCAAAGCAACCGCAAAAGGGTCGCCATTTACAAAATGGCGTGCACACCATATCGCATGCCCAAGGCCTCGAGGGCGCATTTGGCGCACATAGTTGATGCATCCTTCTTCAAGAAGCATCGACCGTGAAATTTCAAGCGCTTCGCCTTTGCCTTTTTCTTGCAGGATTTTTTCTAGTTCATATGCATGGTCGAAATGGTCTTCCATAACCTGCTTGTTGCGACCCGTAACCAGCATAATTTGATTAATGCCAGCCTCAATTGCCTCTTCAACGGCATACTGGATGAGAGGTTTGTCCAAAACAGGAAGCATCTCTTTAGGGATAGCCTTTGTCGCAGGTAAAAAACGCGTGCCAAGGCCTGCAACGGGGAAAACAATTTTTTTGATAGGTTTATGCACTTTGAAATTTTCCTCGGAAGCTTTGTTCTATGAACCCGTATGCTAAGTATTTCTAGCCTGTTAATTCACCAAGATACTGGCGGGTTAGTATTTTACCTTCTTCTACAGCAGGTTGATCAAAGGCGTCAACGCCCATCAAATGAGCTGTAATAACAGTTTCCAGCATGAAAGAGATAAACAGGCCACCTAAATTCTGTTCATTAAGTTCTTCAATAATAATCTCCCGCACAGTACGGCCTCTTGAACGCAAGCTATCTTGTGTTGCGCGAGATTGGCATGTCACCATATCACCGATTGTGCGGCCAGCCATATAATCCAACCCATAGGCCTCAGCTTCCTTGGCATCAATGCGGGGGCCTTTATCATAACTGGGTATTGTTACAATTGTGCACAGTTTGTCATTTGGACCATCAAGAAACAATTGCAGTTGGCTATGTTGATCAACTGGTCCAACCGCGCGGATAGGTGTTGTGCCAAGGCCGTCTTTACCTAAGCTTTCAGCCCAAAGCTGTCCGTGCCAGCGCGTAAATGCTCTTAGGCTTTCAGCGTAAGGCATCATCAATATTTGGTTGATATTTTTGTGGTCGCATAAGGTTTGCGTTAAGGCAGCACCAACAACTGCGGCGGAGGCTGAAGGGTCAGCGCTAACGGCTGCACATGTTGCTTTTGCTCCTTCGCGGAAGTCTTTAACTGAAAGGCCCGCTACAGCGGCAGGTACCATTCCGACATTAGTAAGAACACTGAAGCGCCCCCCCACATCAGTGGGATGATCGAGAACAATGCTCCCAAGTTTACTGGCATATGTGCGGAGTGGCCGTTCACCAGGCTCTGTAATGAAGGAAAAATGGTCCGGCATGGGCTTGCTTAGAGTTGCAGTTTCCAGCCACTGTCTGCAAGCAAGTAGTTGGGCAAGGGTTTCACCAGTAGTGCCTGATTTTGAAACCGCTAAAATATGTGTGCTGGCAGGATCAAGCGTTTCAAAGAGTAAATCCATTTCATATGGGTCAAGGCTGTCCGGAGTGTGAATAGAGGTGCTGCGGCCCTTAGTGAAGCGTGCTAATGCAATTGCTGCCTGAGCGCCGAGGCTGGAGCCACCGGTGCCGAGTAATATCAGCTCTTTGAAATTTCCTGTTATATGGCTAGCTAAGTTGAGTATTGCTTCCATGTCAGGGCCATCGGGGGCTTGCTGTGCAAAAGGCAAGAATCCACTTGAAGCCAGTTGTGTGGTGTATGACACAGCCTTTTTAAGGTTCTTGCCGTAGGCCTCTGTTAGTCCAAGCGCCGCAATTTGTTCATCAAATGGGGTTGGTCCAAACGAATAACTAAACATGGTCGGCCTCAGTTTATGCCTTCAGGAAATGGCGATGGTTTTTCAATGTTTTTAAGCGTTTGCAACTTCTTCACCATTTTAAGCTTAATTGCAATCATAAGATTTATGCCCTGTCTCACTCTCTACCAGAAGAATATTGTGGTTTGATGGAAATTCAAATTTAGAATGTGCATCAAACAGATAGAAGTGCGCTGTTCATTTGTGATCTATAGGCTCAAAATTATCGCCGCGCTGAGGCGCGAAACCATAAATTAAAGGCCCATTTTTCGCCTTGTTCCACAGGCGCGCCGCCGTGAAGGCTAAGGGAGTGACGTTCCATTAGTCCGGGTGAGCAATTGTGAAAAATCACAAGCTTTCCAGCTTCCGCCGGTATAGATAGCTTCAGTCTAGGGAAGTTGGTTCCTCCACCTGTTCCTGGTGTATTTAGGTACCCTAATACAGTGATCAAACGCTGGCCGCCATTCGCCATATTGCGCTGGCCCGCGTCGGTTTTAGGATCAAAAGCATCAAAATGTGGTTTATACTGCGCCCCTTCCAGATAATGGATCAATTGGAAGCTTTCTGCATAGGTTAGAGGTAGTCCAATCAAGGACGATATTCGTAAAGCAACATCCTCGAAAACTTTGTCCACCGAATGGTCAAGCCAGCATACACTGTTAGTGCGGCCATCACTGATAATGCCTTTTTGTGCTCCGGAAACTTTAGCGCGCTTCATGTTGTTTGTGTTGGCGATGGAAATCATATGAGTGCACTCAGCAGGGCTTAGAAATCTGTCGACCGTATACACTCGGGGGTCGATGTTAAGGTCAATGATAGCACGTTTCATAAGACTAACCTTGGTTATTCATTCAGGTGCCGTTCTAATTATCAGTTTAAAGTGCAAACGGAAATGTGCCAGCATGAAAACAGAATAATCCTGAAAGGGGGGCAATGTTTAGGCAGTACCTTATGTTTGTAAGCAACACGAAAGTTTTGTGGATAACATTCATTGTAATGAACATAATCATCTTTGGTGTTTTTACTAATTTGCCAAACCTTGACGGGTTGGTGATTGACACGCAGCAAAGTTATACGCACGAAAAATTAATGCTGATTTTGGCCGAGATGGGTGAAGCTGGAAGGGCTAGCTATTTGTTCGGTAACGCTGTTGATATGTTGTACCCGTTTTTTTACGCTAGCTTTTTTGCGGGATTTTTATATCGAGTACGAATAAGGGAAAGCCTTCGGTTCTTATCTGTTGTGCCAATAATGTTGGCCTTTATTGACTGGGGTGAAAACTTCCAGATAAGGGCAATGCTGCATGCTTATCCTGAAATTAGTGCTGCTCAGGTTGAGACTGCTAGCCTTTTTAGCAGTGTGAAACATATGCTCACTCTAACTATGTTGGGGCTATTTACTGTTACATGCATATTTGTTTTTGTGCGGTGGTTGAGGGCGAGGGGCGATAACTAATCGTTTAAAGGGGCAGACTTACTTTTCAGGCTCACTGCTACTTGTTCGCGTCCGTTGTAGACTCTATTATTAGGTGAGAAACCTTTCTTCAGAGTTTCACGGTTTTCAACGTTAAATATTATAATAAATGAAACGTAATTTCACAAATGATGTGGAACTTCTAAAACTAGCCTTATGGCTGCGTTTAGATCTTTTGCAGCCCTCAGCACCGTGGAGGTTAAAGTCCGTTATTTGTTTCTTTTTGGTCAGGTCACCTCGACCAGAGTGAGCTAGGTGAGCGCCCGCTTTCTGTCACATTTCTAATGTCGCTAAATCAGCTGCTGTAGGTGAAGTTGGACGAGTGCCCACCTTCATCCGACAAGTTACCTGTCAGATAAGTTTGTCTACAGCAGCTAGGCCAATCAGTTGATTTCAATGGCAACTGATTCTTCCGAAAAAGAGATATAGGTAAATGTGTCAGGGTCAAGAACCTCCAGCAAGGCCTTGTATTCATGATGTCGCCAACCTGGATATCCATATAGCTCATCAAATAGGATCACCGTACCACTTGTAAGAAAAGGCTTTATGGCTTCAAGAGCAAATCGCGTAGGTTTATATGTATCCATATCCATATGGACAAAACCAAATCGGGCATCAGCCTTCATATTTTTAAGATAGATTGGTAGAGTGTCTTGTACCCATCCCTTTACCAGAGAGACATTTTCAGGCACATCAGGAAGTATGCCAGACTGCGTAAAGGCCCCGGCAGACCGGCCAGACTGAATGCCAGTCCAATCTTCCTCTAACCCTTCAAAGCTATCGAAGCCTGTTAAAGATAGGGACTTCTTGGCCAAGGCCTGGGCAAACAGTCTACAACTTGTTCCAGATGCTACACCAAGCTCGATATAGTGCCCATTTTCAATCTGATTATTGATGGCGCGTTTGATAGAATACTCTTGATTACGTGACTTTTGTCGAAACAGCATAGCTTTTTCCATGTGTTTCTTGAAGGCCTGTACGCTCTCTTGTTTTGATTCATTTACCAAAATGTCGATCGAAGATTGCTTAACCATCTAGTGACTTCCCATTCTTAATGTTTTTTGTTGAGAAAAGGCCACGAAACGGGGCACTTTTAATTTTCAGGAATATCTTATAGTTCGCATGCTCTTAATAACAAGTTTAATGTCTGCTCATGAACTGGGCCCCGTAAATCTTTGATAAAATACAACAACAGTGCGACAGCTTATTTGATGATGGACATCTATGGACTTGTCCAGAGAATGCTATTCTCCAGCGTTTTTTTGTGAGATATCGACAGGGTTCGATTGAATCCATCGCTACGACAACCGGCATTAATTAGAAAGTTGGCAAAGTCTCTCATGTTCAATGAGAATCTACACCAGTGGTTTTCATGCCCCAGCAGCAAAAAACACGGTGCGGCGTGACAAGGGGGGCTTCAGGGAAGTTCGCCTTTAGCATTGTCGTAAGTTCGGTTTTGAATGCCTCACGTGTATCTGCATCCAGTACTGCGATGCCTGCACTTGCTTCTATCCGGTGTACCCAGCCTTCATGGCTGTAGATGGCAGGTTCATCATAGCTGAAGCTTTGAATGCCGACAAAACCAGCTTCTGCCATATCTCGTAACCACAGGGGGTAAAGGCCATTCCCGCGTTTGGCTTTCCAGTTTGGTGCATACTTTAGTATCAGGTCTTCAGTTACTTCTACCATATTGCCGCCAAAGGCCATCCAGTCATAATGGCAAATTATCAGGTGTCCGCCGGGTTTTAAAATGCGGTGGGCCTCGGTTGCGGCTTTGGCTCGGTCAAACCAGTGCCAGCACTGCCCAGCGGTTACAAGGTCTTGACTTGCATCATCAAAGCCCGTGTTTTCAGCGGAGCCTTCTATAAATTCTGTGGTTAGGCCAGTGTCTGCAGCTAATTTGCGGGCCGCTGCCAACATATCGGCATCAATATCTAACCCAATTGACTGGAGGCCCATCATAGTAGTGCTTCGGGCTAAGGCCCCTGTGCCAGTGCCTACATCAACATGGGCCATACCTGCTTTTAACAAGCCTTCAACGGCCAGGCGGGCATACATAGAGGCAGGAAAACCGAGCCGATACTCGGCATAGCTTTTTGCGGTTTGGCCAAAGTGTGGTTTTTCGGTAGGTTTTGTCTCGCCTTTCCACATACTATCGTGCTCCCTTTTCAGCCCCGTTTTTGTCTTAGCACAAGGTGCAAAGATCACAAAACCAGTGATTGTGTTCACAACAAAGCGCGTGCTCTAAAAATCGGGTGACAGACAAGGTCTTGTGCCCTAGAATCGTGCCAGATCAAAAAGATGCTTTCGGGGAGTTTATGATGGCGAAGTTTGTGAAGGGTGCGCTGGTTACTGCTATGTTGCTGGCTGGTGGTATGCAGGCAACAGCGCAAGATGCGGCTGCATATGACGGCACAGGCGTAAAGCCACCAAAGGAACTTTTGCTTAAAGAGGGCCGCACCATTGGTGACATTCGTTTGCCTAAAGGCGCAGGCGTCGATGCTAAAAAGTCTGTTATTTTAGGCGGTGGCGCTAACTCGTTTGGTAAAATCTTCTCAACTGTAAAAGCAGATAGCGATAAAGTGGCGCGCTTTTTCCTTGATACTATGCCAGGAGATGGCTGGGAATTGATCAGCGAATTCCAGTCAGATGACATTACCTTTGTTTATCAAAAACCAACTCGGGTTGTGCTGATTTTGATTGAACGCGGTAAACGTAATACTGAAATGCGGATAACATTAACACCGCGCAGCTAAATCAGGTTGCAAGTATTGTTAGACAGAAAACGGCCCGGTGTGGCCGTTTTTTTGTGTAGCCATCCTAGGTGAAGGCCGACATGTCTAGGATAAATCCAAGGTGTGCCCTTGGAGATGTGCCTAGGCTATTATAGCCGTGAGCAGAAATTGTTTTATCGTTGCTCTTGTTCAGCTTTCAGTTCTGTGACATCGCGGCGCAAGCTCTTTAGTTCAACCATAATGGCTTTAAAGTGGGCTTCACTGTGCTCGTCAATTTCCTGATGTGCGGCTTTTTGCATGCTGTTTACGATGATCGCCACAAACAGGTTAAGCACGGCGAACGTGGTGAATATAATGAAGGGTACAAACACGGCCCAAGCATAGGGATAATGCTCCATCACTGGGCGTACTATGCCCATTGACCAGCTCTCTAGTGTCATAATCTGGAACAGTGAGTATAGCGATTGGCCAATGCTACCAAACCACTGCGGGAAGCTTTCACCAAACAGCGAAGTGCTCATCACAGCAAATACGTAGAATATTAACCCCATTATAGTGATAACCGAGCCCATAGCAGGGATGCTATTTAACAGTGCCTGAATAACCGAGCGCATGGTTGGGATGGTGGAAACCAAGCGGAACGCTCTTAAAACCCTTAATGCCCGTAAAACGGATACGCCGTCCCCTGTAGGGAGCAAGGCTGACCCAACAATGATAAAATCAAAGATATTCCAAGGGCTTTTAAAGAAGCTTAGGCGATAGGCAACCAGCTTGAGTGAAAGTTCTATCACAAAAATAGCTAAAGCAATTTGGTCGAGGGCATTTAAAATACCGCCCATGCTGGTTACAAGCTGGTCAGAGGTCTGCATGCCGAGAACAATTGCATTCACAACAATTACAGCAATGATGAAATATTGAAACCGCTGGGTTTCAAGGAATGTTTTGAGCTTTTCCATGGGGACTATAAACTACGTATCTTAGGGGATGGAATTAAGGACTGTTATTTCTTTTTTGCTTTTTCGGCAGCTTTTTCTTCACGGAATTTAACAGCGTATCCTTTTATTTCGCGCTGTTTACCGCGCGCAACGCCAAGGGCATTAATTTCCACATCCCGTGTCAAAACTGTACCAGCACCAACAATTGCACCTTCACCGACTTTGACTGGCGCAACAAGGGCTGAGTTCGAACCAACAAAAGCACCTGCGCCGATTTCTGTTTTATATTTGAGGAAACCATCATAATTACAAGTGATGGTGCCTGCGCCAATATTTGCCGCAGCCCCAACAGAGGCATCTCCTATATAGGAGAGATGGCTAACTTTGGCACCTTTTTGAATA
>Ga0316207_10004012_pt1 | contig 13152 bp, 11 predicted proteins | sample 6weekpyrite_MG_FD_204943 | JGI IMG/M metagenome (GOLD analysis project Ga0316207, IMG submission 204943) | Microbial mat bacterial communities from mineral coupon in-situ incubated in ocean water Damariscotta River, Maine, United States -... | ecosystem: Environmental > Aquatic > Marine >... | reverse complement strand
GCTGGTATTATAGGTTATCCGGTCGAAATGAGCATGCCTTTTGACTGGTTTGTTATTTATTATCAGGGGGTTAATGTGTTTTTCAGGGCTGACTAAGTAATTAAGCACCTATCTAATTGATAATTTCTTCAACGGTGTACTCTTTTATTTTCTTCGCATGAGTAAAAATGATTATCTCTCCAATAAGGCCAATCGAAACAACTTGAGCACCGAGAACAACAAACAAGGAGCTTAGCATCAATGCTGGACGATTCCCTAAAGGAATACCAGCAAATAGTCGTTCGCCTATAATATAAAATAAAATCAAGCCGCCTAACGTTGCTATCGAAACACCAACAAGCCCAAAAAAGCGCAGTGGTTTTTTAGTAAACTTAATCAAGAAGAAGACTGATAACAGGTCAAGCAAACGCCGAACATAAACCCCAACAGAATACACTCGCTGAAAAGCATCCTTTTGAGACTGCTCAACATCCTCTTCTACAATTTTAAACCCATGACGATATGCAAGCGCCGGAAGAAACCTGTGCTGGTCACCGTACAAGTGAATTTCATCAATAACCCGCCGCTTCAAAACCCGAACACTACAACCTAAATCTTTGAAATCAGCTCCAGTTAACCCCACCAAGATTTGATTAAAAACCCTTGATTGAAGCCGATTAAACATTGAATCTAGGCGAGGCCAACGTCTGACTATCACCATATCAACTTTAGAACTACATAACGCTATCAAACGAGGTAACTCAGCGGACTTAATTTGCTGATATGCGGGAAGAGTCATTATCAACTCACCAGAGGAATACTTAAACCCAGCTTTCAGTGCCGTAGCCTCACCAAAATATTTTGCTAGTTTTATAATCCGTAATTTTTCCTCGCCGCCTTCAATAAGCTTCGTAAGCGCGAGCTCTACCTCAGGGTAAGGGCCGTCTAGTACATATATTAGCTCATAATTAAGCCCCGCAGTCTCCAGTGCCTGCTTGTACTCAAGGTATAATTCTGTCGTCCCATCGTAACGAGACTCCGATACCGGGACAATAACGGATAATTCTATTTTTGCAGACATTTACACAAATCCTAATTCTTATTCAACGTTGTAAAACAGATTTCTTTGCTCGTCATCTCGGATAAAGCCTCAACTTTCTGGTTTCCAGTCTTGTAAATTAACTCGCATAGAACACCTGATAGCACCAGGAACGTCATAAGAAAAGCAAACAATACGCTAACCCCCATCATAGCAACACTATTTTCTGACGCAGACAGCAGCATGGCATATATAAATGCGACAACAGAAATCATCCCCATAGCTAAAGCCATGCTACCGAACCAGATCAATGGCCTGGATGCAAACGAAACAATTGTTTTAATCGTTAGCAAGTCGAGCAATACCTTATAAATCCTCGATAAACCATACTTGGAAACTCCTGTCGTTCTTGCGTTATGGTTTACTTTAATTTCAGCAATCCGAACACCAGATAATGATGCCATTGCAGGAATAAAACGATGCATCTCAGAATACAATGGGATTTTCTTTATAATATCGGCGCGATATGCCTTCAAAGAACACCCATTATCTTTAATTGGAACGCCGGTCACTTTGCCAATTATCCAATTGGCAATCTTAGACGGAATCTTGCGCGTTATTAACTTATCCTGCCGCTTGTGACGCCAGCCAACAACGATATCGTAACCCTCATCCATTTTCTCAAGAAACAAGGGAATATCTGCTGGGTCATTCTGTAAGTCTCCATCCATAGTTACCAGAACTCGCCCTTGAGCGTGGTCAATACCCGCGGCCATTGCGGGGGTCTGACCATAGTTCCGCCTAAATTTAATCACACGAAGGCGGGGATCCTTTAAAGCAATCTGCTTTGCTTTATTAAAAGTCGCATCTTTACTACCGTCATCTACAAATAGTAATTCATACGAATACCCTGTCGGCTCAAGCGCCGCCACAACAGCATTGTACATATCCTCAATGCATGCTTCTTCATTGTAAAATGGTACGATTACTGATAAATCCATAAATAATTATTTTTAAAGGTCAAATACCAAACAATAAGTTCTATACGAACATCATTGCATCCACTCTGCTTATCAAAACTAGTCACGTAAAATACGGCATATCCCCGACTATTTTTGAACAGAAAAAACACCATTTTTCTTCATCAGAGAAACAACACGAGCTACACTTTCTTCAATTGATAGTTTATCTGTATCAATGATTATATCTGGATTAACCGGTTCATCATACACAGATGAAATACCTGTAAAAGATGGGATTTCACCATTACGGGCGCGCTTGTATAAGCCCTTCACATCCCTCGCCTCACAAACATTCAGCGAACATTTACAGTACACCTCAATAAATTCACCAACATCAAAGAGTTTTTTTACTCGCTCCCGATCCTTGCCAATAGGTGAAATAAAAGCAGTTAATGTAATAAGGCCGGCATCCATAGTTAGTTTCGCCATTTCGCCGACTCGACGAATATTCTCAGTACGGTCATCATCGCTAAAACCCAAATCACCGCATAAACCATGGCGAACATTGTCACCATCAAAAACATAGGTTCGACACTTCATTTGATAAAGATGTTCTTCCAACGCGTGAGCTAACGTCGACTTACCCGCACCAGATAACCCTGTAAACCATAAGACCAGACTCTTATGCTTATTCATATGCTCACGGCGCTGGCGAGTAACAGTGGCACTATGCCAAACAATATTTTTTTCCATCTTATACCTTAACTAATGAGGAACTGGGAAAGCACGCGTAAATTTATCCAGAAACAGTAAAACATCTGACTCAGGAAGATAATTAATCCCAGCCGCAGCTTTGCGTCCACCGCCTGAAGGAAAAGCACAACACAGCTCATCAGCTCCTTCTTTTTTCATTAGCGGAGCCCGCACAGAGACTTGATAACCACCATCATCAAGCTGAGTAAAAATTGCATGCGCACGTGCAGGATAGTTACGTACTAATTGGTTACTAAAAACACCCATAACTCTGCGCGCCCATGGCATATTCGGAAGAATATAGAGCGCAACATTTTCTTCTTCTAATTCAGCCACTACACTTTCGGCTTTAAGCATATCACACCGATAACTTTCTTGTAACTGATGGAATACGGGTTCCTGATCAATAAAGTCAAAAGGATTTTCATATGGTTTCAGCTTTAAATATAGCTCATCCGGCAGAAAAGCAAGATCAGAAAGCTCGGCTCCATAACCATTATAATTTAAATACATGCCTAGCTGAGATAACAGCTCATGGTGTTCAGTATCAAAAGAGAGATGCTTAATAACAGCCCGTGCACTTTCATGCAGATTATCGCCATACGCTCCGACAGCGGCCCATAAAGGGTATCGATTTCCAAGTCGCTGATTAACTAACAAACTTGTACAAACAGCCGCATCTGTGTCGACCCCCACACGAAGATTAGCATGCTCCGGTATTTCACCCGGAAAATGATGGTCGATATAATCCACCTCACACCCAGCATCCAAGAGCCGTATCAATTCGTCACGATTTTTATCCAAAGAGATATCTAGCACCACAATCTGATCGTTACTGCCCGCCTGAACTTTTTTTAGAAGTGATATATCTCGCTTCACGCCTGTTATCAAAGCACTATCAAGTGGGTTAGCAAGACGCAGCTGATGTAATGCACAGATACCATCCGCATCACCATTAAATACATCAATATAATTCATAATATTATTTCAATTTGAACACATTAGTTTGTGTTAGACGTTCGACTCACAATAAGAACAATATCTTCTTTAAATAGCGGGGATTTCAACACAACCTCCACGCCATTCGCATCAATATCAAACTCATCAGTAGCACCACTCTTGGTATTATACCATGCAGCTGAATAGCTCCCCTGGGGTAAGGTAATAGCTACATCTCCTGCCCCATGATGCCGCCCGTGACCAGCATCAAAATAGGCGATGTATACCTCACCCTCTATTCCTCTTGTATTCACTTCCACATCATCAAGCACAACTGCGTCATTCATATATCTCATTTTATTCAGAATATTAGAATATTTTTCAACGACAGATGCTAAATGCATATGATCACGCATTACATGATGCACTGCATCGCTATATTGATCATCAATGTACAGCCATGTTGCCTCGCTAGCCCCAACACCACCATGAACAAACATATTCCAGAATGCTCTTCGATAAGTAAACCTTAAACCAGGGTCATTAATTGCCCCATCTTGCCATAAACCACGGTGTGTAATCTCTCCAAAATGCTTTTTATATGCACTTCGGATCCTCCAGGGAAGTTTATTATAAAGATCCAGCATAAGCGATGGCGGACGATCATAGCGAACCAGTTCGTTCATAATCACAGGCTTAGTCCAGCTGCTATGTTCAAGTACATTTGCCTGATGCAAAAACCCTATATCAACATTTGCATTACGCCAGATTTCTTCTGAAAGGCCAATAGGCAGATCATACGGATCAGCATCACGAATCCAAGGAATATACTTCTCATTACTCAATTCAACAAAACATTCACCGCAGTTTGGCGAATGCTCCATTTCATTTCCTAGCTCCCAATAGACATTCGGGAATCCTGAAAAACGGCTCACAATCGTGCGAATATAATTTCGCTTTTTCTGATCGTCACCATCTACCCAAACATTGAATGGCTGCCCAGCTCCATCCATGTTATTTTGAAACCAGAAATCTTTATGTTTAGACCAGGTGTCAAAAATATTGACCTGCACATATATACCTCGTTCAAGCGCCTCTTTAACTAGCCACTCACCACGTTGTATCCACTCAAGGTCCCAGGAAATGCCATCCTTCTCTAGCGGATATAACCCAATCTTAAGTAAAATACCATTGTGTTTATATTCTGCCAAAAGCTCTAGATAACGAATTAATTGCTCATCAGATTTCCAGCCAAATTTAACTTTGCTAGGATCAACACCAGCATTCATTTCTCCTTCTTTTTGACGCGGCCCATAATCTCGCGCTGAAACCCACTTCCCACCAACCCAGTAGTGGGGTGACCCATCATCATGCACCAGATAACCAGAATTTTCTTCATCCACAGAAACATGTCCGTGGTTACTTTCACCACGAGGGCGATTGCCAACAGTGAAACGCCCAGATGTTTCTGGTGAATCATCCAACGATGAAACCCAGTACTTCCATTCGCCTGGAAGCATAGGCATAAAGCGTAAACGCCACGTATTGGCTTGATCGACAATACCATCATAAAAACCGGTTACTTTATATGCCTTACCATCTGGAGACTCAAATTTTCCACTTAATGCAACCTCCTCATAATCGAAAGGGTTTGCATATTCTCTATCAGAAGAAACTGCCACTTCAAAAGTATCATATAACATGACATTTGAAGCCATTACGCAATGGCTCCAACCAAATATTAGAAGCAAAAAAAAGGTAAGACGACCAATTAGTTTACGTCTTAAATTCATAAGATCAACAACCTTTATTTTTTCAAAAAATATAGCAGTACACCAGGCAACAAACTGATTATCTGCAGTAAATGGAACAACAAACCCGCAGCTGTACATATTTCTATGGACACTCCGTATGGGTTTAAAAATAGAAACAACGCCCCCTCTCTGACTCCAAGACCGCCGATAGAAACAGGCATCAGCATCACAATGAATAACAGAGGAATAAACACCATTAACAAAGTAAATTCCAACTGTACATCTAATGCTAAAAAAACAAGAAAGAAAACAAGCACCCGAATCATCTGAACCAGGATCGACAAGAGCAATAGTTTTAACACTACTTTATTAGGCAGGCTAACGTCACTTAAAGACTTTACAAACTTCCCAAATGCACCACATGCAAACTTCAAAGGGCCTTTGGCAATGAGCCTATCATATTGAATCCCTGCCAATACACTTCGCAGTGAGTACATGGCAAAAAACAGGACAACCCCACCCCCTGTAAACACAGCATAAATTAAAGAAAGATCGTTAAACAAAAAACCTGATAGCGCGGCAATAAAAGCAACTAATAACATTGATAGCAAACCAACAATACGATCTACAAACACTGATGCTACAATTCCAGCTACGACCCCCTCTTGTTTTGATAATTGATAGCTACGGACAACATCAACACCAATCCCTCCCGGTAATAAATGACCAACAGAATTGCTGATAAATACTATTGACAATAGATTCCAGTACTTTGAGAACACCTCATAAAGACGGAGTACTATTTGCCAACGGTAAGCCATAACAAAGCGGATACTCAGCACAAAACCTAGAGCCATTATTAAAATGGCCACATCAGCATTAACAATTACATCACCAAGTTTCTCAGCATCAATGCTTGCAAACAGAACAAACAAAATTAATAAGCTAACAAAAACTTTAATACAAAACTTAATATTCATTCTAAGAGCAAAAGGGGTCGTTAATCGATAATCAGATATCAGGTACAATACGCATTAATTAAAAGACGCACCCTGTCTATAGAAATCCATTTTCCTTATACCAGGCGACAGTCCGCTTCATCCCCTCCTCAAGGCTTACTGCAGGCTCGTACCCCAATATATTACGCGCTTTTTCTATGCTAAATGCTCGGTTATTCTTAAAAAAACGAACTCTTCGCCTATGTAGCGGCGGCTCAATTCGCAGTGGCACACAGATAGATTCACAAATCACTGCCGCCCCATAAAAAAACCAGTAAGGGAAGTGCAGAAATGGAGGAGGCGCACCTACGCCCTTTGCTGCGGTATTAATATACTCTTTCAGCGTTACATACTCCGCACCACCTATAAAAAACACCTGCCCTGAAATACCAGGTATTGTCATTGCCTTGAGAAACCCGCTAACTACATCATCAATATAAACTGCATGAAAGTTCTCCTGGCATGGCCCTACGGTGAAAAAAGTCCTTTTAGCCAGCATTTTGAACATCTTTAACATCCGCATATCACCCGGCCCATACATAGATGTCGGACGAACAACCACTATTTCCATCCCGCCTTTTTTTGCCTCATCAAGACAAAACTTCTCTGCTTCAGTTTTTGTTTCTTGATAAAGGTCACCGGGATTATATGGTGAGTCTTCAGTTGCTGGGCTTTCTTTAACATTGCCATGTACGCCGATTGTCGAGCAGTATACGAAGCGTTTTACGCCTGCAGCTCGAGCTGCGGTTAATGCATTCTTTGTTCCTTCTACATTAATTTTATGATAGCTTTCAGAGCTTCCCGAAGCGACCCGAAAATTCGATACCAGATGAACTGCAATATCAGCTCCCAGCATCAAATCGGCCATGGCATTTTCGTCTGTAATATCGCCAACAACAATTTTTGCGGCACGCCCCTTATATGAGGCCGATTTTTTAATATCACGTATAAACACATGGACATCATCTCCATCTGTTATAAATCGCTCACAGAGGTGACTACCTAGAAATCCTGTTGCACCAGTCACTGCAATTCTTCTTTTTTCCGTCATCATATTCCTCAAATATCAGTTGTATCAACCACACTTGGCGCATCATTTCGTCTAGATAGATGATAGTAACTATCCCTCAAAGATTTCACATTCTCATCCTTTTCATGCTCATTCCAGCCTAAATATTGCCCAATGAATCCAGCACAAAACTCAATCGTTTCTTCAGAGGGAATAGCAAGATCCCCAACACCAACGCGCCGTAACAACACATCAGAGAGTGTAACCGCCATTTCATGCTGAATTGAAAATAGCACTTCAGCACACAACAGTGAACTGGTTCCAGGTACCAGACGAGCAAGGTCTCGTGATTCATCGATATAAGACATAATTATATCAATATTTGTGCCATAGTTATCTATCAGTCGTGAGATCAGGTCAGCTGACAATATGCTGCCATAAGTTTCCAGCTTGTGTTTGTAATACTCATGAACTCGCCCCAGATCGCCACCGTAAAGAGGAACCACGTCCGTCGTGGACCTAGAGACTTCTTTACCATGAAAACGTAATACTGCATCAATCGTTAAAGCAGCCACATGCCTCGCTGTTGTCAGCTTCACACCTTGAACTAAAAAGAGTCCATCCACCCCACCGACACTTCCAACATCAGTAATACTTGCCCTTGACTTCAACACAGGTTCGCCACCCAACCCGTCCAACGCAGTGGCCGGCAATAAACCCGCATGAACATTGATCACATCACCACGCTCAATAAGAACCCCCGGAGAAACAGCATTTGCCTGTGCCAGGCAAGCATCAAACTCTTCTTCCGTAGGATACACATCATCGGGAGATACCTCTGACACAGGAAAATACCATGTGCCAATAATGCTCGCTTCTCGCCACGGCGCAATAAACAACTGGCGACTCTTCTGTTTCCCAGCGACCTGAACATCCACTTTTAAGCCTACCGCACAAGGGAACAATGACTTTCGAACAACAAGATTCAGCGCCTTAGCGAATACAGGCTCAGAGCAGGCTTCATTTGCTTCCGAATGCCATTTTGCCCACGGACCCGTGCAATCTATAACTGATTTTGCTCGAATCGTATAACGCTTTTCACCCAAGCTATCTCGAACGACCACACCAGCTATCCGACCATCAGTTTGAAGTAACTCTTCTGCGGTAGCATAATTCAGTGCAGTTGCTCCCTCATGAACGGCAGTCAGGACAAATGAAAGCACCAGGCGCTCAGTATTATGCGCTTGAGCATCATACCAATAGCCAGCCCCAGTACAATCCAGATTGCCGAGTAAAGACATATCCTGCTGTAAAGTGTCCCGACTCACTGTTCCAGCAGCGAGTATATGGCGAGCACAGTCCACCCCTTTATTTCTATCTAACGATAAAAAATTATATAACTGAAATGCCGTGCCCACCGTAAAGCGGTGCTGGGTGAGTCTGTTTTGTGTTGGGATAATGCACTTAAGAGGAGAGACCAGGTGCGGTGCTATCCGTAGCAATGCTCGCCGTTCACTAACCGACTCCCGCAGCCGCTTAATATCCAGGCTCTGTAAATAGCGAATACCTCCATGTACAACTTTCAAGCTATTAGCCGAGGTCGCACCACCGAAATCCAAGCGCTCGACCAAAGCTACCGATAAACCACGCGATATTGCCTCGCGAACAATGGTCGCCCCATAGATACCACCACCAACGACGACGACGTCATATTGCTTTGACTGAGCCTTATCAAAATCACGCGTCAGCATGCTTTGATGTCGTCAGTTCTAACTGTTCGTACGCCTCATATAGGTGCTGTTTAAATGCGTCATAACTATGTTCTTTTTCAATATGTTGGTGAGCCGCCTTACTAAGTCGTAAACGAAGCTCATCATCATTAATTAACTCAAGCATCGCATCTGCGTATGCTTGCTTCTCAGGTGCTGCAAGCATACCAATATCGGCGCTCATTACTTGTGTATGCGTAGGCAAATCAGTGGCTAAAACAGCAGTGTTAGAATGAAGATAGCTATAAACCTTCATTGGCGTATTAATACCGTGGACACGAGGTGATACCAGAACATCAGCCTGCGACATATACGCACCAATGTCAGCTACCGGTTTCTTTCCTAAAAAATGAACAACACTGTCTATTCCAAGCGACTGACTTATCTTCTGGTACTTCTCGATATCATCATCAGCACCACCGATTATGGTTACAACCAACTCAGGTTGAGCCTTATATATTAGACTCACACTATCAAGTAATAAATCAATTCCCTGGTATGACTCAAGATTACCAATATACATGACTATTTTCTTATCCATGCCAAACTCACCCTTAAGATCAGCAATGGAGCTTGTTGCCTTCTCGTTCCCGACTAAAGAGACATCTTTCAAAACCACTATAGACCTGGCCCCTCGAGCACGCGCCTCATCAGCAAGCACATCACACATTGGCATCACTACATTAGAAAAGCGCATCGGTAAACCTTCGATCCAACGCAAGGCCTTCTCAAACTTCTTTAATACTCCGAATTTATCCACCAACTGAGTCGTCATAGATGAATCCATATCATAAATATATGGAACATGACGTAATGGACAAATAAGCATTGCCATAAAGGCGGACTCTTCAACCGCATGTACAACATCATATTTTTTTGTTGCCATGAGATATAGAAAACGCCCCATTAAATGTACGTCACATACCAGCTTCTTTACAGAAAAACCAGGCTTGATTCCCCTTGCAGGAAGCCAGGGAGATATCCGTTTGATTGTTAACCCAGGATAGGTTTTATCACTTCCTTCGTGAAAGGTCAGCAAATCTACCTCATCACCACGCTCACTCAAGGCTCGAAGTAACAAGTCGACCGCAATTGGCGTCCCCCGCTCCTGATAAAAGGGATGAGGGGCTAAAACTAGCACTTTCATATAACTTTCCTGATAAAACTATACACCGTTAAAATTAACAATGTGCTGATAAACGAGAACGACCTCTCTAAAACAATAATGACATTATGTATATTAAAGACGCAGGCTAACCTGATCCTTCAAGAAGCCTAAAGTTGAGCGTAATCGCCCGTAGGCCTCCACTTTCAGGTCATCACATAACAAACGGTTTTTCAATTCTGATACGGGGTGCTTACTGACAATTCCACCATGCATTTTAAAACCGAAACTCCCCACCCGCTCCACCTCTCGTGCTAACGGTAACGAGTCGGACCCTGGAAGCACTGACATCCCTTTCAAGCGACCATCAACAAAGTGCCTGGGCGTACCCCATAAAGCTGGCCTTCCTCCATTATCTCCTAAAAATACATTATCGGACATATCCGACCTTATAAAGTCCAGCAGCACCTTGCCTCGCACACCAAGCCATTTTCCCACGCCCCAGGGAATAACTGGCAATGCGCCATCCGATTTTATCTGGTGAATCGTCTCCGCCAAGGTTGCACCATCAGGAAATTGAGTTTCCGTTAACAGTGCGTGAACCTCAAGCTTTTCAAGCGTCACTATCTGCCTTCCAGCAACAATAAACATTTCCTCACCATGTTCACCCCTAACCTCTAAAGCAGCACTCTCTTGTGTCTCAAATAACCGCCATGACCCAAGCTCTGCCTGCTGGCCCCCTTTATCTTTATTGCAAAGAGCTTTCAATCTATCAAATTGCTGGACACCAGCCACTTCAGATAGTAATAGCACAGCAGAAAAACCTGCATCAGGAGAGTTCACATAGGAACAAAAATTCTGGTATGCGGAATCAAAAAAACAGGACAAATCAAAACAATCTTGCAAATGCACATGAGCATCAACCAATAACTCCAGTTTTCCATTATTTTCAATACTCATGACCCATCAACCTCACACTTTAGTTTCAACGAGTCCACGTAGAGCTTTGCGATCCATTTTGCCATTTGAGTTTATCGGCATAACATCTAAATCATGAATATGCTTAGGACACATATATAAAGGAAGCTTTTCCGCCAGATAAGCTTTCAACTCATTTTCCAGCTCGCCAAGGTTTTCAACGAAAAGATGCAATTCGCTCTCTGAATTTTTATTCTCAATAGCTAAAACAGAAACCGCATATTTGTCCAGGAAGTCCCGAGCATGACTTTCTATATCACCCAGCTCAATCCGATAACCGTCAATTTTCACCTGAGAGTCAAGCCTTCCACAATAGATCAAATGACCTTCATGATTAACAAAGCAAATATCACCAGTGCGATAAACTCGCTTACTACTTCCAGCGTCAATTACAGTAAAAAAAGCCGATGCTGTTTTTTCCTCATTATCCCAATAAGCATCAAAAACCTGTGAGCCACCCAGACAAAGCTCACCTTTCACACCTTGCTCAACAAACTGACCTTCATCATCAACCACATATGTATCAACCTCAGTCATAGGGTTTCCAATAGGAACAATCCCATTAACGGCCTCATTAGCACTCACATCAGGTAACCAGGAATATTCGGTACACACAATAGTCGCTTCCGTCGGACCGTACATATTTACAATCTCACCATTGGGTACACAGCGCGACCACTTTTCAGTAATCTTCTCAGGTAAGGCCTCCCCACAAAAAAAACTATACTTCAATTTCTCCAAATTAAGCTCTTTTAGAAAACGCTCAAGATACGCAATCACCGACGGAACCATAACCGCAACTGTTAACTCATGCTCACGAAGAAGCCTTGCTATATTAATATAGGCAACGCCTTTTTCAGGGACAATATAACAGCATGCACCAATACTAAGAGGGATAAAAAAAGCCATTACAGACGGATCAAAGGTCAACTCAAACATCTGAAGAAAACGATCATCTTGATCAAATTGATATTTCCCTGACTCAAGAAAATAGCGGAAAAACGCATTCAAATTAGCATACTTAATAGGCACACCTTTAGGCACTCCAGTACTGCCTGAGGTAAATATTAAATATGCAAAATCTGACTCAACAAGGCCTTCTACACACCAGCCCCCCTCATCTTTGGTCATTTCCTCCACCACAACAATATTAACGCTATCCGCTAAAAGTTGAGCGACATCAGCTAGCATAGCATCATGATTTCCAGATAAAACGAGCTTTACATCAGACTCTTCAAGAATCATTGCTGTTCTATCTGCCGGGTTTTTCTTGTTTAGTGGAACATATGCAGCGCCCAAACTTAGCAATGATAGAATAAAAACACAGGACTGCAAATCACGCCCAGCTAGAACACCAACAAAATCACCTCGCCGTACACCCAAAGCGGTTAGCTCTTTTCGTGTTGCTCCAATATACTCACCGAGCTCCCGGTAAGTATAGAAGCGCCCATCAATAAAAAGAGCATTTCTTTCTGAATGCTCCTCTATCGCCTTATGCACTCGATGAATCATTGTAACTTCCAACATAACAAACAGCCTCAGATAGTTATTTAGAGTCCCAATCGTAATTTAAAATAAATAAACCATAATCGTAGTGCCTCTCTATGCCCTTTAAAGTTCTTTAGCATAGAAATGGCCCTCTTAGGCGGGTGTACTATATATTTGATTATAAATCTTTCCCTCGCTGAAATAACTGGGGACTCCACAACACATTCATAATCATATTTCTTCAACACATCACCAGCAACTGCCTCGAAAATACGAACCTCCTGGCTATTCATTTCTTTCAACCATTTGTTCTTATTACTTCGCATCAAGGGCTGCTTGAGATTCGACAAGTTCTTTTTATCAGTAGGATATGAAACTT
>Ga0316207_10004011_pt1 | contig 13152 bp, 15 predicted proteins | sample 6weekpyrite_MG_FD_204943 | JGI IMG/M metagenome (GOLD analysis project Ga0316207, IMG submission 204943) | Microbial mat bacterial communities from mineral coupon in-situ incubated in ocean water Damariscotta River, Maine, United States -... | ecosystem: Environmental > Aquatic > Marine >... | reverse complement strand
AAAACATGATCAGCATTAACCGGGTGCTTTTAGAATACAATGAAAGAAAGTTTAAAGAACTGGAAAAGCAAAAAAATGATTTATGAAGATTACGCCATTTTCACTCCCGGTCCGGTGAAGATGTCTGAAGAAATATTAGAGCTGGGTGCGAAACAAACGCCGTATTTTAGGAATAGCGAGTTTTCAGATGTAACGTTTCGCTGCGAAAACGGCCTGTTGGAAATGGTTAATGCACCGGAAGGGTCTAAAGTCATTTTTTTAACAGCTTCAGGTACGGCAGGTATGGAAGCTGCTGTGATGAATTTGCTTAACAAAAATGATAAAGCATTAGTCGTTAATGGTGGCGGCTTTGGTTCACGCTTTGAAAATATTTGCACTAGCCATGAAATTCCACATACAAACTTCAAAGTTAAGAACACAAACTTAAGTGATATTGAGAGTTTGGCGCCTGATGAAAACTATACAGCATTAGTCGTTAATGCCCATGAAACATCTGTTGGTCATCTTTATGATCTTGATGCAATGGGTGCTTATGCAACAAAAAATAACCTGCTATACATGGTCGATGCCATTTCTATGCTGGTGACTGACCCGCTGGATATGCAACAGTCTAACATTGATGTTGTGATTGCAAGTTCTCAAAAAGGGCTGGCATTGCCACCAGGTCTTACCATGGTAATACTGGCACCGTATGCATTAAAAAAAATACAGGATATCAATTCATTATATTTTAACTTTAAAGACTATTTAAAAAATGGTGAAAGAGGACAAACGCCTTACACGCCAGCAGTCACGATTATGCTCCAACTTGAGGCAAGACTTAATCAAATAAAAGAGCGTGGCGGCGTATCACAAAGCATTGCCAATGCGAAGGAAATAGCGAGCTATTTTAGAGAAAGTATAAAGGCGTTGCCGGTAAAAGAGTATACGGCTTATATGCCAAATGCGATGACCACGCTGACACCAACCGATGAAAAATCAGCAATGGACATCGTTAACGATTTAGAAAAAGACTATAAAGTTATGGTATGCCCTAACGGTGGACCAGAGCGGGATATTGTTTTCAGAGTTTCGCATATGGGCGAAATGACAAAACAGTACACCGATATACTGATCAATGCATTGCATGATTATTACGGGATTGACAGAGCCTAATGGTATAGCCTGATGATAGAGCCAGAAACTTTACGTAAAGCTCAGCTGATTATGCTCGAAATGTTAGTCGAATTTGATGCAATATGTAAAAAACATGATTTACGATACTGGTTAGATTCAGGCACCTTGTTAGGAGCGGTTCGACATCAGGGCTTTATTCCCTGGGATGATGATATTGATTTATCCATGCCGGTTGAGGACTACAATCGATTTTTAAAAATTGCCGGCAATGAATTGTCGGATGAAATATTTCTACAAACATCTGATACCGATAAGAATTTTAAATTTGATTACATAAAGCTGCGGTCTAATAAAGCCAGTATTGTTGAGTTTCACGAAAAGGATAAAAACATAGACTACCATCAGGGAGTGTTTGTAGATATTTTTCCAATGCTTACAATCGAGAGCTCAGAAGAAAATAAAAAAGAGTATGACAGCACATTAAAAAAAATAAGAGCATTATCATCAGTAAGCCTGCATACACCTGATGGCAAAGATGATCCCGTTAAAAGAGCGGCTGTTGTTACAGCGTTAAATAAAAAGCATCAGGGCTGGCAAAGCGATAATTTAACAGTCATATACAGTGGTGAAATGCCGGATGTGGCAGCCAGCTTTGATATAAAAGAAGTTTTTCCACTGACAAACATATCGTTTGAAAGCAATGTTTTTCCTGCCCCAAAAAACCCTAGTCATTATCTGGATGCCATTTATAGTTTTGACTATAGACAGTTGCCACCTGAAGAAAAGCGCGTTATTCATGCACACAGTATCGCTATTAAAGAATGAAACTGAGGCTCTGATACAAGCATTAGTGTGTATCATTGTATAAAAGGGAAGTAAAAAAGAATTTGATAATAAATAGACATGAATCAATAAGCAAAAAAAGCAATCGAATACTATTCTTAAAGAGAGAAGTGTATTTTCAACAATAAACAGGAATCGAGATGATGGAAGCTGCTGAAATTGATTATGGTCCATTAAATGCCCTGATTGGCAAATGGGAAGGCGATAAAGGTATCGATATTGCGCCGGAGCCTGATGGGGAAGAAAATAACCCTTATTATGAAACAATTACATTTACACCTGTTGCGGATGTGACGAATGCGGAGTCACAAGTGCTGGTGGCGCTTCACTATCGACAGGTTGTACGACGTAAATCTAATGACAAAGTGTTTCATGATGAAACCGGTTACTGGATGTGGGATGCAGCAGAAGCAACGGTTATGCATTCATTAACCATTCCCCGTGCTGTCTGTTTGCTTGCTGGTGGTAATTATAATCCTGATGATAATGAGAGCGGCGATATTAGCTTACAGGTATCAGCCGGCAAAGATGATAAACAATGGTCGATTATTCAGTCGCCTTTCATGACAAAAAATGCAGAGACAACTCACTATAGTCAGAGTATCGATGTAAAAGATGACACACTAGTCTATAGCCAGACAATGATTGTTGATATCTATGGAAAGACGTTTGAGCACACTGATAAGAATCAACTGAAAAGAGTGTAACTTGTTAGTAAGGTAGTTACTCGATACTATAGTGCTATGGATACGAATACAATATACCGACAGGTTGAGCGACTTAGCGAGCTGCTTCGGGTTGATTTACGACTGGCAGGTAGCAGTCAAAACCTGCAGCCTGTGCAAATAGAAGTTTTACATTATTTATCGATGTGTAACCGCTATTCTGATACGCCAATGTCGGTAACAGAATACCTTGGGCAGACCAAGGGCACCGTTTCACAAACGATAAAGGTGCTTGAAAGTAAAGCACTAATAAAAAAACAGGTCGATGAAAAAGATAAGCGACTGTTGCACCTGCTAATAACAAACAAAGGCAGGCGCGTACTCGAACACTGTATTCCTTCGCCAGTGTTTGAACAGACCTGTGAGTCATTCACCGCATTAAAACAAGTTGCGATTGCTGAGGCATTAAAGCAGTTACTGGATGCAGTGCAGGAAAATAGCCAGATGAAAAGCTTCGGTGTTTGTCATGAATGTTGTCATTGCGTTAAATCAGAACGGTTATATTGTCAGTTTCTTGAGCAGCCTTTGACAGAGTCTGATTCTGAAAAAATCTGTCGTCTGTTCAAAAAAGATGAAGCAGCGGGTGATCTTTAATATTTCCAGCAGAAGATAATTCAGTGAAAAAAAAGACTATAAAGATTTTAAAAAAAGAAGAACTGGAAAAGATGCATACTGGGTCATTAATGAGCCGGAGAACACAGTTACTTAGGTGTGAAGAATCCGAAGAATTATCTGATTTAACAGAAGAAGAAAAACAAAAAACTGAGAAAGATATAATAAAATATAAACAATCCGAATTATGGAAGATAGCTTATAGCCAACTAAAAGAAGTATTGGCGAAGCGCGAGCATTATAAAAAATAGCAGGTGATGGCAAGGAAGGATAGTTATGAAATCAGAGGACTTGATGAAGATATATGCTGGTGTAAGCCATGTCATTCGATGAGGGGCTGGCAGAAAGAATACGTGAGCAATTTACTGAGCGTGATGATGTTCTTGAAAAGAAAATGTTCGGGGGTTTATGTTTTATGGTATCAGGTCATATGTGCTGCGGTATTGTAAATGATAAACTAATGGCACGGGTTGGTCCTGATAAATATGAAACCATTTTAAAAGAGAGATATGTAACAAAAATGGACTTTACGGGTAAGCCGATGAAAGGTTTGGTGTATGTCACAAGTGATGGCTATGAATCAGAAGAAGACCTGGAAAAATGGCTGCAACGATGTCAAAACTTTATAGGCACATTGCCATCACGATGAATAAAAAATTAGAATCCACGACGTCATCTTACATATATCAATACAATAGTTTATTTAGAGTCACCTAATATGAGCCTTTTGTTTAGTCGGGCTGGATGCACCGGTAGTGAGTGAGCTGGCACAGATAATAAATCAGGGACTGATATGATTAAACAGATAAGTGTTTTTTACCCATTACTAGGTCAGGTTGGAATAACATTTGCAGTTTGGCTCTGGATGTACAAAACGCGTCTTTCTGAAATCAAAAAAATGGCAGTCAGACCAGCTGAAATCGCAACAGATCAGGCATTAACAGCAAAGTTAAAAAATGTGGTTGCTCCCTCGGATAACTTTAAAAACCTGTTTGAAGTGCCGGTGCTATTCTATGTGCTGAGCTTGAGCCTGTATGTAACACACCAGGTTGATACGCTTTTTTTAGTATTGATGTGGCTGTTTGTTGTAACCAGAGCCGTTCATAGCCTCATTCACTCTACAAACAATAATGTCATACCGCGCTTTATTAGCTATGTTACGTCATCAGGCATCTTATGGCTGTGCTGGTTATTGTTCGCGATTGCGTTGTTAAGTGAATGACAGTTACTGATAAGCTGTATATTTAACGGTAGAATGGAAAAGAATAATTGTTACCTATAAGAAAAATACTCAATGTTAGATCAAGAAAAGCTGTTAAAACTGGCAGCGTATAAAATGCCGTTTGGAAAGTATAAGTCCAGATTATTAATCGATCTTCCTGAGCCATATGTAGTGTGGTTTTCACGCAAGGGTTTTCCACCCGGTGAGCTGGGAGAAATGCTCAGTATTGTCTATGAAGTCAAAGTGAATGGGCTTGAGTACCTGTTTAAACCTATCAGATAACCAGTAATTGTCAGCTTTAGAGAAAATGAGGTAACCGGAAAATTATAGGCTGCAGAAGTTAGTGATCAGATCTGCAAGTATTCAATATAAGCATTAGCTAATAAATGAAACCACTCACCCATTAAACCTTACCGTTTATGCTTCTATTTGTGGAAGTTCTGTAAATTTTTTGCTCAGTCAGTAAAATGTATGTGCAAGTTGCACATTTATTATGTTGATAGATCAAGTGGAACTAAATTTGATGATTTGACGTTCATAATAGTTATGAACGTGATTGATGGAATATTAATGAAAAAGTCGCTATTAACCCTGTCATTATTATCGTCACTATGCCTGCTGGGCTGTGATGGTGCCTCTGAATACAGTAATGGTCGTGGCGGAATGTCTAATGGCGAACTGACGTTGAGTATTACTGATGCGGCCGTGGATAACGCGTCTGAAGTCTGGGTGCAGTTCTCTGCTATTGAACTGAAGCCTGAAAGTGGTAAATCAATTACTCATGTGTTTGATACGCCTATGCGTATTAACCTGCTTAGCCTGCAGGGCAGCCTGAGTCAGGACTTATTTAGTAATATTAGTGTTCCGAGTGGCACTTATAACTGGGTGCGCTTAGCGGTTGATACGGATGGCGTTGCCGACTCTTATATCATTATGGATGATGGCATGCATGAATTAACCATCCCTAGTGGCAGTCAGTCTGGTTTAAAAATCAGCAATGGTTTTGTCGTCGCTGCAAACAGTCAGACAGCCATGACAATTGATTTTGATCTACGTAAGTCTGTGGTGATGTCTGCGGGTCAATACAAGTTAAAGCCGGTCTTGCGTCTCGTGGATAATGACGATGTCGGTGCGATAAACGGATCAATTGATGCGGCCTTAACAACAGGTGCTAATTGCTCTGACCAGGATCCGCAAACTGGTAATGCTGTCTACGTGTTTGTAGGTCATGATGCGGTGGCGGATGATATTGATAAGATCTCCCCTGATCCTATTACCACAGCCTTGATGTCTCTGAATGTTCAAACCGGTAACTATGATTATGAAGTAGGCTTTTTACCTGCCGGTAATTACACCGTTGCTTATACCTGCATGGCGGATCTCGATGACCCGGAAGTGGATGATGCAATACTCTTCCAGTCTGTGAGCAATGCCACAGTTGAGGCTCGGATCGATTTGGCGGGTGCTGACTTTAACCGATAGTTAATCCGAATATAAAACTGCTGTACATAATCGCCACCCGACTATGCTGTCTGGTTTAATGTTTATCTTCCAGCCAGTTTTCAAGTTCGTTAAATGACATTGGTTTAGCGTAATGGAAACCCTGTACTCGATCACATTCTAAATCTTGTAATAATCGATGTACGTGCTGGCTCTCAATACCCTCTGCGACGACAGTTATTCCCAGATCATGTGCCATTGCTATCGAAGCCTTTACAATCGGGTAATTGGTCGAATCTTTTGTTAAATCGGTAATAAAGCTTTTATCAATTTTTAGTTCAGTTATCGGAAATTTTTGAAGATACGACAGCGAAGAATAACCGGTACCAAAATCATCGATAGAAATATTAATCCCTGCCTGACTGAAGCGGTTAAGTATTTCAGCAGATCGCTCAGGGTTTTTCATAATTACATTTTCAGTGACTTCAATAATAAGGTTTGAGGCAGGGAAAGAGCTGTCTTCAAGGATAAGCAATAATGAAGTTAATAATTTTGTATCTAACAGATTGGTCGGCGAGACATTAATAGAAACATTAAAATATGGATGTTGTTTAAGTACTGGTAAAAACATTCTCAGGCAATGGCTTGCTGTCCAGCGTGTAAGCTCACCAATGATGTTTTCCTGCTCAGCCAGTGGAATAAAAATTTCAGGGTTAATTAATCCAAGGTATGGATGTTTCCAGCGTAATAACATTTCACAGCCTGTAACTTCAGATGTGAGCATATCGAGTTTTGGCTGGAAGACGGTGTGGAAATGATTGTCAGAGATGCTGGATTTAAAATCATTAACCATCATCAGCTTTTCATAACTATCGCTGTCCATACTTTCATTATAGATCTCGATATTTTTATTATTATGTTTTGCATGATACATCGCAACATCGGCATGTTGTAAGAGTAACTCAGGGTTTTGGCCATGTTCAGGGTAGACTGAGATTCCAATGCTGGCTGATGCCGTTAATGTGTGGCCATCCACATTGATAATCGGCTCAAGAAGTTTAACCATCTTTCTAGCGATTGTCTCAGCACTTGCTTGATTAACATTAATTAAAATTATGCTAAATTCATCGCCACCAATGCGCGCTATTGTGTCTGATTCACGCATGCCAGCCTGCATACGTGCAGAAAGTTTCTTCAATACTTTATCACCGAGGCCATGTCCGAGCGTGTCATTGATTTCTTTAAATCGGTCAAGATCAAGTAATAAAACTGCAAAGCTTTGATTGTTGCGCTGAGCAAGAGAAACAGCCTGATGCATACGGTCTGTATATAAGTAGCGGTTAGGAAGGCCGGTAAGTTCATCATGGGTGGCCTGAATTTGCATATGGTTTGCCATTTCCAGTAAGGTTGCGCGCATTTTTTCAAGATCGTTCGACAGCTCTTTAATATCATCGATCGAAGTATGCACCTGTATTGGCGAGTCAACCTGGCCTTTGGCAATATTGGTGGACTGTAATCGTAAAGCGTTAAGAGGTTTATGTATATAGTGAGTGATGAAGGAGAAAATTGTTATCATTAAAGCCGTATAAATCAGCATAATGGCAATGATGCGATTCTGAATAGAATGAACCTGATCGACAAACGCAGACTCATCAAAACCAATACGTAGCATGAAAGAGGCGTTAGTATCTGAAATAAGATTGACAGGTACAGATAAAAAATAAATATTATCTGAATGTTGTGCAAGATCACTGTCTTCTATGAAACTATTATTCTGCACTAGTAAAGGATCAATGGGTTTTATGAGTTGATTGTTTGATGAGACTATATCGATAAAAATGATATCGCCACTGAGAACAGCCGAATCAAGAATGCTGGTAATAGCCTTTAAGTCGTCGTTATGGTGTTTATTGGATAAATCATAGGCAAGCAGACCGGTAATATTGTTAGCATGCGTCATAAAAATTTCAGACGAAGATGATTTATAAATATTAACGATCACAGTGTATAAAATGGGTGCAAGAAAAACGTGTGCCAGAATGACTGCACCGATCATATAACTTGAAAGACTGAAACTTTTAGATAATCGCATTACCAGAGAGCCTGTATTATTTTAAGATCAGGCTGGCTCAGGGCATCCTTTTTCATCATAAACGTGATGTTATTGGGGTGTTGTTTTAAATGTTGTGCTAATGCATTAATAGAGTCAAAAGATTCTATTTTGTCAGCACCCTGACGGAAAACACGTTTAATAAGTTTACGCTCATAACCTCGCTCTGTTAAAAACATTATATTCTTTAAGAAAAGTTTATAGGTGTTGGGATTACTGGTGTTAATTATAGGAATATTAGTTTGCTGACTATGGATAGGGCGAAGACCTAAAAAGAGACGTCGAATATCTTTTTTATCAAGCTCATTTATGTTGCTGTTTTTAGCACTGACCAGAACAGCCTGAAAGTGATGTGACGATAGAGAGCTGGCAGAAAATAAAAAACCACAGAAAAATGACAGGAGCAATAAAGCTCTTTTTATGGAAAATGATATGTGGTGTTGTGTCAGCATATTAAAAAATGAAATCCACACCAAAAGAAAGTAATTTGCCATCACCGACCACAGGTGTTGTAACACCTTTATCAGTTGTGTCGTCATACTGCATTTTTAAGGCTGTTGTTTTGTTAAGGTTGTGTCGTGCGCCGATACTTACTGTGTAATGATGCTCATCACCGTTACCTGCGCGCTGTTTTTGTTTGAGATTAGAATAGGTAATATGCGGTATGGTCTTGCCTACTTTATAGCCGAATGAAAACATTGATGTATCAACAAAAATATTATCATTAGAACGTTCATAATGATTCAGTTCGGAAAGGAAAGTAAATTGATCAATCCGGGCGTTGAATGAAAAGCCATAAAATAACTGACCAACATCATCAGATAATACAATGTTGCCAACTTGCCGGTGAAGCTGACTGAACATAATAGTGAAGCGATATTCAAAAATATCATCAGAGAGTTCGGCGACGAAACCAATAATATTCTTCCAGCTTTCATCAACAGGTGTGTTGCTGGCAAGGAAGGTGAGCAGATGGTTTTCTTTGTCATCTTCACGGCCAAGATACAGATTAAAAGAGGCATCCCAGTGGCCGAGTTCCGGCTCATAGACAAGGCTCAGTCCGTTATAATTTGTAATCTGCCAGGTATAATTATCACTGGGTGGGCGGACCCAGTAATAAGCAAAGCCTAGATCATAAAAGTCTGAATAAAAATAGAGCGGCAGGCGTTTACGGCCCATTTGCAGTGAAAGCTCTGAATCGATATTGTAATTGATATAGGCCCAGTCAATTTCATTTTGAAATTCGTGTGCACCATGACTTATTAACTGAATGATGAATTCAAGTTTATCACTGGATCGTGTTTTAAGCTGAACGCCAAATGAGCTGTCGGGGGCAAAAGAAATGTCGTCATCATACAGACCAGTATTGGGGTAATCGGCAAGAAACTGATCACCCTTACTGGCAATGCCTGCGAACATTGAAGCAAAGCCAGAAATTTTTGTTTCACACAGAGCAGCTGTCGAGGTAAAAATAACCACGATAGAAAATAATGATGTAAAAACATGTTTAAGCAAAAAAATAAACCTCAAACACAAGCCCGTTAATGGTTAATAGACAAACTGTGTATTGTTGCAGTTTTGTTAGTAATTATTGTTATAGTCTAATAGTAGTATAAATTTAGCGGAGTTGATACAGATTAAAAATAAGCTAAGTGTTTGAATCGCTGGTAAATAATTGTTTTATGATATTGAATAATCAGTAGCCGTTCTTTTATCATAATAATTATCAAACTATGGTCATGAAGTGGAAGCATAAACATTAGTAAAAAAATGGTTAATAGCGGAATTTAAAAATCACAAAGGGGAATGTCAGGCATGTTGAGTTATTTGTGGGCAGGCATGATTATGAGCAGTGTAGTATTTGCACTTGCTTCTGATATTAGCGATGAAATAAACAATAGCTTTGGCAATCAACAAGCATTTCATTTCAAATATCAGAAGAGCAGTCGACAGGGGCAGGCGAGCTTTAGTCCAGGGGATAAGCCGGTATTTTTTAACATAAACGAAAATAACCAGCAGCTAGAGATCGATGCAGATAAGTCATTACCTCAGATATGGCAACACATCGCACGTCACCAATCTGTAGAAGACAAAACGCAACTAGGCGTTACGATTACAGAAATAAATCAAAATAAACAAGAGCTTACAGTTATATTGCCAGAGGTTCACTGGGTAAAAATAAGAGCGATAACAAAAACAGCGTTTGATATGGCTGAATTTGCGGTGAAGCTGGCTATAGGCCTGGCCGGCATTATGGCGCTGTGGCTAGGTTTAATGCGTATTGCGGAGAAAAGCGGACTGATTCAATATTTTGTTAAATTAATATACCCAGTGTTGCATTGGTTATTCCCAAAGATTGAAAAAAATGAGCCTGTTTTAGGCAGTATCAGCCTGAATATGACAGCAAATATGCTGGGATTAGGCAATGCTGCAACACCAATGGGAATTAAGGCCATGCAACAATTACAGGAACTCAATCGACATAAAGACAGAGCCAGTGATGAAATGTGCATGTTTCTGGCTATTAACACCTCCAGTGTGCAGCTGTTACCGCCAGTGACTCTGATAGCCATCATGGGTACAGGCGTAAGTGAACTATTACTGCCCATTATACTGGCAACCAGCGCATCAACGGTTGCTGCAATTATCAGTGCAAAAATGTTTGCCAGAATGAGGACAAGTTAATGTCTTATTCGGTTCTGGTTATTCCAGTATTGATATTTTTGATAATTGGTTTTGGCCTGATAAAAAAAGTAGCGGTATACGACGAATTTGTTGATGGCGCAAAAGAAGGCTTTTCAACAGCAGTCAGGATTATTCCTTATTTGGTTGCTATGTTATTCGCGATAGCTATGTTCAGAGCAAGTGGCGCGATGGAATCAATTATCACGATGATCTCCCCGCTATTTGAGTTAGTCGGTATACCACCAGAAGTACTACCAATGGCGATTATAAGACCACTAACCGGTAGTGGATCAGTTGGTGTGCTGGCAGAGTTAATGGCGCAATACGGACAGGATTCGATCATAGTAAAAATTGCTGCGACGATGTTTGGGTCAACAGAAACAACGCTCTATGTGCTGGCTGTGTATTTTGGTGCGATTAATGTCAGTAAGACCGGTTATGCACTGCAGGCGGGTTTGATTGCTGACTTCACAGGTTTTATTGCGGCTACAGCTGTGTGTTTAGTGATGTTTTCATAAGCTGCTGAGTAATTTAACCTAATGTTTACAGTTTGAGCATTGTCACAGGTACACTATCCACTATAAGTTTAGACAAATAATAATAAGCTGGCAGGTTGCTTAAGTGAAGAAGCAGAAGTTCTGTTTAAAACCTATTCTCACAATTTTGATTATTGCCCTGACAACACTTAGTTGTGAATCACCAACGTCAGAACAGCCTGCAGTTGATGAAATAAAAATAGGCCGCTTAATATGCGGTGGCCATCTATCACTGGCTATCGTGGAAAAGAAATACCAGTCTGAACTAAAAACATTTCGCTTGAAAACTGTACAAAATCATGACTGGAATGACGTCGTGAATGATATGCGTTCAGGTGTTCTGGCCGGCAGTTTTATCCTCTCGCCACTCGCTATGAAATTAATTAAAGATGGCTTCCCCGGTAAAATAGTTTTAAAAGCCGATCGTAATGGCAATGGCTTTATATTGTCGAAAAAATTCAAATCCATTGAAGAGCTAAGAACAACTAAAAGTATTATGGCGGTTCCTCATATCTACTCGCAGCACAATGTCTTATTACATATGGTAATAAATCAGTACAAGATACCTGTTGAAAATATAACCGTCGTTGGTATGCCACCGCGTGACATGATCGGTTCATTAAAAAGTGGTGAGATTGATGGTTTTATAGTGGGTGAGCCTGAGGGAAATAAAGCCGTGAGTTTAAATGTAGGCTGGCTGGCGGCAATATCACCAGAAATCTGGAAAGATCATATGGACCATGTGTTTATAGCGACTAATGAATTTATAGAAAATAAACCGGAGCAAATGCAGGAATTGATAAATAACCTGGTCAGAGGCGGAAAGTTTATAGAAAAAAATCCTAAGCAAGCGGCAGCGATGGGCGTGGATTATACCGGATCTGCGGCGGACGTATTTGAAAAGGTATTAACGACACCGGCTGACTGGATAGATTATAGTGATATGACACCAACAGCCAGTGATATGAAGGCGATGGCCGAAAAACTTGTAGAAATGAAACTCTGGTCAGAAGTTCCGAATAATATTGAACAATATATTAAGACTGAATTTGTAACGAAAACTGAATATTAAGAAGAAAATAAAATGAGAAGTTTTTCTTTAAGAATGGCATGGACAGCAATCATTGTGGCGGTGGTATTGCTGCCTGTAATGATATTGTTGCCATGGTATGGAATAAACTCATACAAAAATGAAGTCGAAAATTCCCTGATAGAAGAAAACCTATTAAACCAGAATCTCGCCAAAGTGATTGAATATGAAACAAAGCATATTATCAATATATTACAAAATAAAAGTGATCCAATAGGTCTTGAGATTGCAGATAAGCATGACGATGGTCTTATAAAAAAATTGACACGCCTCATTGTTGAACGGGAAAAGACAATACACGGGTTAATTCTGGTAAAAAACGATGGCGAAGTATTAGCGGCTTATGATAATAATCATGAAGAAAGTACTTTTGTTCCCAAGCGAAAAGGTTATAGAAATAGTGAATATATTACACATTGGGGATTAGAGTGGGATAAGGAAACAAGATCGCCAGAGTTTGTTATAACCTTTCAGGGTAGACAGTATATTAGCCCTGTGAAGCGACATGAAAATAGATATATGTTTGATATTGCAGTTCCTGTAATGCACAAGAATAAAGTTCTTGCATCATTGGTGGCTGAAATAGATGTCAGTAAATTATGGGCAAAGAGAGAACAATCAGAAAAGAATAAAAAAAATATATCATATCTTGTAGATAGAAGAGGTCGATTACTAACAGAGGTGCCAGCAAAAGAATATAGAATTGGAGACTTGATAACCAGCTTAGAAATAGTAAGGGCGGCATTGGGAAATAGAGGATGGGCATCAGAAGG
>Ga0316207_10004010_pt1 | contig 13152 bp, 7 predicted proteins | sample 6weekpyrite_MG_FD_204943 | JGI IMG/M metagenome (GOLD analysis project Ga0316207, IMG submission 204943) | Microbial mat bacterial communities from mineral coupon in-situ incubated in ocean water Damariscotta River, Maine, United States -... | ecosystem: Environmental > Aquatic > Marine >... | reverse complement strand
GCTACGGGCTCGGACAATAGAGATAAGTCGACTTTTTGTAAAACAAAGCTAAGAAAATTATCTTTGCAGAGGTAAACCCCGTCTTCATAATAGGATTGTAAAAAAGTATTAACTTTATCACATCCCAACAGTGTAATGTTATCAAGAGTAAAGAAAAAATTATCGATATCTTCTTCAATAAAAATATGAAATTGAAATCTTTGCTTCAACTGCAAGTTCCCAAGCCTATAAATAAAACGAACAAAATCACTGAGGTTGTCTATGTGACGCTGAAAGTCTAAGCGTATCAGAAGTGCTTCCCAAAACTCAGAAAGATCCGCTTCTGAGCTTATGTAAAAGTCCATATGGTAACTATAAACCTTAGATGTAAAAAGATTACGCGCTTTGGGTGAGTTACCGATATGATTTCGAGTCTGTATAAGTTGAAGATAATTATGTAGACGACTTTTAAACAAAGGTGCTGTAACGGGTTTGACCATATAGTCTTCTGCACCATTTCGAAGCATCTCTTTTTGTTTTGCTTCATCTCCCAAGGCCGAAATGACTATAACCATAATATGAGGATGGTTTTCTTTGATGATCAGAGTTGCCTCATCACCATTCATGGTAGGCATCATTAGATCCATGAAGATAATATCCACATGCTTTTTGGAGCATATATCAACGGCTTCTTGACCATTTACCGCGGTAAAAAGTTTAATGTCCTGGTCGTTATCTTTACCATACTGCGTAACCAGGAATGAAATCAGCTCAAGATTCACCTCATTATCTTCAACTACTAAAATATTTCTCTGCATTTCTACCCATATCTGTATGTTTTTGTGAAATTATACTACCGTATTTTATGTTAAAAAAAAACTAAAAACATATAATTATATATTGTTTTTTAGAAATTTCGATGATTTTATGGTAATTAAAGATACAATCTGGTTATATATTCAAACAGATTTTTTTGTATCAATGTATTGGGGAAAGATGAAAAGTACGAATCATACATATACAACAACCATTGAACTTGAAAGTTGGCTTGAAAGCCATTGTGCTGAACTGAAGATAAAAAAGTCAATGTTAGTAGAGATATTTGATGGTTCTTTAAACAAAGACCTCGTGAGTGAGATCTCATTAAGGATTAAGAGATACTTCCCTTCAGCTGTTATTATGGGTTCATCGAGCTGTGGTGAGATAAGTGATGGACAACAGCATAATCACACAACACTGATCTGCATCACTGCTTTTGAATTTACAGCGTTAGAGTCTTTTAGCTCCCAAGAAAATAGTCATACGGCCGGTCGGAAGATGGCTTCTTCTTTGATAAAGCCTGATACTAAATGTATTATCTTGTTTGTCGATGATCTGGGTTATGATGCCCAGGGACTTTTAGAAAGCTTCAATGAATCTGGAGGTCAAGATATTATCTTGTTTGGTGGAATCTCAGGAGATAATTATGCTTTTGACAACAGCTCTTTTATTATTCATGATACAAAGGTCTTCTCCAAAGGTTTAGTAGCGGTTGCCTTGAATAACGCAGATCTTCACTGTTTTACAGAACATAATTATGGGTGGCGAAGTGTAGGTAAAGAGATGGTTGTCACTAAGTCTGATGAACATTGTGTATATGAGATCGATGGGCAGCCTGCTTTAAGTATTTATGAAAAATATCTTGGGGCAGAGGTCTTAAAAAACCTGCCTGAATCTATAATGGAATTCCCTTTGACTTTTGACGATAACGGCTTTCAGGTCGCCAGGTCTGTAGTTACCGTCACTCCCAATAAAGAAATGCATTTTTCGGGTAAGATCAAAGAGGGAACGATTGTTCGTTTTGCCGTCGAAGACGAAAGAAGGGTTGTAGATACTATAGCAGATGTTTATGTTAAGGCCTCACTACACCCGTTAGAGACTTTGTTTATTCTTTCATGTGCAGCAAGAAAAACATTTTTTAATAATCATCTTGAGGTGGAATATAAGGCTCTTGCAGAGATGGCTCCGCAAGCTGGCTTTGTTACTTATGGTGAATTTGCACATGTCAATGGGAGTAATCACCTTTTTAATGTAACCAGTGTGGTTTTGGGCCTATCAGAAACCAATACAATCAATAATAAACTAAAGACCAATTTACTTGCACCAAGAGACCTGCGTAAGTCAGCCAACGTGGTCTCAAACCTCATTGATGCAACAACTCTTGAGTTAAATGAACAGCTTAATGAAAACCGTAACCTGATCACCTTACTAAAACAATACCAAGATGCGCTTGATACGGCAACATTGGTGTCCAAAACAGACCTTGATGGTATTATCACATATTCTAATCTCAGATTTTGTGACTTAAGTGGTTACAGTGAGGCCGAGTTGATAGGACAGCCTCACAATATTGTTCGTCATCCTGAGTCGGACCGTTCAATATTTGAGGGAATGTGGAAACAGCTTAAGTCAAAAAAAGTCTGGTCAGGTATGCTTCAAAATAGAAAAAAAGATGGATCAAGTTATTATGTACATGCCACAATATTTCCTATTTTAGATGAACATGGTGAAGTTTTTGAATATATGGCTTTAAGAGAAGATCTTACATCAATGATTATGTATGAAAAAAACTTGGAAGAACAACAAGAACGCTTACATAAGATACTTGATAATCAAGATACTATCGTTGCCTTATCAACGCCCGAAGGAGAGGTCACTTTTTTAAATAAGAAGTTTTTTGATACATTTGATTATAAAAATCTTGATGATTTTTTAAGCAAACACAAATGTTTGTGCGAACTTTTTGTCGATAAGAAAGGCTCTCTTGTTGGATGTGGCGTTGATTGTCATCTTGATGCGGTTGAGTCTGAGGGAAGACTGTTCTTTAAGAAAGAATATATGATTGATAAAAGTGATAATGTCTTAACCATACGTATAGGAGCAAAAAAAATCCCCCTGGATAAGCAGAATATGTATATCTCAACACTTACAGATATTACGGAGATAGAAAATGCACGACTAAAAGCTGAAGAGACAAAAAATATAAAATCTGATTTTTTAGCAAATATGAGTCATGAGATTCGAACACCTATGAACGGTATTATGGGGTTTACAGGTTTACTTTTGGAAAGTAACTTGGATGAACGACAGCGCCAATATCTTGATGTTATCCAAAATTCAACGGAAATGTTGCTTGAGATTGTAAATGGCATCTTGGACTTCTCCAAATTGGAGCAGGGAAAGATGGAAATGGACTTGAAAAACATTAACCTGTTCATTGAGATGGAATATCTGTATATGAGTTATCTTCTTACCACGCAAGAAAAGTCACTTACTTACAAGCTAGCTGTTGACTTTGGTATTGACGAATGTCTGAATGCGGATGATCTGCATCTTAAACAAGTCCTTTCCAACTTAATAAACAATGCGATTAAGTTCACACCTGATGGCGGGCAGATCTTAGTCAGTGCAAAACTAAAAAGTGACGAGCTCTTTTCTCAGACGATTGAGTTTTCTGTAGAAGACACGGGTATAGGCATTTCAAAAGAAAGGCAAGAAAAGATATTTGATGCTTTTTCGCAAGAAGACACTTCAACTACACGTGAATTTGGCGGTACAGGACTTGGACTTAGTATATGTGCTTCATTGGTTGTTCTGATGGGAAGTAAGATAAACCTGATAAGTACAAAAAATGAAGGCAGCAAATTTTCGTTTACATTGAAACTTGATAAATGTGAAGTTAATACCATAGAGCTCAAAGATCTTTTGCGTAGCGAACGTATTCAGTTGGTCGAAAACACCCAAGAGAGTCAGCATACTGTAGCTTATTTAAAAGCATTTGGTATAGAACCGGATATATTGTCAGAAGATGACATAAGGTATAAAAAGAGTGATATAGTGATCACATTTACACAAAATGAGGCTTTGGACCTGCATAATGAATGGAATCAAGAACAGTCGCTTCTTATCTGTATTGATTCTGATTCTGAGTTGGTTCCGAACTTCTCAAATCTTCAGATAATAAACTGCTATCATCGTTGTTCTACGCGGCTGTACAATATACTCTATCAATATGCGCAAGGCATTCAAAAGTATAAACAGGTAAATGGCTATTTTGATGGAAGTCATCTTCATGTACTTGTAGCAGAGGATAATGAAGTAAATCAGATGCTTATGGAAGAGCTGCTGAAAAAATATTCTATTTCATGCCGTGTTGTAGCAAACGGGGAAGAAGCCTTTCGTATTGCAAAAGAAGAAAAGTTTGACCTTATCCTTATGGATATTAATATGCCTGTTATGAACGGGGTTGAGGCGACGAAGAAGATAATGCAAGAAGCATCTCTAAACAAGGAAACACCGATTGTAGCCCTGACCTCGAATGTACTTGAGGATGATATTAACATGTTTAAAGATATAGGTATGTATGCTCACATCTCCAAGCCTGTCCAGAATAGTGATATACACACACTTCTATCAGATCTTTTTCACGCACAAAAAAAAGGCATATTGCATATATCGGATTTGGAAATAAAGGAGAGCATACAAAAAGCCGGTTTACTTTTAGAATTGTCTCCAAATATCATGCAAGTCCTGTTTAAAAAGTTTTTGCTGACAACAGAGTCTATATTAGCGCAGATGGATAAGGCTAACAGCGAAAAATCATATGATGCCTTATGGCAACAGGCTCATAATCTAAAAGGAGCAAGTAGCTCACTTTGTATGAATAAAATTACAGACTTGTCGATTAAAATTGAAAACGAAGCCAAAAAGAAAATAAAGTTTGAATTTGCTAATGAAATAGAGCAGATGCGTATATTCTATAATGATATTAAAGCATATAAGATGGAGGCTTTAGATGTTCTCTAAGGCTGCTGTAGGTAAGGAAAGATACGATTCTTTACATGTGGTTGCTGTAGATGACGAGCCTTTCAATTTAGAACTTTTAAAGGCTATATCGAACAAAATATATCCCGATATGTTGACATTTTCAGATGCTAAGCTTGCCTTGGAATATATTTCTAACAACCCTGTGGATATTTTGCTTGTTGATTATATGATGCCAAATATGAACGGTATTGAGCTAATGAAAAAAGTCAATGCCATAAATGCAGATATCTTGACAATTATGATCACCGCCACGGGAGATGATGATACTATTAAGCTGCAAGCCCTTAATGAAGGTGCGATAGATTTTTTAAAAAAGCCCGTGAATGCTGCAGAATATCGTGCTCGGATGAAAAATGTTTCTAAGCTTAAATTATCTCAAATAATATTAGATGATTTTAACAGGCATTTAGAGATTGAAGTGCAAAAGGCAACACAAACGCTTGTGCAGCGTGAAAGAGAAGCCTTGAGCGTTCTCTCAAATGCGGCAGAATATAAGGACCCTGAAACAGCAAGCCATGTTTCTCGCGTTGCGCATTATTCAAGGTTGCTGGCTCAAAAACATGGATTAAATGAAACGGAACAAAATATTGTCTTTCATGCTTCGCCTTTACATGATATAGGCAAAGTGGGTATCAGTGATGCTATCTTGCTTAAACCGGGAATACTAACGGATGAAGAGATGAGGGAGATGAAAGAGCATGCTAGTATTGGAATGAAGATCCTTGAGTCAAGTGAGAACCCCTATTTAAAAGCGGGTGCTATCATCGCATATACTCATCATGAAAAATATGATGGCAGCGGTTACCCTAATGGTTTAAAAGGTGAAGAAATTCATATATATGGACGTATAACCGCCATTGCCGATGTGTTTGATGCCTTAACATCCAAGCGTCCCTACAAAGAAGCTTGGAACTTTGAAAAAGCGGTCTGTTTTTTGCGAGAACAAAGCGGAAAACATTTTGATCCTCGCTTATGTATACTTTTTCTTGAACATCTTGACGCGGTAAGATGGATACATCAAAAAATCAGTGATTCGTAATATTCTCCAGGTTTTATCCAAGAGGACGCTTATACAAAAATATGCCTAATGGTCTTTAATAAAAGCATGAAAAGAATACGCTTATAATGAGTTTGGATATATACAGACGAAAACCCGTGCTATTTGTCATCATGGTCTCTTTATCGGTCTAAATGAGAACTGATTTCTTTACCTATACAGCGGATTCATATATACTCAATTCGTTTACTGTTGTGATATGGAGCATATTGACACGGTTTGTTATTATTATAGAGGCTCTTTTTAAAGTATATGTCCACAACTCTTCTGTACTTTAGATATAATCTCTTAATTAAAAAGAATAAAACAAATCAAGGAACTATATATGGAATGCGAATTTCCTACTGTAAATAGTACTAGCGATGAGATCAGAAACATATTTACACAAACAAAGACAATCGCTGTCTTAGGTCTCTCACCTGATCCTTCCAAAGCAAGTCATAGGGTTGCTGCCTATTTAAAAAATCAAGGCTTTAAAATCGTACCCATTTATCCAAAAGAAGATGAGATACTTGGGGAAAAAGTATACCGTTCTTTAGCCGAAGTGCCTTTTGAGATAGATATGGTTGACGTGTTTCGTAAACCAAATGCTCTGCCCGCTATAGTTGAGGCTATCATTGCCAGAGGTGACGTTAAGTTCTTTTGGGCGCAACAAGGTATCGTCAACAACGAAGCAGCACAGATGGCTGAAAATGCGGGATTGAAGGTTGTGCAGAACAAATGTACAATGGTCGAACACGCAGCATTATAAGGATTTAATTGTTAGATTTAGACTTAGTTAAAAAAGCAGCAACACGGATAAGTGGTGCCGCTGTCAAAACACCGTTTGCGTATGCACCTCTTCTTAGCAGTCTTACGAAGGCAGATGTCTTTGTTAAAAAAGAAAACCTTCAAGTCACGGGTGCTTTTAAACTCCGTGGTGCCTTTAACAAGGTGGCTTCATTAAGTCAAAGTGAAAGAGAAAAAGGGGTGATTGCCGCAAGTGCGGGAAATCATGCCCAAGGTGTCGCTTTTGCGGCTAAACATTTTAACTCTACTGCACTTATTGTCATGCCCGAATCGACTCCCATTACAAAAATTAACGGGGTGGCATCACATGGAGCAGAAGTTATACTGGCGGGCTCAAACTATGATGAAGCTTATGCGTATGCAAAAGACTATGCCCTGAAGAACGAACTTGTTTTTATTCATCCTTTTGAAGATGAAGAAGTCATTGCAGGTCAGGGTACTGTCGCGTTGGAGATGTTAGCTGAACAGGCCGACCTTGATGTTATCATTGTCCCTATGGGCGGAGGCGGGCTTATATCGGGTGTTGCTATTGCCGCCAAAGCCCTCAACCCAAATATAAAGATCATTGGGGTGAGTGCGACGGGTGCACCCGCTCTTAAAAACTCTTTTGAGCAGAAGAGAACCGTTCATACCAGTTCTGTTCGCACTATTGCTGATGGCATTGCTGTTCGAGATGCATCGAAGGTAACTTTAGACCATATACTTTCAAATGTAGATTCTGTCGTATCTGTTGATGATGAAGAGATAGCTAATGCGATTCTTTTCCTGCTTGAAAAGCAAAAACTTGTGGTAGAAGGTGCAGGAAGTGTAGGGGTTGCTGCTCTTCTTCACCATAAGATCTCAGGTTTAGAAAATAAAAAAGTCGGTGTGATCTTAAGCGGAGGGAACATTGATGTGACCATGCTTTCCGTGATCATCGAAAAGGGCCTTCTTAAATCAGGCAGAAAAATGAAGTTAACGGTTACTCTGGTAGATAAACCCGGTTCCTTAATGAAATTGACAGAACTTCTTCAAGGTCTGTATGCAAACATTGTGCATATCTCTTATGACAGGACGTCTACAAGCCTGGACTATGGAGATGCTAATGTTACGATAGATCTCGAGACTAAGGGTGAAGAACATCAAGAAGAGATACGATCTCTACTTCTTGAGCATGGATATCTTAGCAATGAGGTGAAATGAAAGCGACGAAAAGTCTTGAGATAAAGTCTGCCATTATCACGCTTAAGCAACTAAATGATTCCAATTTGATAGTAATGGATCAAAATGGTATTTTGCGCTCCTTGGACATAAGTCAGTATAAGACGGTATCGGGTTTTAAGACAAATATTATACAAGAACGTTCTTGGGGCAGTCACATGTCAGTTGGTGCTTCAGGAAAGTATGCTTCGTGTGTGATTCCGAACAGTTCCAAGGCTGCAGTATATGATATTCAAAGAAAAAAGCTTCTGTATACGATAACGGGGCACAAGGGTGATATAGAATCTATATGTGTAGATGATAATGATCATTATATCGTGACGGGTGGAACAGACGGTAAAACTTATATTTATAATTTGGAAACGAGAGGCTTGGTCTACTCTTTCCCACCGCATGCAGATTATATTACAACTCTTGAGATCAATAGCATCTGGGCCGTTGCCGCCTCTTATGATAAAACTATATCGGTATTAAACCTTAGTACGATGCAAACCCCTAAGCGGCTTATTGGACACAGCTGTGCAGTGATTAAAATGAGACTCCTTTCAAATATGCGTCTTCTTTCTGCAGATAAAGAAGGTAATATCTTATTGTGGAATCTAAAGACATCAAAGTTGCTACAACGCTTTAAAAATTTAAATGACGATGTGACCTGCTTAAGCGTAAGTAAGGATGATCGATTTTTGTTTGTCGGTACAAAACTTGGTCATGTGGGTCTGTATGATATTGAAAATTCCGTGCTTTTAAAACGATCTTATATAAAAGAAGAAACAAAGATCTGCTCAATTTGTGTTTTAGATAACAGCAACCAAATAGCGGTAGGAACAAAGTCTGGAAAATTAAGTTTTTATTCTCTACTCCCGGATCAGTCTCAAATGATCGAACAATTAAAAAGCAAAGAGTACTTAAGTCTGTACGCGGCGGCTGAAGAAAACCCCTTATTAACATACTCTCCTGTATATATCAAACTTGAAGCCTTATGGGAAAATGCGCTTGCCAAGGCCAATCAAATGCTAGAGATGGATCAAGAGTCAAATGCCCAAGTCGTCTTAGAACCTTTTAAAGGTGTCAAATCAAAGAATGCTCTTATCCAGAGTCTTTTACTTGATTACAAAGAATTTAACAAATTCAAAGTCTACGTTTCTAAAAAACAGTACTCTCTAGCCTATCCTTTAGTTGCAAGGCATAAACATTTTCAAGACACGAATATCTATAGAAAAATGGAGAATGAATGGCATGTCAAGTTTAACAAGGCAAAAAAGTATATTATTGATAAAGAGGGGGATGAGAAGGTTAGAATATTATTGAGTGATTTTAGGGGAATCTCTGAAAAATCTATCTTGATTCAAGACCTTTTTAAACAACGTACAGCGTATATGCTATTCGTGAAAAAACTTTCTCAAAAAGATTATATCTCGATATTTTCGCTTTTAAAAAAGTGTCCTTTTATTAAAGAGTTTGATGAATATGACAAGCTTATGGAATATGCTGACAGCACCTATATAAAGGCACAACAAGCTTTAGATAAGAAAGACTATAAGAAGGTGATTGAATATGCAACAGACCTTTTGCACTTTCCTGAATTTCATGAAGAGGCTGCACAGATGATAGAGAATGCAGAGGTGATAAAAAAATTCACATTGGCATTTGAAGAAAGCAAACTTCCATCCATGTATAAAATGATTGGTGAGTATCCCTCTTTGATGGAGTTAAGTGAGGCGAAGGACTTGGAGGATGACTGGAATGATCATTTGGTTTTAGCACAACAGTATGCTTCAAAAGCCGATATTGTTAACGTCATAGCAAGCCTGGAAGATTTTTTTGAGATCAAGGCAAAGTTTTTAAGCATTGCCTTAGTGGTTCAACAGGCTTATATATCACAACTGAACCGTGCTCTTCGCTCAAGTAAAAGCACATTACTTATTGAAAATGCGATTAAGCAGTACCTGGTGTTTTTTGGAGATGATGAACACATTAATGAATTTGTTGAAGCATTTATTGAAAAATATGAGTCGAAATTAGAGCTTGCTAAGCTTCCAAAAGGTGATATAAAACTTTTTAGACCCCATATGATCATCCCTGACATAGTTGTTAATAGATGATAGCAATCGACTTGGGTTCAAACTCCTTACGTATGATACAAAGAGATTGCCAGAAAAAGTGTTTTACAGATGCATATGAGAAAATGGTCAAAACAGCAGAGCTTTTGCACTCAGACGGGATCATATCTGAGGCTGCGGTGCAGAGAATACTAGAAGGCTTTGAAGAAGCATCTTCCAAGTTTGATTTTAGAAATGAGGCCTGTGTAGCGGTGACGACTGAGGCCATGCGCAGAGCGAGTAATTCAAAGGAAGTATTAGAGCGTATATATAAACAAACAGGCGTCAATTTTGATGTCATAGGTGCAAAACAAGAGGCGGAACTCACCCTTTTAGCGGTTGATAAGCGTTTAGAGACTCTAGGTTTTAGAGGTTCTTTTTTACTTATAGATATAGGAGGCGGCTCAACAGAGGTCATCTTTAAAAAAGGAAATCTAAGTGAATCTAAAAGTTTTCCTGTAGGTATAGTCACTATGGCGTCAAAGCATCCTTCAAAAGCACAGATGAATGAGCACCTTCTTAGTGAATTGTCTGAGATAAAAGAATATGTCATGGAGTATTATAAATCTGAGGGACAGCCTGACTTTTTTGTAGCAACTGCGGGTACGCCAACAACGATCTCAGCTTTTCTTCAGGGCATGAGATATAATGATTACGACCCCTGTCGCGTAAATGGCTCAACACTAAGTTATTTTGATTGCACAAAGGCATTAGAAGACCTTTTGAACCTAAGCTTTGATGAACGCGCTGAGTATGTTGGAGTAGGTCGTGAAGAGTTGATAATAGCAGGGGTTATGATATATGCCAGTTTCTTTAGGCTTTTTAATTTTGAAAGTTCTGTTATTATAGATGATGGCCTGCGCGAAGGCCTGGCTATCTCGGCCTGCCAGTGACTTTTCTGTATTTTTTCCTTTAATATTCATTAAGAGATTTCTCATATTCCTTAGTAACATTGGCCTTTAACTTCTATTATAGTTTTTTTTACTATAATAACGGCAATTTTCAAATATGGAGAGACACATGCAAATAAGCGGTGCTCAAATGGTTATAGAATCTTTAATCGCAGAAGATGTTTCGGTAGTTTTTGGTTATCCGGGCGGGGCGATTATGAATGTCTATGACGAGATTTATAAGCAAAATGGTTTTGAACACGTATTAGCGCGTCATGAACAAGCGGCGATTCATGCTGCAGAAGGGTACTCAAAGGCAACGGGTAAAGTCGGTGTTGCAATGATTACTTCAGGTCCTGGCTTTACCAATGCCGTCACAGGCCTGGCAGATGCCTATATGGACTCTATACCAATGGTCGTTATCTCAGGACAGGTTCCGATGTCTCTTATCGGAACAGACGCGTTTCAAGAGATTGATGCGGTAGGTATCTCACGCCCATGTACTAAGCATAACTATCTGGTCACGGATGCAAAAGACCTGCCTCGTGTCATGAAAGAAGCCTTTCATATTGCCTCAACAGGTCGTCCCGGTCCCGTGCATGTAGATATTCCAAAAGATGTTACCGCGCAGATCGAAGAGTTTGTATATCCTGATACGGTTGAGATGGAAACCTATAAACCGACGGTTAAAGGAAACCTTCGTCAAATTAAAAAAGCAGTAGATGCAATAGCTGAAGCTTCACGTCCGATCTTTTATCTTGGTGGTGGAATAATAAATTCAAATGCCGCTGAAGAGGTGCGTGAGTTAGTTAACATGACAAATATACCCGCTGTTGAGACGCTCATGGCAAGAGGGACTCTGGGTGTTGAAAACGAAAACCTGATCTCTATGCTTGGTATGCACGGTTCATACGCAGCAAATATGTCTATGTCTGAGGCTGATCTTATGATAGCAGTGGGTTCTAGATTTGATGACCGGGTTACAGGGAAGCTTTCTGAGTTTGCAAAGCATGCGAAAATCATTCATATAGATATTGATCCCGCATCAATATCTAAGCTTGTTCCTGTAGACTTTCCTATTGTGGGTGATGTTAAAAACGTTATTACAGAGATGATACCATTGGCAAAAGAGAAAGTTGATGGGACTAAGTACTCAGGATGGCGTGAAACAGTCGCTAACTTTGATAAACTACATCCTTTGTCGTATGAAGACAGTGATGAGGTTATCAAGCCCCAATGGGCAATACAGCGTTTGGGAGAACTGCTCGGAGATGATGCAAATATCTCTACAGACGTTGGTCAACATCAGATGTGGTCAGCACAGTTTTATCCGTTTACACGTCCTCGCCAATGGATTACATCAGGTGGATTAGGGACTATGGGGTTTGGTTTCCCGGCAGCTCTAGGTGTTAAACGTGGATGTCCTGACAAAGTCAGTATCAATGTTACGGGAGATGGTTCTATCCTTATGAATATTCAAGAGTTGATGACGGCGGTTGAATATAAGCTGCCCGTAATCAATGTTATTTTAAATAACAACTATCTTGGTATGGTTCGTCAGTGGCAAACGATGTTTTACGATAAACGTCACTCGTCGACAGATCTTAGTATGCAGCCTGACTTTGTGATGTTAGCAGAGAGTTTTGGCGGTATCGGTTACCGTGTTAAAACTAAAGAAGAGTTCGATGCGGCTATTAAGGACGCAGTAGAGAAGAACGTTGTTGCGCTTATTGATGTAACAGTAAATCGTTTAGAAAATGTACTACCAATGGTTCCATCAGGCGGATCACTGTTTAATATGATGTTAGAGCATAAGGAAAAATAATGGCAGAAGAGAGACGCGTAATTTCTGTGATCGTAATTAATGAGGCAAGTGTTTTATCCCGTATTTCTGGACTGTTTTCAGGGCGTGGTTATAACATAGACTCTTTAACGGTTGCGCCAATTCCTGAATCTAAGTATTCACGTATTACGATAGTAACACAAGGTTCTGTTCGCATAATTGAGCAGATTATCAAGCAACTTCACAAGCTTATACCTGTTTTAAAGGTATATGAACATGAGAACCTTGTGGAAAAAGAGATGGCGCTTGTAAAGTTTCCTATTTCTGAATGTCTAAGCGATATAGCCGCCTTATGTGCAGCCTATAACGGAAAGATTGTAAACGTAGGCTCAGACGTGATCATTTGTAATGTCGCGGATGTCCCGCATCGAGTAGATAACTTTCTAACGGCCATCAAACGTTTTCATCCTAAAGAGATTGTTCGTAGCG
>Ga0316207_10004009_pt1 | contig 13152 bp, 8 predicted proteins | sample 6weekpyrite_MG_FD_204943 | JGI IMG/M metagenome (GOLD analysis project Ga0316207, IMG submission 204943) | Microbial mat bacterial communities from mineral coupon in-situ incubated in ocean water Damariscotta River, Maine, United States -... | ecosystem: Environmental > Aquatic > Marine >... | reverse complement strand
CAAAATCATGTTTGTTACTTGCTGTCCTGTGGGCGGGTGTCGTTAGCGCTGTCGAAACCTTTGCAGTGTCTGAGATCCGTGTTCAGGGTTTGCAGCGGATTAGTGAAGGCACCATCTTTAATTATTTGCCAATAGAGATTGGTGATGAACTGGGTGACTCAAAATCCGCTGAAATAATCTCAACCCTGTATAAAACGGGGTTTTTTAAGAATATCGAATTGCTGCGTGATGGCAGTGCCTTGATCGTTAAAGTCCTTGAGCGTCCCTCGATAGCCTCGATAAGCATCACTGGTAACAGTGAGATCAGCAGTGAAGACCTTGAAACAGGGATGGAGAATGCCGGACTTACTAAGGGGCGGATTCTTGACATTTCTTTGCTTGATCGTATTGAACTGGATTTACAGCAGCAATATGTCATTCGTGGTTTTTATGCGGTTGAAATTGAGACCGAGGTGACTGCGACCGGTGAAAATCAGGTTGATGTGAAAATCAATATTCAGGAGGGGGAGGTTGCCTTGATTCGGCAGGTCAACATCATTGGTGCTAGCAACTTTGATGAAGATGATTTGTTAGATGAGTTTGAGCTAGGTATTCCAGCCTTTTATTCAATATTTAGTAGTCGTGACCAATATTCAAAACAGAAATTGGCGGCGGATATTGAAACACTGAAATCATTTTATCTTGATCGTGGTTATATAAATTTCAATGTTGTCTCGACACAAGTTTCTATTACGCCAGAGAAAAAATCGGTCTTCATTACTCTGAATATCAATGAGGGTGAACAGTTCAGCATTAGTTCTATTGAGCTTGCTGGTGACCTGATTGTTCCAGAATCTGAGCTTAAGGCACTGATGAATGTTGAGGCAGGAGACACCTTTTCGCGTCGTAAGGTAAATGCGATCAGCAGTGCTATCAGTGACCGTCTCGGCAATGAAGGTTATGCCTTTGCAAATGTTAATGCCGTTCCTGAGATTAATGCAGAAAACAAACAAGTCAGTCTGACCTATTTTATAGACCCAGGTAAGCGAGTTTATGTTCGCCGGATTAATATTAGTGGTAATGAACAAACTGATGACGAGGTGATTCGACGTGAGTTCCGTCAGATGGAAGGGGCATGGTTGTCAACGACCAAGTTGAATCGTTCCCAGGTGCGTGTACAACGTTTGGGTTATCTGGATCAAGTGACGCTTGAAACTCCACTTGTGCCAGGCTCAAGTGATCAGGTCGACGTCAACATGTCTGTCGCCGAGAGGGCGTCAGGCAGTTTGATGCTTGGTGTTGGTTATTCGGGTGGCGGCGGTGGTTTGTTACTGAATGCCAGTGTTAGCCAGGATAACTTTCTCGGCTCGGGTGAACGCATCAGTGTTGAGGTTAATACCAGTAAGGCCAATAAAGTTTATAGCTTCTCTCATACCAATCCATATTACACATTGGATGGCGTGAGTCGGAGTATTAGGGTTTCGTATCGTCAGACGGATGCTTCGCAGCTAAATGCGGCCAATTACATTGCTGATGTCGTGGGTGGTACCATTACTTATGGTATCCCCATGTCGGAGTATGACACTGTCCGGCTTGGTGTCGGCTATGATAACACTGCCATTCAAACAACCTCGAGAACACCTCAGTCATATCTGGATTTTTTAGAGGAAAATGCGGATACCTTCGATGTATTTAAGTTGAGTTTAAGCTGGAGTCACGACACGCGAAACAGGACTGTTTTCGCGACTGAAGGGTTTGTGCAGACCTTGTCGACAGATATTACCATTCCAGTCAGTAAGCTGAATTTCTACAAGGTCGCTTCGCGTAGTCGTTGGTTTTATGCACTGTCTAAACGAATGACCACGGCTGTCGAGGCCGAAATTAACTACGGCGATAGTTATGGTGATACTACGGAGCTGCCTTTTTTCGAACGCTTTTATGCTGGAGGCACGAATTCAGTGCGTGGTTATCGATCTAGCACCTTGGGTCCTCGTGAGAATGGTAAGGCTCTAGGCGGTGATTTTCGTGTAGTGGGCAGTGCTGAACTGATTTTTATGCCACCATTTACAGAAGAGAGTAGTACCGTCAGAATGAGTCTGTTTTGGGATGTGGGTAACGTCTTTGATGGTATTGACTATTACAATAGCGCTGAGTTGAGACAGTCAGTTGGCGTGTCATTGATCTGGTTATCACCCATTGGGCCGTTATCTTTCAGTCTGTCAAACCCTTTGAACGATAAACCATCTGATAATACTGAATCTTTCCAGTTTACGCTGGGAAGTGCCTTTTAATTGTGGAGGAAGTTGTTTTGAATAAGATGCTTATAAGTTTGTTTTTAGCTGGTTCGCTAATGATGCCGGTTGTTGCAAATGCAGAAGACACCAAGATTGGATTTGTTAATGGCACGCGTCTGGTTGAAGAGTCTCCTCAAGCACATGCAGCTGCAGAGCGTATCAAGAAGGAGTTCGAACCACGTCAGCAGGAAATTTTGCAGGCGCAACAACAATTGCATGATCGTGAAGAACGTTTCCTGAAAGACAGCGCTTTTATGAGCGCCGCAGAAAAACAGAAAAAACAGCGCGAGATTGTCTCAGCACAGCGCGAACTGAAGTTGAAGGACACTGAACTGCGTGAGGATTTTACCATCCGCCGAAATCAGGAAATGGCTAAGGTTTGGGAAGTGCTGCGCGAAGCTATTCAGGTCTATGCCAAGGACCAGAGTTTTGATCTGATTTTGTTCGAGGGTGTTTCCTATGCCAGTCCCAAGGTTGAGGTGACCGACGCTGTATTGAAGCGTCTTAAATAGTTTTTAAGGAAAGGTGACAGTGATTAGCCTGGGGGACTTAGCCGGCCAGCTTGAGGTTGAGTTTATTGGCGACGCTGCCTGCAACATTGCTGCCGTGGCGACCTTGCAGACGGCAGGTCCTGGTCAGATCAGTTTTCTGGCCAACAGTCGTTATCGCCGTTTTCTGGCCTCGACCCAGGCAAGTGCGGTTATTCTTCGTCCTGAAGACTGTGATGCATATTCAGGTAATGCCCTGGTTTCTGCTAACCCTTATCTTACCTATGCTCGTGCTGCGACCTTGTTAAATCCGCAAGCGAGTGTGTCGGCTGGGGTTCATCCCAGCGCTGTTGTAGAGTCGACTGCGATGATAGCCCCTACGGCTGCCATCGCTGCCAATTGTTATATTGCGGCCGATGTCAGTATTGGCCCCAAGGCACAGATCGGACCTGGCTGCGCCATTGGCAAAGGTGTCAGTATTGGCGCTGACAGTCGTCTGGCCGCCAATGTCTCAATTGCCAATGGCGTGGAGATAGGGCAAAGGGCATTAATCCACTCCGGTTCTGTGATAGGTAGTGATGGCTTTGGTTTTGCTCCTGATCAGGGTGAATGGTTTAAGGTGCCGCAGCTTGGAAGTGTTATTATTGGCGACGATGTCGAGATTGGCGCCAATACCACCATTGATCGAGGCGCCCTTGAGGACACTGTGATTGAAGAGGGAGTGAAGCTGGATAATCAGCTGCAGATCGCCCATAACGTCCGTATTGGTGCCCATACAGCTATTGCCGGAGCGACAGCGATTGCGGGCAGCACCAGCATCGGCAAACGTTGCCAGATTGGTGGCGCCGTGGGCATTGTTGGCCACCTGACGATTGCTGATGATGTTTACATTACCGCGATGAGTCTGGTCACTGGTAATATTAAGCAGTCTGGTCTGTACTCATCAGGTACCCCATTAGCCGGTAATAGAGAGTGGCGTAAAAATGCGGCCCGTTTTGGTCAGTTGGATGACATAGCGCGGCGTTTAAGGGCTTTAGAAAAGCAGCTTAAAGAAAAGTAAATCTACTGAGAACAGTTTATGTCTGAAGTTAATAATACGTTGAATTCGATGGATATTTATGAGGTGCTTGAGCATTTGCCGCATCGCTATCCGTTCCTGTTGATCGACCGGGTATCAGACTATAAAGAGGGTGAGTATCTCAACGGACTCAAGAATGTCACCTTCAACGAACCTTTTTTTACCGGCCATTTTCCGCATCGCCCAGTAATGCCAGGTGTACTTATTCTTGAGGCCCTTGCTCAGGCCACGGGCATCTTGGCATATAAAAGCACAGGCAAAACACCAACAGGTGAATCACTTTATTATCTTGTTGGTATCGACAAAGCGCGTTTTAAACAACCTGTTGAACCAGGTGACCAGCTGCAGCTTGAGGTAAAGGTGATCAAAACCATGCGTGGTGTCTGGAAGTTTGATGGCAAGGCCCTTGTTGATAGCAAGGTGGTCTGTGAAGCTGAGTTGATGTGCGCAGAGAGGGATGTGTAAAGTGCCCTCCCAAGCCTTTTCTACAGGATTCAGCGCTGCTGTGATATTTCACAATAAGGCTCAGCATGAAGGCAATGGTTACTCCCTTGTCAAATGCTGTAACGCAGTTGTGGGATATCACAGCAACGCCCTATGGGTTGGTCTGTCAGCTCCCTTGGCTGGCTGGCCATTCGCTGCGAGACGCGCCTTGCCATGAGAGTTGACAGATCAACTGAAATCAGTAGAAAAGGTTTGAGAGGGCACGCATGATTGATCCCCGTGCAGTTGTCGACCCCAGTGCCAAGATTGCTGATGGTGTCACTGTTGGTCCGTTTTCTGTAATTGGTGCAGATGTTGAGGTTGGCGCAGATACCTGGATTGGGCCGCATGTTGTTATCAACGGTCCTTGCCGGATTGGCAAAGAAAACAAAATCTTCCAGTTTTCCTCGATTGGTGAAGAGCCGCAGGATAAAAAATATAAGGATGAGCCAACCTTGCTGGAGATTGGTGATCGCAATGTGATTCGTGAATATTGCACCTTTAACCGAGGCACTTCTCAAGATCTAGGCTACACACGTATGGGTGATGACAACTGGATCATGGCCTATGTCCATATTGCCCATGACTGCGTGGTTGGTAACAATGCTATCTTTGCCAATAACACCACCCTGGCTGGTCATGTTTATATCGAAGATTATGCCATTCTGGGTGGGGCCAGCCTGATTCATCAGTTTTGCACTGTTGGCGCGCATAGTTTTGTCGGAATGGGCAGCCACATCGCCAAAGATGTGCCGCCGTATTTGATGGTCTCTGGCCAACCGGCAGCGCCGCATGGTTTGAATATTGAAGGGCTGCGTCGTCGTGACTTCAGTCCTGAGACAATCAAGGCCTTGCGCCGTGCCTATAAAACTGTCTACCGATCCAGTCTTACCGTTGGTAAAGCCCTGGAGCAGTTGCATGAATTGAAACAGGAATTTTCTGAAGTCGCTCAGTTTGCCGAATTTTTGGCTAAATCTGAGCGTGGCATTGTTCGATAATTTTCAGTCATACCAGGAGTATCTGCCACTCGATAGAGTTGGGTTGTGCTCCCTTCTTATTTCCAGGTTATTAAAAAGCGTATGAGAATAGGGATTGTTGCAGGCGAAGCCTCCGGCGATTTGCTGGCGTCTGGCCTGATCCGGGCAATCAAGGCCAAATATCCAGATGCTGTGTTTGAGGGTATAGCAGGGCCTGCCATGATCGAGGCCGGTTGTCAGGCGATCTACCCGGCTGAAAAGTTAGCAGTGATGGGCTTGGTAGAGGTGTTGTCACACTATCGTGAGTTGAAGGGCATTCAGAATGCCATCATCAAACACTTTGTTGATAACCCCCCTGATGTATTTATTGGTGTTGATGCGCCTGATTTTAATCTTACTGTAGAGCGTAAGCTGAAACAGCGGGGCATCAAGACTGCTCATTATGTCAGTCCCTCAGTCTGGGCCTGGCGACAGTACAGGGTAAAAAAAATCGGCCGCTCAGTGGATTTGATGTTAACGCTGTTTCCATTCGAGGCAGACTTTTATCATCAACATGACGTGGCGGTGGAGTTTGTTGGCCACCCCTTGGCTGAGATGATTCCGATGCAACCGGATATGATGGCGGCACGACAAGCGCTAGATCTGCCAGAAAATAAACAATTAGTGGCTATATTGCCGGGTAGCCGCATGTCCGAGGCCAAAATGTTGTCGCAATTGATGTTTGAGGCCGCAGCCAAAATCAGCAAGCAGCAGCCTGGAGTAGAGTTTGTTATTCCGCTGGCAACGGCAGCAATTCGTGAGCATGTTGAATCTGTGCTTGCTGGTATGCAGGATAGGCCGGTACTGCATCTGATTGATGGTCGTTCCCGCGAGGTAATGGCCGCAGTTGATGTGATCATGCTGGCTTCTGGCACAGCGGCACTGGAAGCAATGTTATTCAAACGTCCCATGGTGGTGACATACAAACTTTCACCCCTAACATTTGCCATTGTAAAGCGTATGATTAAGACTGAATTTGTCTCGCTGCCAAATATTCTGGCGGGCGAGGAGGTGGCTAAAGAACTGATCCAGGATCAGGCGACTGCAGCCAATCTGGCGCAGGAGTCGCTCAGATTGCTGCAAGATGATGGCGCTGCCGATGCGGTTAGCGAGCGTTTCAAAAATATTCACCAGCAGCTACGGCAGGATGCCAGTGCCAAGGCGGCTGACGCGATTTTGTCTCTGGTTGAGACTGATTACCGATAACAATTATTTAAAGACCAATCCCATGATATATAAAATTCTTGCATTGATTGCCGTACTTTCCGTGTTAGCCGGCTGTGATGTGGATAGAAATGATCCAAAATATGATCAGTTACGTTACGATCAGATGCAGAAGGCCAATTGTGTAGAAATTGCATCAGTGCTGTCTGCCAAGGCGATTATGGATAAACCTGAAGATTATGATGCTGCTCTGAAGCGTTGTCAGGATAATAAAATCATGACTTTTGATGAATATAAGGTATTTGCCGATCATGGTCGTGAGACCGGTGTTTGGGATGTTTATGTAGTATTTCCCGATAAGTTCTGAGTCAGTCGTCATCGTCATGGTGATGGCCGTTTTAATTTAACCATCTTTTTGCCGATAGAAAACAAGGCAAGTCTGTTTTGTCTGGCAATAACTTCATCACTTTTTGGTAAAGAGAACGAATGGACTTTAGACGACTATCACTGCGCAGCATCATCGCCCTGTTCATGTCTTTGATGAGCATGATCCTGGTTGTGACTGCGTGGGAGGTCTATCGTGACTCAGCCTTGAGAAGTCAGCAGCAATCGCTCCAAGAGGTGCTCGAGCGAGAGACCAAGCGAAGCCTCGAACAGCTGCTGCAGAATATCCAGACTATGGCAATCAGCGCTCAGCAATCTTTAGAATTCAGGCAAGCACTTACAAATGAAAACCTTAAGACCCTGACCAGGCTATTAGATGAGCAATTTCGACGCCAGTCGGTTACCTCGGGTGAGGTCAACCTGATTCAGTTATATGCTTATTCCAAAGATTTTGAGGTGCTGGCGTGGTCAAAAAATGGTCCTTTTGCCAGGGGTGAGTTAGGCATTATTTGTCAGGATATGGTGGAGGCAGCCAAACTGCGTCAAGGTGCAGAACAACTGAAGGTTCTCGCAGGTTTGTGTCAGTGGCGGGGACAAAGCTTTTTGTCAGTCATTGTTCCTGTGGGTGGAATTAGGCATCAAGGCTATCTGCAGCTTGTTACTAATCCATTGTCGAATCTTGCAGCAATGGATGCCTTTTTGGAAATGTCTATCAGGATCAACCTTGCCAGTGGCGGCGTGGCTTATCGCTCACAAGACTGGCATGTAGGCGATGAAGGCAAGGATTATGTCTCTGCAAGTCATCGGCTCAAAAGTGATACCGGGCAGCCGTTGGCAGAAATTATCCTGCAACGTGAATTGAGCCTGTTCAACCAAAACCTGGTAGCCAGTCGAAATTATCTAATGCTGCTTGCCGGTGTGGTGACGCTGATCATGTTAGGGCTGGTGTTGTGGGTTCTTCATGCTTCGACAGTGGGCCCTATCAGAAAAATTATCAGTCAGTTAAACAAGGTGCGTAATGACCGGCATCAACTTGGCAAGGCCGTTAGTCTCAGCGGTAATGCAGAATTGCGTGAGCTGGTGCAGGTGTTTAACGATATGAGTCAGGAGTTATCCAAGGCCTATGAAGAATATGAAACCCTGGCCTTTACCGATCAACTGACTAACTTGCCTAATCGGGTCCTTTTTCTTGACCGCTTGTCACAACTTATCTTACTGAGCCAGCGAAAGGGTGAAAAGTTTGGCGTGATGATGTTGGATCTGGATGGTTTTAAGGAAATCAATGACACCCTGGGGCATCATGTCGGTGATGAACTGCTGAAACAGATTGCAGTGCGACTACAGCGAATTATTCGTGCCTCATCGACAATAGCAAGGGTGATTGACAATAATACTGTTGCAGGTTCAGAAAATATTACCCCTGGCTTGGAAGAGGGCACCATTGCCCGTCTTGGGGGTGATGAGTTCGCCATTCTTTTGCCTAATCTTTCTGGGGTTGATGGTGCAATATCTGTCGCTAAACGTGTCACCGATGCGCTTGAAGAATCGGTGGAGATTGATGGCAACATGATTGTCATCGCCGGCACATTGGGCATGTCGATGTTTCCTGAACATGGTGAAAATGCTGAGTCTTTATTGCGCCGCGCTGATGTGGCTCTGTATGTAGCCAAGCACCTGCATAATGATTTTTCCGTTTATGATCCCGCCTATGATAATAACAGTGTCAAACAGCTGGCCCTCAAGGCCGAGCTGCGTAGTGCCATAGAAGAAGATCAGATGGTGCTGTTTTATCAACCTAAACTTGATCTGGCCCGTGGTTGTATTGATTCGGTCGAGGCCCTGATACGTTGGCAACACCCTGAGCGCGGCATGATCCCACCGGATCAGTTTATTCCTCTATCAGAGCAAAGAGGTCTGATTGGGCCGTTGACTGAATGGGTAATTCAACGGGCCTTGCGCCAATATAAAGAGTGGCAACAGCAGGGGATATTTTTGCAAATTGCGGTCAACCTTTCTTCGCGGGTTTTATATGATCTTAGCTTGCCTAATAAGATAGAGAGTTATCTGGTTGAGCTACAGCTGTCGCCATCTGCATTGAGCCTGGAAATCACAGAAGAGGCCACCATGCTCGATCCTGAGCGTGCCTTAACAATTTTGAATAGTCTTAGAAAAATGGGCATATCGCTTTCGATTGATGATTTTGGCACGGGGCATTCGTCACTCAGCTATCTAAAACGCCTGCCTGTGGATGAAATCAAGATAGATCGCTCGTTTGTCATGGAGATGGAAGGCTCTGAAAATGATGCCAAGATTGTGCATGCCACTATCGACCTGTCTCACAATCTTGGTTTAAAGGTTGTGGCCGAGGGGGTTGAAACGGAAGAGGCCCTGAATATATTGAATGACCTGAATTGCGACTATGCCCAAGGTTATTATCTGAGTCGGCCTGTGCCGGCAGATGAACTAATCAAGTGGCTGAGTAATTCAGGATATAGCTGCAAACTCTAAACATAACCATCCAGGAGCATAAAATGACATCTGACTGCATTTTGATTGCAGGTGTTGATGAGGTAGGGCGCGGTCCTTTGGCTGGCCCAGTGGTGACTGCCGCGGTGATTCTTGATCCAAATAATCCTATCGAAGGGCTGATGGATTCCAAGGCCTTGAGCGAAAAGAAGCGCGAAGCATTGGAGCCGCAAATAAAAGCCAAGGCCTTAGCCTGGGCCATTGGGCGCTGTGAAGTGGAAGAGATCGATCATCACAACATCCTCCAGGCCACCATGATTGCCATGCAGCGAGCCGTTGCCGGGCTGCAGCTGAAACCGACTAAGGTGCTTGTGGATGGCAATCGTAGCCCTGACTTTGCTTGCCCGGCTGAGGCCATAGTAAAGGGAGATCAGAGCGAACCTGCTATCTGTGCCGCGTCTATTTTGGCCAAGGTCTGTCGAGACCGTGAAATGGTTGAAATGGATGCAATTTATCCAGGTTATGGTCTGGCCAAGCACAAGGGTTATCCGACCAAGCAACATATCGAAGCCCTGCAGAGTCAAGGCATCACTGAGATCCATCGGCGCAGCTTTGGTCCAGTGCGTAAATTATTATAAACAATAAGTTATGCGTATGATTTAAGGTAAATTATTTTTCTGGTTGACTGTCGCAAGTCAGCCCTGAGCACGCTACAATTGCCCCATGTCATCACCTGTCTTTGTCCATCTTCGAACCCATAGTGAGTATTCCCTGGTCAACGGGATTGTGCGTATCAAGCCGTTTATCAAGGCAGTAAAAGATGCGGGTATGCCGGCGGTGGCGCTGACGGATCAGTGCAATATGTTCGCCCTGATAAAGTTTTATCGTGCCGCCATGGCCGAGGGCATCAAGCCCATCATGGGAGCTGACCTATGGTTGTTTGAGGATGAAAATCACGGTCAGCTGAGTCGCCTGGTGTTGCTGTGCCAGACCCATGAGGGCTATCTCAATCTCAGTCGTCTGATTACGCGCGGTTATCGCGACGGTCAGCATCGTGGTTTTGCCACCATTGAGCGCAGCTGGTTAGAGGGCAACACCGATGGCCTGATTGCGCTTTCAGGCGGACGAGACTCGGATGTCGGTCAGCAACTGGTTGCCGGTCACCCTGAACAGGCAGAAAAGTTGTTGGCTGAGTGGATGCGCCTGTTCCCGGATCGCTATTACCTTGAATTGCAGCGCACTGGTCGCGAAAACGAAGAACTCTATATCCAGCAGGCGGTGGAGTTGGCGGCGAAGGCCGATGTGCCGGTGGTGGCCACCAATGATGTTCACTTTCTCAGGACTGAAGACTTCGATGCCCATGAGGTGCGGGTCTGTATTCACGATGGCCGTACCCTGGATGATAAACGTCGCCCCAAGAATTTTTCCGATCAGCAATACCTGCGCACAGCAAATGAGATGGTTGAGCTGTTCTCTGATATTCCCGAGGCCTTGCAAAATACGGTTGAGATCGCCCGCCGCTGTAACCTCAAGCTGACCCTGGGTGAGTATGTGTTGCCGGACTTTCCTATCCCGGATGGCATGACCGAGGATGAATATTTTCGTCACCGCTCAGCTGAAGGTTTGAAAGACAGGCTGCGGGTATTGTTCGATGCCGCAGCGCCTGATTTTGAGGAGAAATCCAAGCCATATTGGGAACGTTTGCAGATTGAGCTGGACGTTATTCTCGGCATGGGCTTTCCCGGTTACTTCCTGATTGTTTCCGACTTTATCGAATGGGCCAAGAAAAATGGCATTCCAGTGGGGCCAGGGCGTGGTTCCGGTGCTGGTTCCCTGGTGGCCTACGCTTTGCTGATAACCGATTTAGATCCATTAACTTACGATCTACTGTTCGAGCGATTTCTTAATCCAGAGCGTGTCTCCATGCCCGATTTCGATATCGATTTTTGCATGGATAGACGTGACGAGGTGATCGAGTACGTAGTGCAAACCTATGGTCGTGACCAGGTGTCGCAGATCATCACTTATGGTTCCATGGCGGCCAAGGCGGTGGTGCGCGATGTCGGTCGTGTTTACGGCCATCCCTACGGCATGGTTGATCGTATCGCCAAGTTGATCCCATTCGAGATTGGTATGACCCTGACCAAGGCGCTGCAGCAGGAAGAGCAGCTGCAGGAGCTCTATGACCGGGATGAAGAGGTTAAACGGCTGCTCGACATGTGTCTGTCGCTGGAAGGTTTGTCACGTAACGCCGGTAAACACGCTGGTGGCGTGGTAATCGCGCCGACGGCGCTGACTGATTTCTGTCCGTTGTATTGTGAACCAGGTGGTGCCAATGCGGTGACTCAGCTGGATAAGGACGATTCAGAAGCGGTCGGGCTGGTCAAGTTTGACTTCCTGGGGCTGCGTACCCTGACCATCATCGATTGGGCCGTCAAAACGGCTAATGCAATTCGTAAGAAATCGGGTGAAGAACCTCTGGATATCTCATTGATTCCATTGGAAGATGAGGCGTCATTCAGATTGTTGAAGGCCTGTGAAACCACTGCCGTGTTCCAGCTTGAATCACGTGGCATGAAAGACCTGATCAAGCGCCTGCAGCCGGATAACTTCGAAGATATTGTCGCCCTGGTGGCGCTGTTTCGTCCTGGCCCGCTGGAGTCGGGCATGGTGGACGACTTTATCAATCGTAAGCATGGTCGCGCCAAGGTTGAATATCCCTTTCCTGAGACCGAGGAAATCCTCAGCCCGACTTACGGGGTCATTGTTTACCAGGAACAGGTCATGCAGATCTCCCAGGTTATTGGTGGCTACTCTCTGGGTGGCGCTGACTTGCTGCGTCGTGCCATGGGTAAGAAAAAACCGGAAGAGATGGCCAAGCAGCGGGTCCTGTTTATGGAGGGCGCCAAAAAGGGCGGCTTCGATGCTGAAAAGGCCGGTGCCCTATTCGACCTGATGGAAAAATTTGCCGGCTACGGTTTTAATAAATCCCACTCGGCCGCCTATGCCCTGGTTTCCTATCAGACCATGTGGCTAAAGGCCCATTACCCGGCTGCATTTATGGCGGCGGTGTTGTCGGCAGATATGGATAACACCGACAAGGTGGTGACCCTGGTTGAAGAGGTGCGCACCATGGAGCTGGAATTGAAGACACCGGATGTCAACAGCTGCATGCCTAACTTTACGGTCAATGATGAGGGCGCCATCCTCTATGGTCTGGGTGCTATCAAGGGTGTTGGCGTGGCAGCGCTCGAACTGGTGGTCGAAGAGCGGCAGCGCCATGGCAAGTTCACTGATCTGTTTGATTTTTGTCGTCGTGTCGATCTGCGTAAGGTCAATCGACGTCTGCTGGAGGCCTTGATCCGCGCTGGCGCCCTGGATCAATTGGGGCCTAATCGCGCCACTTTGATTGCCTCGCTTTCTACTGCCATCCAGAGTGCCGAACAATTTCACCAAAACCAGAATGCCGGTGTCTCGGACATGTTTGGTTTTGATGCGCCACAGCAAGAAAGTCAACAAATCGACTATGAGCATGAGAAGGAGTGGCCGGACAAGATCCGTTTGCAGGGCGAAAAAGAGACGCTTGGCCTGTACTTAACCGGTCATCCCATCGACCGTTATGAGTCGGAGCTGGAAAACTTTGTTAGCTGTCGTATCGCCAACCTCAATCCAGAGCGCAAACAAACGGTTGTCATTGCCGGGTTGGTGGTGGCCATTCGCACCATGAACACCAAACGTGGCGACAAGATTGCCTTTGTTACTCTGGATGATCGCACGGGCCGGGTTGAGACGGCCGTGTT
>Ga0316207_10004007_pt1 | contig 13162 bp, 10 predicted proteins | sample 6weekpyrite_MG_FD_204943 | JGI IMG/M metagenome (GOLD analysis project Ga0316207, IMG submission 204943) | Microbial mat bacterial communities from mineral coupon in-situ incubated in ocean water Damariscotta River, Maine, United States -... | ecosystem: Environmental > Aquatic > Marine >... | reverse complement strand
TATTGATAAAGAAGAAAACGTATACCCCATGATTCCTGCCGGTGCAGGTTTAAATGAAATGATACTGGTTTAGTAGTAAGGATATCGTTATGAATAAACATATTATTTCTTTATTGTTAGAAAATGAGTCAGGAGCGCTTTCACGTGTGTCTGGCCTGTTTTCAGCACGTGCCTATAATATCGAGTCCTTATCTGTTGCACCTACAGATGATGAAACCTTGTCCCGTATGACAATTGTTACTACGGGTACAGATGAAATTGTAGAACAAATACAGAAACAACTTAATAAACTGGTAGATGTAGTAAAGTTAGTTGATCTAACGGAATCTGAACATATTGAGCGTGAATTAATGCTCGCGAAAGTTGAAGCTGTCGGTGATGCGCGAGATGAAGTTAAGCGGCTTGTTGATATTTTTAATGGCCGCATAGTTGATGTGACTGACTCTACCTACACAGTAGAAATAACGGATGCACGAGATAAACTGGATTCATTTTTAACTTCATTATCCAGCATCAAAATACACGAAGTGGTGCGTTCTGGCGCGATTGGCATTTCGATTGGCGAAAGAATTCTCGCCATTTAACCTATATTATTTAAATTTTTGAGAGCAAACTATGAGCTTAAATATCTATTACGATAAAGATTGTAATCTTTCTTTAATCAAAGACAAAAAAGTAACCATCGTTGGATATGGTTCACAGGGTCACGCGCATGCACTGAATCTAAAAGATTCGGGTGTAGATGTGACGGTAGCTTTACGCCAGGGTTCATCTTCAGCAATTAAAGCTGAAAACGAAGGCTTAAAAGTTACCGGCATAGCTGAAGCAGTAGCAGCAGCTGATGTGATTATGATTTTAGCCCCGGATGAAATTCAGTCTGCACTTTATAAAGAAGAAATTGAACCAAACCTGAAGCAGGGAGCAACGCTTGCATTCGCCCACGGTTTTGCAATTCACTATAACTCGATCATGCCACGTAGCGACCTGGATGTAATTATGATTGCTCCAAAAGCACCTGGCCACACAGTACGTAGTGAATTTGTTCGTGGCGGCGGCGTACCAGACCTGATTGCCGTTTATCAGGATGCATCGGGTAAGGCTAAAGACCTGGCACTTTCATATGCATCAGGTGTAGGCGGTGGTCGTACTGCGATTATTGAAACTACATTTAAAGATGAAACTGAAACTGATCTATTCGGTGAACAAGCAGTATTATGTGGTGGTGCCGTTGAACTGGTTAAAATGGGTTTTGAAACCTTAACTGAGGCAGGTTATGCACCTGAGATGGCTTATTTTGAATGTCTGCATGAATTAAAACTGATTGTTGATTTAATGTTCGAAGGCGGTATCGCTAACATGAATTATTCAATTTCAAATAATGCTGAGTATGGTGAATATGTTACAGGTGATAAAGTAATTAACGAAGAAAGTCGTAAAGCGATGCGTGAAGCCCTGAAAAACATCCAGAATGGTGAATATGCGAAGCGTTTCATTCTTGAAGGAATGACTAATTACCCTGAAATGACAGCACGTCGTCGTAACAATGCGGCTCACCCTATTGAAGTTGTGGGTGCTGAGTTACGCAAAATGATGCCATGGATTCAAGCAAATCAGATAGTTGATAAAACTAAAAACTAACTGTAACTATTCTGTAACCTGATTAGTTATGGGGTTTATGGTATAAATAAAGGGGCGTAAGCCCCTTTGTTGTTTATGTGTATTTATTCGTAGAAGACATAAAATTTTTTGGTATTAATTGTCATTCCGGGTTGTTTTATCCGTGGTACGGGTTTTAAAGTTAATGGAACAGTGTAAATAATATGCAAACTAAAAAGAAACCATCATTTCGCCGAAGAGGTATATATCTGTTGCCCAATATTTTCACCACGGCAGCCATGTTTGCGGGTTTTTATGCCATAGTTGCCTCGATGAATGGGCAATTTGAAAAAGCAGCAATTGCTATTTTTATTGCCATGATACTGGATGGTGTTGATGGGCGTGTTGCTCGCATGACCAATACGCAGAGTGAGTTTGGTGCTGAGTATGACAGTCTCTCTGATATGGTGTCTTTTGGGATCGCACCTGCCCTGGTGATGTATCAATGGTCATTTTCTTCCATGATTGAGATGGGCTGGCAATGGGGGAAACTGGGCTGGTTGGCCGCATTTATTTATACCGCATCAGCTGCACTACGTCTGGCACGCTTTAACACCCAGGTGGGTATAGCAGATAAACGATATTTTCAGGGATTACCTAGCCCGGCGGCGGCGGCAGTGATTGCGGCGATGGTTTGGGTCGGCGTAGATAATGCTATTGTAGGTGCAGAGGTAGCGATATTTATGGTGGTCGTAACAATCGCCATGGGCATAATGATGGTGAGTAATATTCTGTTTTATAGCTTTAAAGAGGTTCATTTTAAGGGCAAGGTACCCTTTTACTCAATATTAATAGTGGTACTGGTATTAGCGCTTGCAGCGTTAGACATATCAAAATCACTGTTACTGTTTTTTGGTTTTTATTCCTTGTCTGGGCCAGTGTTAAGTCTGCGAAAGCTGCGCAAGATTGGCAGGAAAAAAACAGAGATTAAATAACTTTATATTCAAAGGCAGATACAACTTACAATAAAAAGCATTTATTTTTTCGGTAGTAGACTTTGGGCTAGCTACTAAAAAAATACAAAAAACGTCCATATTTCATATCATTGCTGTCCCGTTAAAAAAATTTAGTTTCTTTAAACTGCACTGTAGTGTGTTTAAAGATTATTTCATTCTGATCGAGACATGAGTTGGGGGGGCTGTCGCCATATAATTACAGGGCACGCCGTAAAGCCCTCCAAGGTGGGCTCAGCACCCGCGTCCATGCGGGTGACGGTCTTAGGCTTGCACCCCCAACCCATGTTTTCAGTGGTTAACGGAACAGCAGTAATTTAATGTGAAATATAAATTAAGTCTTGGCAAAACCAGCATGAATCGTTATAGTTTTAGCAGTATGAACGTAAACAGAGCCTATTTTTCATTAAACGTTGAATCTTGCAATGCTTTTGTAAGTCATGTTCTGTCCCGCCTGTTTTTACTTCCATTATTTACTTTTTCATTGCTACTGCCGTAGGGCAGATAATAAGCTCTGGCGAGGCGAAATACGCACAATAAACACCCTAGACTAAAGTCGATTTGCAGGACAGACAGATCATGAACACAAAAGAAATAAATCCAAAAGATAAATTAATAATTTTTGATACAACATTACGCGACGGTGAACAGAGTCCCGGTGCGTCTATGACTAAAGACGAAAAAGTGCAGATTGCTAAAGCACTGGAGCGGATGAACGTAGATATAATTGAAGCTGGTTTTCCAATTGCATCCGAAGGCGACTTTGAAGCGGTAAAAGCAGTAGCCGAAGTGGTAAAAGACAGTACCGTTTGTGGGCTTGCAAGAGCACTGGGCAGAGATATTAGTCGCGCCGGTGAAGCGCTTAAAAAAGCAAACTCTTCACGTATTCATACTTTTATAGCAACTTCACCTATTCATATGGAAATGAAATTACGCATGCAGCCCGAAGATGTTTTAAAACAGGCGGTGGATGCGGTTAGGCTTTCACGGCAGTTTACTGATAATGTCGAGTTTTCACCAGAAGATGCAGGTCGTTCTGAACTGGATTTTTTGTGTCGTGTTATTGAAGCTGTAATTGACGCGGGTGCAACCACAATTAATATCCCGGATACGGTGGGTTACAATTTGCCAAATCAGTTTGGTAATCTCATAAAAAACTTAATTGATAAAATCCCTAATTCAGACAAGGCTATTTTTTCTGTGCATTGTCATAATGATTTAGGATTGGCGGTTGCTAACTCATTATCTGCCGTTCTAAATGGTGCGCGTCAGGTGGAATGTACGATTAATGGTTTAGGTGAGCGTGCGGGAAATGCTTCTCTAGAAGAAGTAGTGATGGCAGTACGCACACGTCAGGACTTATTTAATTGTGATACCCGATTAGATACTACTCAAATCATGTCCTGTTCAAGGCTGATATCCAGTGTTACAGGTTTTCCTGTGCAGCCAAATAAGGCTATTGTGGGAGCAAATGCATTTGCACATGAGTCAGGTATCCATCAGGATGGTATTTTAAAGAGTCGTGAAACATACGAAATTATGCGTGCACAGGATGTAGGCTGGAATGAAAAACAAATTGTACTAGGTAAACATTCAGGTCGTAATGCATTTAAAACTCATTTAGCTGTGCTCGATATAGAGCTGGAGTCTGAAGAAGAATTAAACTCGGCATTTTCTCGTTTTAAAGCATTGGCAGATAAAAAGCATGAAATTTTTGATGAAGATATTCGTGCTTTGATGGCTGATTCTAACTGGAGTGCTGCGAATGAACAATTTAAACTAGTCAGTTTAAAAGTGTGCTCAGAAACCGGTGAAACACCCGAGGCAGATGTTGTTATTTTGGTGAATGGTAAAGAATTATCCGCCACTGAATCTGGAAGTGGCCCGGTTGATGCGGCGTTTAAAGCTATAGAGAAAATCGTACACAGTGAAACTGAGTTAAAGTTATATTCGGTAAATAATATTACCAGTGGAACTGATTCCCAGGGAGAGGTATCGGTTCGTTTATCCAAGACAGATATAGTTGTAAATGGTCAGGGGGCGGATACGGATATCGTTATTGCTTCAGCCAAGGCTTATATTAATGCGCTAAATCGCATAATTGTATCTGATACGGATCGTGCGCACCCACAAATGGGTGATGTATAGTTTGTGGATGATTCAGAGGACATGGCAGGTAAACGCATGACACAAAATTCCGTAACAACCGATGATGTTACTGGAGTGTTGCCAGAAGATGCTCGTTGTCAGTATCTAAAGGTGATGGGAATACAAACCTGGTTTGATCCGTCGTTAAAAGTTACTCAACCTGAAGTTGTACCTGGGCAAGATAAAAAAGAAAGTGTTACAGAGCCCCATACTCCAGCACCTATTAACTCAGAGCCAGTCGCTTCTATTAAACCTGAAGAAAACTATTTAGAAAAAACAGAAATAAATTCAACAGATAATTTACAGGCTCTTGCAGCTCAGATCGAACAATGTCAACTATGTGAATTACATACAATGCGTAGGCAGGCAATAAGTGGTGAAGGAAATAATACGGCAAAATTGCTAGTTATTACTGATGCGCCAGTGAGTGATGTCATGGGTGATAACGCATTATTTAACGTGGCAGATAAAAAAATGCTTCAGGCAATGCTGCAAACAATAGAGATAAATTTGTCATCAGTTTTTATAACTAGCCTGGTGAAATGTCGTCCACCTGAGCAACGTGCACCCCAGACATCAGAAATGATCTGTTGTGATGATTACCTCTCAGCACAAATAAAATTAATTCAACCAAGTGCAATTATGGTGCTGGGTGTGCAAGCAAGTCAGCAATTACTGGTAAGCCAAAAGTCATTGACTGACTTGCGCTTACGTCATCATCAGCGCCTTGGGATACCAGTATATGCTTCGTATCACCCCCGAGAGCTATATAATTCTTCTGAAACCAAACGAAAAGTCTGGGCTGATCTGCTACAAATAAGTAAGCACTTCGATTCGGTATAAATATATGGCTGTAAATCCTGAAATAGATCTATTAAACGGTTTTCGTGAAATGACTACGGAAGATGTACCTGCGATTATGGAAATCGAGAAAGTTGTTTATACGCACCCATGGACTGAAGGTATTTTCAATGACTGTATTCGAGTTGGATATAATTGCTGGGTTTATGAGGAGCAGGATGAGTTGCTTGCTTATGGGCTTGTATCGGTGGCAGTAAATGAAGCACATATACTTAATATATGTGTTTCACCAGATGCTCAGGGGCACGGACTGGGTAAACGTATGTTACATAAATTGATGCAGCTTGCTGCAGACAGGCAGGGAAATTCAATTTTTCTTGAAGTTCGGGAATCAAATTTGATTGCGCAAAATTTATATGATCAGGAAGGTTTTAACCGAGTAGGATTGAGAAAAAATTATTACCCTGCGGAGGATGGGAGAGAAGATGCCCTGGTTTACGCGAAAGAGCTTAATCTGGGGTAAAACTTTGCTTGAAAATGTTTGTGTCCTGTTATGGCGCATCTCTATCAGGGGCAGAGCTTAAAAAACAAGGTCTGCCCCAAGCACGACGAATCATACGAATAAGTGCTTTCTATGAAAGCTTATTAAACATCTATGTTTTCAGAAATAAAAGAACCGGCCTTTACATTTGTATCTAGCATTAATGACTTTTGTGTAAGAAGTAGTTCTTCCATGCCCTGCGTTGATAGCGGCTCAGAAAATAAATAACCCTGTGCGCAATCACAGTCTTCCTGTAGTAAAAATTCAAGCTGTTGTTGGTTTTCAACTCCCTCGGCAACGACGTTCAGTTTAAGTCCACGCGCCATAGCAAGTATTGCTCGCACAATGGTTGCACCTTCTTCATTGCCGGGTAGATCTTTGATAAAAGATCTGTCTATTTTTAATGTATCAAGACGAAGCTGTTTTAGATAAGCCAGGGATGAGTAGCCCGTACCAAAATCATCAATTGCTAATCGAATGCCCAGCTCTTCAATTTTCTTCAGAACGTCTTTGATGTTTTTCATGTTTTCCATCATTTGGGTTTCTGTAATTTCCAGTTCAATACAGCCAGGTTGAATACCTGTTTCAATAACTAGTTGATGTAGAAATTCATAAAGACCGTCCTGCTCAAGATGCTTTATTGACAGGTTTAAAGCAAGTACATTGTTATTGAGTAATCCCATGTCTTGCCAAAGTTTAAATTGTTTTATGCTTTTGCGATAACACCACCGGTCCAGCTCAACAATGAGGCCTGTTTCTTCGGCCAGTGGTATAAATGATTTAGGAGACAGCTCTCCTAAATCAGGGTGTTTCCAGCGGATAAGGCATTCCATGCCGGCAATTTGGTTATTGACTAAGTTAAACTTGGGCTGAAAATGTATATCCAGTTTTTGATCTTGCAAAGCTGTTCTAAGTTCTGTTTCTAGCAATACTTTGTCCAGTACCTTTCTAGTTAATTCTTCTGAATAAAATTCAAATGTATTACGACCGCGTTCCTTAGCCCTATACATAGCTGCGTCTGCATGTTTGAGCATATCCGAGCTTGTGATACCATTGTCACAGTCAGAGCAAATACCTATACTAGCAGTAACATAATGTTGAGAGTCGTTAATAATTACAGGTTCTTCAATTGCCTGCAAAACTTTTTTTGTAAGAGTTACAATTTGTGAAATATCCTTAACATTATCAATTACCAGTGTGAACTCATCGCCGCCTAGTCTGGAAAGTGTGTCACTGTCGTGAATAACCTGGGCAATTCTTTTTGCAATTATCAATAAAACCTGATCTCCACGATCATGTCCGAATACATCATTGATGTTTTTAAAGTGATCCAAATCAATAAAAAGAAGAGCCACATGAAGGTCACTACGTTTGCTCTTTAATAGAGACTGATCAAGGCGATCTTGAAAAAGTAATCGATTAGGCAGGCCAGTGAGTAAATCGTGATGTGCCTGGTGATAGAGAACGTTTTTTTGCTCTAACAGTTTCTGTTTCATCTCCATCATTTCAGTTATGTCGCGAGCACTACCGACTGTCCCCAGGATATTACCGTTTTTATCATAAAATGGAGCTTTATGGACTTCCAGATAGAGAAATTGGCCTTTTACATTGCCGAATTCTTCAAAACGCATAGGGCGGTTATTTTCTATAACGACTTCATCTGAGTTAAAGCATAGCTCACCGAAGGTATGCCAGTCATCTTTATCAGGATGTGTTTCGCGTTCACGCAGTGCAAAAAATACATCAGTTTGACCAATAGGCTCGCTAGTGTTTTTTGCCATTAACAGGTTTTCACAGATAGCCTGATTGGCAAATAAATAACGACCTTTGATATCTTTGACCCAGAGCATGTCTGGTAAGTTGTCAGTTAGTGTGCGCAGTATATCCTGCTCAAGATTAATGGAGTCACACATTAAATTAACCATAAAAATAAATTTTTCCGTAGCTTGCAATTAAGTATCTATTTCTTACTTTGCTTCCCTTCAGAGTAAAATTAAAGTCGCCATTATTTTAACAACGTGCACATTTTTTATACCAACCAATGGTCTGAATATTAATTACCAGGGTACTCCATTAAACAGTGTTGGACTGACATACTATCTCAGTCTGATAGTCTAAAAGCAAGAGTTGAATTATGGATTCCGATGGCATTTATATACCCAGTATGTACAGAAATCACGTGTTTAGTTAAAGTGGAAGGATTCCATGTTAAATTAAAGAAATATTATTCAATATTGCCATACTGGAATATAACAGTGTGTTTGAGTTCACATTATTTTGGGTTTAAGTGATGTAATAAAAATAAACTCTGTTGGTCAGAAAAAATGGTAATATTTAGGCGTAAATCAGGATAATTAGGCTTTTACGCGTATTTGCTTTTACTTTTATGCTCTCAAATATTGTATAATCTCCGCCTGTTTTAGCTTCAATTGATCTTTAATCTATGTCTGAAATACTCGAGCAAATGCAGCGCCGTCGTACCTTTGCGATTGTCTCTCACCCGGATGCGGGTAAAACTACCCTGACTGAGAAATTATTGTTATTTAGTGGTGCTATTCAACAGGCCGGTACAGTAAAAGGCCGTAAAGCAGCACGTCATGCTACATCAGACTGGATGGAACTGGAAAAGCAACGGGGTATTTCCGTTACCTCATCGGTTATGCAGTTCCCCTATAATGAGTGCATTATTAATTTACTGGATACGCCGGGGCATGCTGATTTCTCTGAGGATACGTACCGCACATTAACCGCTGTCGATTCTGCCCTTATGGTAATTGATGCAGCTAAAGGCGTAGAAGAACGTACAATTAAGTTGATGGATGTATGTCGATTGAGGGATACACCAATTATTACTTTTGTAAATAAAATGGATCGTGAGGCTCGTGAACCAATTGATTTACTCGATGATGTAGAAAATATTCTGGATATTCAGTGCGCACCTATGACCTGGCCAATCGGCATGGGCAAAAGCTTTAAAGGTGTATTTCATCTGTATAACAATTGTGTGCATCTATTTAGCGCAACACATGGAGGAAAAATACTGGAAGGTGAAGTAATACAGGGGCTTGATAATCCAGAGCTCGATGTAAAGCTAGGTTCCATGGCAGAAGAGTTACGCGATGAGATAGAGCTGGTTAAAGGAGCGAGCCATGAGTTTGATTTAGAGGCCTATCGAGAAGGTAAATTAACACCCGTGTTTTTTGGTTCTGCGATCAATAATTTTGGTATTAAAGAACTGCTTGATTCCCTGGATGAGTTTGCTCCCATGCCCAGGGGGAGAGATGCAGGCGCTAGATTTATTGAGTCAAACGAAGAACAATTTACCGGTTTTGTATTTAAGATTCAGGCGAATATGGATCCGCAGCATCGTGACCGTATTGCTTTTATGCGTATATGTTCGGGTAAATTTGAAAAAGGTATGAAAGCAAGGCATGTACGTATTCAAAAGGATATAAAACTAAACGATGCAGTAACTTTCATGGCGGCAGATCGTGGTCATGCAGATGAGGCCTATGCTGGTGATATTATTGGTATACATAATCATGGAACTATACGTATAGGTGATACTTTTTCAAAAGGTGAAGACCTGCAATTTGCGGGTATTCCAAACTTTGCACCAGAGCTATTTCGTCGTGCACAACTGCGTGATCCTTTAAAGATGAAGGCACTCCAGAAAGGTTTAATACAGCTATGTGAGGAAGGAGCAACACAGCTTTATCGTCCATTAAATAATAATGATTTAATATTAGGTGCTGTAGGTGTATTGCAGTTTGATGTTGTTGCTCACAGGTTGCAGAATGAATATAACGTTGATTGCACGTTTGAGCATGTAAATGTAACTACAGCACGCTGGGTTACCTGTGAAGATGAGAAAACGTTCGCCAAATTTAAAGAAAAAACCGCAACTAACCTGGCATTAGACCATGCAGGGGATCTTGTATATATTGCCCCAACGCGTGTGAATTTAGATATGACACAGGAGCGATATCCGGAAGTTAAGTTTTTGGCTACTCGGGAGCATGGAGTTTATGAAGTTTAAAGCGTTAATATGTAGTCTTTTTAAGTGTGAAAAAATTGCATATTAATTTGCTTCAAACTATTAATGCAGTTATTTTGTTTGTGAACAACTGGTAACTTATGTAAACGTTCATTCCCTATCTGCAGCCCTATTGCACAATTTTACATATTGCTGATGTACAGCTTTTGGCAATATTCTGTATGGTTCAAAAAAATTTAGTTTGAATTTCAAAAATTATGTCAACTATTAAAATTAATAGTTACATCATCGTATGTCAAAGCTCTAGTATTTCGATACTTACTATTAAAGTTTTAAGAAGTAGCCACCAGGTTACTTTATAAACTTTAATCTATCATAATTGATAGATGGCGTTAGGTTTGATATTTCAGTCAAATATATCAATGCAAGGAGAAAGTTATAATTAAGATTAGATATAGTGATGATCGCGGACAAGTTGACCATGGTTGGTTGAAAAGTTTTCATACATTTTCGTTTGGTAGCTATTATGATCCAGATTATATGGGAATTTCAGTTTTGCGGGTAATTAATGATGAAAAAGTTTTGCCAGGTTATGGATTTGCAATGCATTCACATCAGGATATGGAAATAATTACTTACGTAAAAAAGGGAACAATTAAATGCAAAGACAACATGGACAATTTGAATATTTTATCGACAGGTGAAATTCAGCTGATGAGTTCTGGGACAGGCGTGACACACAGTGAATACAATCCATCCTCTACAGAAACATTGGAATTTTTACAAATCTGGATCAAGCCCAATGTAAATGGAATTGCTCCCAATTATCAGCAAAAGTTGCTTGCAGGTAAAAAGTGTTTAAATCTTGTTGCCTCGCCCAGCGGAAAAAATGGATCAATCTTGATCCATCAAAATATTTATCTCTATCAACTAAGGATATCTGAGGGGCAATTGTTATCATATTCAATAAAACCTGGGAGAGTAGTTTATGTTCATGTGATTTCAGGTTCTATTAGTGTTAATGCTGAGTATTTGTATGAAGGTGATGGTGCAACTATGAAATTATTTGATGTTGTTGAGTTTATTGGAGCTGATACTAGCGAGGTGCTAGTTTTTGAATTGCCATAGAAGTTGAATAAAGTATTAAATATATAGAAAAAATTATTTATAGTGGTGATGAAAAATAACATTAATTAATGAGGAAAAAAATGAAAAATAAAGAAAAAATTAATTATCCAGGAGAAAAATAGATGTTGAGTGGGATGGCCGTCTATGTATTCACATCGCAGAGTGTGGATATCAAAAGGAGAGCTGTTTGTAACTGAGCGTCAGCCATGGTGTAAACCAGGTCTTGTCACAGTAGAAAATGTGATTGATGTTGTAGAACGGTGTCCAAGTGGTGAACCCAGCTATAAGAGTAAAGATTAACTATTGAAAAAAACTCAGACCAGGAGCATCTTAATCTTTTTGTGATGGTAGCCACATTGCAGTTGGGTTCAAAAGTGAAGTAGAAATCACCTAAAATAAACAAGACTTAGATGTATATCAAAAAAACTCTCATCACATGGGTATTTTTACAGAGTCGTTAAAATTTATGTAAATTGTTCTGGTATTAATAATATACTTTATATTAGTGTATTATTAAAATGCCAGACTCCTGTCAAGGATGAAATATACCCAAGTCATTGTAAAGTTTGTTTTCTATAAATGTAGTTTTGTCATCCCATTCATGTTACGTTGATCACTTGATTTGGTCATTTTTTCGTAAGTGAGGTAGCATAGTGGTGTCAACCTTTGAAAGTATAACCAAAGGATTTATTGAAAAAATACAACAGTCTTTTAGCGAAAATGAGGTACTTTCTGTATTGCAAAGCGTTGCTTCAAAGTATGGCTTTGAGTTTTTTACATATTCAAGAATGTTCCCTAAAGCTATGACAAGAGTTGATATACTAGCCATTGGAAACTATCCAGCCGAATGGATTGATAAATATATGAAAAACGACTATTTGTTTGTTGATCCAGTTATGAAACACTGTACATCCAGTACTTTGCCGTACTTCTGGAAAAATACTTTTATTAGTGAGGATGAAGAGGTTATCGCGTTTGCCAGGGAGTGTGTGAAATTTGGATTTCATGAAGGCTTTAGTGTAGGGATAAATGGAAATTGTGGCGACTTTAGTCTGCTAAATTTTGGGGGAAGTGGCTTAAATAGTCCTGCACCATTAGAGCATAGTCAGGTGGTTATCATTGCTCATGTGATCTTGCCATATCTCCACGAAAAATTAGCACAAATTTGTCCAGTTAGTGCAATATACCCAATCGATAGTCAACATCAAGCTAATATCCCTTTGCAAGAGTTAACGGGTAGAGAGAAGGAATGTTTGTTGTGGACTGCTGAAGGGAAAACATCACATGAAATTTCTGTCATCCTGGCTATTGCTGAATCGACGGTTAATTTTCATTTAAAAAATGCGGTCAAAAAACTTGATTGTATTAATAAGACACATGCCGTTGCAAAAGCGGTCCTTCTCGGTTTGATCAAAAACATGCCTGATTAAAATGCAAATTTGGTATTAAGTTATCTTATCCATTTTATATTGACTTTGTAGATCAGGCTTAAAGCGGCTGGTTATTATACTCTATACATATCTAAATAAATTCTCTTAGCCCATATAAATATCAATAAGCCGTAAATAATTTTCTATGTAACCTCACTGCTATTCCGTTAACAGAAATAATTTTATGTTTAAAGCGTATTGTGGCTAGATTAACTTTCATGTCTCTAGTAGTTAACGGGACAGCAGTGATGCAACCTATTAAATTTGATAGTTACTCTTAAATGCTTAGGCATTTATGATCTGCTGATCATTTAATGACATGACTTAAGTACCTTTTAGATCAATTAAATTATTAAGGAAATTTATGATGTTTAAAATACACACAAAAATTCTTGCAGTACTACTAATAACAATGCTTACCAGTTTGTCTGTACATGCTAGAAAAGCATCACCTGATCCGTCAAGGAAACTGCTTGATCCATCCAATCATACCCTGATATTAATTGAT
>Ga0316207_10004006_pt1 | contig 13169 bp, 14 predicted proteins | sample 6weekpyrite_MG_FD_204943 | JGI IMG/M metagenome (GOLD analysis project Ga0316207, IMG submission 204943) | Microbial mat bacterial communities from mineral coupon in-situ incubated in ocean water Damariscotta River, Maine, United States -... | ecosystem: Environmental > Aquatic > Marine >... | reverse complement strand
CATCACTCAGCCTGGAAGCCAATTCGGATGAATCAAGACTGGCCTCTAGGTAAGCAAGCTTTGCTAGATCTAATTCGATCTGATTCAAATCTCCAGCACGATATCGTTTTTCAGCAATGTTTGAAAACTGTTGCATGAGCTGCAAACGTCGTTGCCCCTGTTCATTGAGATTGTTTGCGGTATGAAACTCTCCTAGGCTTTTAAGTAACTCAATCATTAGTTCCTGACGTTGTGATTCAGCCTCAGCAATCGCGGCAGTCCTGAGATGGCCTGCAGTTTTAGCACGCGCACCACGCTTATCACTCCAGTCAACCGTCTGGCTGATCCCGATACTGGTGGTATCAATATCAGTGCGCTCAGCCTCAATTTCCAGTTCAGGGTTATAAAGAGGTTGATCTGCTGCCAGAGATCTCGCTGAAGAAGCCTGAAGTGAGGCATTAATCGAGCGTATGCGTGGATGGTTGTTAATAACCAATCGCACGAAATCAGTCAGCTGTCTGTGTTCAAATTTTTGATTTAAAGAGGCTACAGGCGTTTCCGCACGCACTAACTGTAATTGCACCAACAGACAGCCCAGCAGGGCCGCTGAAAAAATATATCGTTTACACATATATCCAATCCTATAAACATTACCAAGCGCCATCCCGCACACAGAGCACGACACGGTTTAATCAAAATGATAAGGAATTAGATATTAGGGGGAGGAGTAGGTGGTGGTTGAAAAAGAGAACGATAATGTTGAGACGAAATTACAAGATGCGCTTCAGGAAACGATTCAACTATTGTATTTGTTTGAAGAGGTAATCCCGCTAAATGCGCGAACCCGTGACAACAATGGTCATCGAAGCCTTCATCGTGATTATGATCGGTGTCAGAGTCATGCGGGTGGACCTGAGAAGATTCACTATCATGAGCCAAAATTTCAACATGGGCATTCACTGCCCACGCAACATTGGCGAACAGAGTGGTAGCAAGCAGTAATGTAGAGATAAGCTTACGCATTATCTCCATTCTGGCATCAATGAAAAAAAAAGCAAGCAGCTTAAGGTGTCCAACTATAGATGTCGTCTGTTAATACGTGGCATTCTCCAATACTCTCTTTTGACCGAATTCAGCTCAATGAATTGCTTGCCTAACGTAAATGACTCGTCAAGGATGAGAATCGACTGTCTGGAGCATACACAAAGCAGTCATCTGGTTTTATAATGACAGGTTGGAAAGCAGACCCGGAGCAGCCGTTGGACTTAGCCACTAATCCGCGGGTTGTCCCCTGTTGATTGCGGGTCAGCTTACCTCAACTTATTCTTTGGATTGGCTCTGAATAGCTAGCCTATTAACGAAAGACTACAACTGGCACCGTCATTCGTAATTCGAATCTGCGGCTCCATGCCACCGGGAACAAAGTCATAAACCAAAATTTCAGGATGGTGCTTGTCGTACGCTTGCCCAAAGAAAACACATGCTGCGTTAGATGCACATGGAAAGAGGTGAACCCGCCTCACACCATGCTTGTCAGCAAGCCTATGCAGTAGCGCCTGAATATATGTCATGAAGTCCACTCCATCCTTAGGATGTCCGATTGCGCCGTTACCCATAAACTGACTATCTACCAGTATTTTGATTGACTTCACGCCTTTTGCCATAGTCCAGTTGCGGGCGACCGTATTTGGAACCTCTGGGTCTGCAGTCAATGCAACAATCAGGGTTACTTCGCTCTCGTTATCAGTGAGATCTTCGAGGCCAATTGTTTCGTAGGTGCGCCCTCTAGGCACGTCACTCGGCCAGGTCCACTGGCCTCCATCCCGGTACCGGAGCATTGGGATGATTTCGTTTTTGTTCCCAAGCTTGGCTCCAAGCGCAATTAGCGAAGGCATCAATCCGAATGCAAATAGCGCGCTGCGCTGCTTGTAGCCTCCGGCTTGCATTCTTATTGCTTCGGCAGCATGTCCAATAATATCTGGCAACAGTTTTACAATAACGTCAGATGGGGCATTTCGGATCGTTTCGTCATTTTCGGTAACGATATGCAGTTGTTGATTAAGTCTTGCTTGGATCTTGGCAAGACTCTGCGCAACCTGGACCGAAGATGGAGGGGAAATTGACTGCTTGTTGAATGGCCAAAGAACCGCAAAAGCGGGGATTGGTTGATAACCTAAACCAACCAGTAGTCGCTCCACTATATCGCAGAATTCTCGACGCATACGAGATAGGCGCTCGGCCGGATAGTCTGCTGCAGCCACCTTATCGATCAATCGATGGTGCTTATCGCAGAGCAGCAAGACATTATTGGGATCGTCTGACAGCTTTTCCGACAAGCCCATGATGCCGCGCGGACCATTCTCAGACGAAGCAACGTTATGCGCTAAATATGCGAAGTTGCCTTCAGTACCAGTCAGTTGATCGAACCCGAGATTCTCGCCGCAGCCTTCAAACATGCAGCGCCCATGGCTCGCAAGCATGACTGCTCGCTTAGTCGCTGTAGTGAAAGGCGCGTTACGGCCACTTTGTATAGAGCCATCTTCTATTCGCTGGAAGTAGTTTCTAACATCTTCGGTCGAGTAATCGATTACTTGTGCGTGAATGTCCTGCCAGACCTGATCGATCTGTTCTGTCGAGTGGATCATTTCGGTCGTCAGCTCATTCCCTTGCCACGCACCAAAAAAGATTTTCCCTGAAGCTCGCTTAAACAACTCAATCGCTTTGACGCTCTCTTCTACTGATAGACAAAAACGCAGAAGGGCAACTACATTGCCGTTCTGAAGAAGCAGTATCAACGTCGCCTTATTCCCTTCGTCGACTAGGACCCCAACATCAGACCAAGTTGCAATAGTCTGGGTGAGTCGAAGATGCGCTTCTACAAGCGCAAGATCTTCCAGCGGCGGATGGATGGCTTGATTCAGTGGGAATACTGATGAAATGTCACTCAACTCATATTACTCCCTTGTTCCTTGAGCTTTTTAAATTGGTTGCCATGCTTAATAAATACACGAGTTTTCTCTGTTCCGACGATCACAAAATAAAGTTGTCTATCTGGATTGCGCTCGATGCACGCCAACCAGTCGTTGATGTCCACTATTGAAGGGCTTGGGATCGCTTCAGGGTGAGTATGCCATGTACCGAGGTAGCCAAGACATGCGTCAGATTGATGAAACGCCTGATTGGCTGCCTTTTGATGACGAAGATCTTGCATGATAAAATGGGTTCTAGACTGAACGTCGCTCTTGCCGGGCGTGGTGACGTGTTCGATCCTGTACGATTCAGCATTTTTTTCGCAGAAGCCAATAAGAATACCAAACGACTCAGGAACGTTCGTATGCACCTGCCGACCACTTTGCCAGATCATCCAAACAGACCGGTCAATGCTGATCGTCAGCCCGTAACCGCCAAACAACATATCCTCAGTCATTATTGCAAAAGTCGCAATGTTCATCGTACAAAGGAAGGCGCATTAACGACTTCTGGAAAACCTGGTATCGATGCGTGGTTCTCAGGCCCGCTTTTAGTGCCTCCGTATCATCTCCTTTCCAGCTTACCTTGCATGATTCCGGGATCGATCCGTTCAGGAAATGGATGGACAGGTCGGATGCTATAAGGGCTGTTTGCCCAGCGTTGAGCGTGCTGTAGGGCAGAAACAAATCGCCGCAACCAGCGTGGTTCAAGGTTACGTCCTGATTTGATTCGAGAAAGTTCAGATTCGATGCCAATCCACGGCTGAGATCGCTGTGGTCGACGTATGCGCAGCGAAGACAACCCTTTGAGCGGGGTATGTCCAGAGTGGCGTGTCCACCAACACCATATCCCTCTACCCAGGTATTAATCACCGGCAGCGACACGTTATTCTCCACGAGGAAGTCATGAAATAGGCGTTCGTGTGTTGGAGATCCAATTGCGACGATCATCAAGTCAAAGTTTTTCCGAATCTCTTTGCCCCGAAGGTCGAGAAGCCTGCTGTTCACATGTGTACATTTGGTCCAAGGGTGTTTGGATTCAATCATCAGGGACAATCCGAGTGCCTTTCCTGCGCCGATCAGCCGCTCGTCGAGTACATGGCGATAAAGGTTGTCGAGCGAGTAGACATCAGGATCGACCAGTGTCAGTTTTCCGATGCCGGATGCGGCAAGTTTGTAAGCTATTTCTCCTCCAACTGAGCCGCACCCCACAAGGAGCACCGACTTATCGGATAGTGAGATTTTCGCTCCGCCTCGTGGCAGAATTCGTTCCTTGTTGAAAACAGTGACTTGGATTGGCTTTATCGACCATTCACTTAAGTTTGAGGCCTTCAGCGGTAAGGTTCTCTTGCCCTTGCCCTTTGGTTTCAGGTGGACGCCAAACCATGCTGTTCCCGATGTCGTGTCGCCATTGAATACGACCCAGAACCGGTTAGATCGACGGCGTGAAACCAGTTTTTCGAGTTTAGACAGTTCCCCTGGAGGAAGGGATGAAATAGTACTTATGTACCAGTTGGCTAGTTCATCTCGGGAGACAGGAGGAGGCGATAAAGCGCCCAAAGGAACCACGTATCCTTCTCCAGCTGGTGATCTGCCATCCGTATTCGTCGGCGCAATGCTCGAGAATTCCGAAATATCAGATACGTGATCAGTGATTCCCAAGTAGAAGGAGGCGTAACCATAGCCAGATCCTTTTCTAGGATTAAACACATGCATGAGCTCAAGGTGCCTCTCCTTCGCTGCTAGAATTAGTTGCGGGTCTGATGGCTTTAGGACTGCATTATTCCAATTCGTAATGAACTCGCGTACCAGTTCTTGTTTGTTCCATTCGGAATCTTCGATCGATTGACGAACCTGATCGATATGCCGCTGCAAAGAAGCTTCCACCGCCAAGTGCGGCTGCTCGAAGTTGACTGAAATCGAATCTCGATCTCCGATGCAGATGTGTCCGTATCCGATTCGTTCGATATTGAGTACATGAGCCAAGGCTCCGTAGACGGCAGCGTTCTTCAGCCAAAACTCTGGAAGTGCGGAGAATTCATTTACATGGAAGTGGACCAGCTCGACGCTCGAATCACTGACATCAACAGTGACTTTTAGGTACGGTACGCCATCTAACTCTTCGAGCGTTGCCTGATACCCTTGCTTAACAAGGTGCTGAGTGATCGCTTCGTAATCCACGAAATGGTCGCGTATTACGCCCCCTGAGATGTGCCGACTGCTCCGGCTGTCGCGAATCGGCGCTTATCAGAGATATCTGCTTTCTTGGCGTCTTCGCAATCTGGGAAGTCGTCGCCAAAAAGGTCTTTCAGAATTTCGCACTGTTTTTTCTCGTCTTCTTCTGCAATGGCATCAGTTAGCTTGCGCTTCATCGACTCGAGCTTATTTTTGAACTGGCTGCCCGTGTTTTTGCAGTTGTTGTGAAAGATCTCACGGTAAGGGGTCACGGGTAGAGTGACTGACACGACATACGTTTCGTCACCCTGATTTATGAAGTACCCACTAGTCAGCATCGCAGATACGGTATTCTTTAGAGCGGTCAGGTCGTTGGGACGTCCTTCATCATCCATTACTGGATAAAAGCACTGCTTGGCCATCACTGTGATCCCGATTGAGTAGAGTTTCCGGCAAATGTCTGAGCTGAACTTCTCATTGCGCCAACTCTTCAGGTATCTGGCGACACGATAGAACTGCTGCACTTTCGCATCGGCCGATCCCCCGTACCCTGATTTGTCAACGACCCAGTTTTTTAGTCCTTTCGGATCTGCCCGATCCCAGTACCGTTGCGCTTCGCCCGATCCTCGTTTTCCGATTGCAAGTTCATAAGCTCCTCCTGATTTGCGGTACACGGGATAGTCGATGTGCAGATTTTCACTGGCGTAATCAGCAGTCACACAAGGCGTTTTCACCTGGGCGTTCTTGAATCCACGCTTTTCAAGGACTTCGTCGCAAATAACGATTTTGGGCTTAACTGAATCATCAGGCGCATTTTCCGAGTCAATGACAACGGCCCTGTCGATGTCGAAATCTTCGCCCTTGCGCTTCACTCCAGTGTGCATGGCAAAGGACCCCTGAATGAAGTCTTCGATTACCGGGTAACCAGCATCATGAAATGCCTTTTTGACGTCACTGGTCACGCTGTCATCTTTCTCTCGCGCCTTTTTGTATGCGTCATCTTCTCGCGACAGCTTGATCGCATCGTGAAACTTCAAGAACCGTTGCTGTATTGTCATATCGCTATCCAGAATTGACCTTAAGTATTCGATATGTGGGCAGTTTCCTAGAAAATCAAGAGCAATTGTCACTATGAGGCCAAACCTTTGGGCAGTATCCACCTTTGACATATATGAATAACTGTTAGAAAAATGGATTGCGCGACCTGTAGACCACAAAGTTTGTGGCTCGGCTAAATGGTCGGCATACGAAATGGCCTGTTTTGATGTCTACTCTGACTCGATACGGGAAGTAGCGATCTGGAAATGGGACATCCACTCCTGACCGAACTCAGTCAATTTAAATCACTTACCGACCGATTGAAGTCGCACTGATAAGCAGACATTACTAATATATTGCAACATTCCCATTAAACAAGGGTTTATGTACGTACCTTTCTGTGATGAGGGGACGTTGGCGAAATCTGGGCACAAGGGAATAGGGGAACAAAGGCGAATACACTCTCGTTGTTAAGCACTATCGCTTTTGAGTTTAGCTGTCTTTTCTTGGCGCCTCTTTCTGCACACTTCAGCGGTCAAGATAGTAACGGTTGACATGTTAATCGCGTTACCGGTGAGTATCATTGTCATCGTGCTCATCATCCTGCCCCCGTACTGTTAATTGAAGGTGAGCAAGAGCCTCACCTAATTGGCCAATCTCTTTAGCGAGCAGAACTTCATTATTCTTTGATTGCTCGTTTGCTTTACTCAGCGCAGCGACAGTATCCAAAGATTTCGATAATTGTTTCTGTGTCTCAGCCAGTTGATGTTTCGCAATACTTTCAGATTTTGCAGTGCTCTTAAGCTCACTACATGCTGCTTCAAGTCGTTTAATCTCACCAATCAGATCGGTATTAGTTTTATGTAGTGCTATCTCACGCTCATGACAGTCAGCTTTATACTCTTTTAACTCACTCTGATGTTGTTGGTACTTATTTTCTTGTGACTTAACTTCCTGTCGCAGTTGGTCGATTTCACTTAATAAGCGATTTTCAGTACTCGCCGAACGTTCCTGTTCATACTTTAGGTTATTTTCATGGTCAATAGCTATTCTTTTACGTTCATTGTCAAAGAATTCATTTTGCTCTTTAAGCAGATCATGGGTGCGTTCTATTTCACTATAAGCTTTTTCAAGCTCACTGGTTTGCGTGGTGTGCTCGCCTTGCAGTTGACTTAACTGCAATTGCGTATCGCGCAATGTCTCTTGTAAGGTCGATAATTTACTTTGAAGTGTTTTAATTTGGCCATCTTTTGCCTCAATCTCTATGAATGTTTCAGCTTGTGCAGTCACTGCAGCCTCAAGCTTGGCCTCAAATTCCTCTTTATGCTGTTGATAACTTTCCTCAGCCTTTTCACGTGCCAGGGCCCAAATATCGTCCAATGGATTCATTAGGTCTTCTGGAACATCTTCAGGTAGAGCAGGGGAGCGTTTCGTCGCAAAATTTGCTTGCCAGTTCTTCAGGTGCTTCGCGATCGTCGTATTACTACCCGTTTTCAATATATCCCGTATTTTCTGGACTGAAGGATGCTGACCCTGGCTTAACAGGTGGCAGGCAGCACGTTCTACGGACTCATATTCAATACCGGGACGTGACATAGGTGCTCCTTGTTAGCTGTCTGAAAACTCATGTATTTTGCTTGGTTTCATTATATACACTATTACGTAACATGTAATAAATATAACGATATAACCTATAAATTCATGATTACTCCTATTATCATGAATTTCATAGTAAAGAGACGCTTTAAGATATTATGAGGTGTCTGAACGATTAATTATGAGTAGAATTGAAGTTGAAAGCATAAAATGACCATTTTCGACCCAGCAGACATTCAATAATGCCTACAGTCGAATTTAATACGCTAAGTATTTAATCAGTTACCCACCTTTATAAGAACTTTCCGGCTTTATCTATTGACCCTAAAGTATACTTCAGGCTATAGAATTAAATTTATCTTGAGAGACTGCGATGACATTTTTGAGTATTGGACAAGTAGCCAAGCAGACAGATGTAACGGTGGAGACCATTCGGTTCTATGAAAAGCAGGACCTAATTGCTGAACCACAACGTACTGATTCTGGTTATAGGCAGTACCCACTGGATACGATAAAAAGGGTGCGTTTTATCCAACGCGCTAAGGAAGTCGGATTCACTTTGAAAGATATTGGTGAACTATTAGCTCTACGTCAAGACCCTGGTACGTCATGCACTGAAATTAAGTTACGCACTAGCCAGAAGATTGAGGAGGTTGAACAGAAGCTCAAAGATCTCAATCGAATCCGCGAGGCTTTGGCTCGCATGATAATGAAATGTAGTGGCCAAGGAGCTTTGAGTGAGTGTCCAATACTGGAGGAGCTGGATCTTGATGAGTGGTAGAACTGTGTATTGCAGTTCATACAATACATGAGAATCATAAATACAATTTGAGACAATATTATATGAAAATCTATACCTCGATCATTATACTATTTGCAACAGTACTCGGGCTTCAACCATTGAATGTTCTCATGGCCGCCGAGCCCACGCCTTTTGTTATGCAGCTTACGAGAAGCAGCGATAATTACGGGCATCGTAAGGCATTACTTCAGATTGATAAGGTCCTAAGTGATCTAGGTGAGAAAAAGCTGAATATTGTCGTAGTGGCATACGAGGATGGTATTCATGCGCTTTTGGCTGAAAATCAGGAAACTTCCCAGCTTTTATCTAAGCTCTCAAACCGAGGTGTTAAATTTCGAGCATGTCGAATCAGCATGCGGGCATGGGATCTGAAAGAAGAACAATTTAAGCTTGAAGTAGAGTTTGTACCAGCAGGAGCACCTGAGATGATTAGGCTTCAAATGGAAGATTACAAATATTGGCACCCCTAATAAGTAGTTGCCTTTACGATTTGTATGATTGATTTAGATCGTCGTTTGACACTGAAAACAAATTATCCGCTGCGTTACGAGAATCTGCAGACGTAATGCGTTGAAACAGTTGTTCATGGGTATTACCTTCCGGCTTCATTTCTTTAATTGCAATAAGCGCGTCTTTCGGAAAACTTTTTGGCAGACTGTGCTTTTCTTTAACATTAGAGTTGGCTCTTAGAACTGCTATTGACACACCATTTCTTGTCACGATAACGGAGTGTTTAGGATATTTTTCAACCCACCTAAGCCATTGATTAAATTCACGGCGAAATTTGCTTTGCGGAACCATCACGCTAAATTTAAATAGTTTTTCAATATCTGTATCAGACATTAGTTTTCACTCCTATAATGCGCTCTAAAGAGCAACAGCGTCAGGTTTATTAGTATGGTTTATGTTTTTAATCATGATCGATATCTTGGCATAATGGTTTAAAAGGTAGCGCTCTACTAAGTGGATGAGTTTCCCTATCGACGAATAGAATCATAATATTTTAGGCACCAATGTCATTGGATAAAAATAGTGGTCATAACATTCAGGGTTGCCACAAACATATACGGATACATGTGGGTAGGGTAGTCTCTGAACGTAGGCATAAATTATCCGCTTATTTTTCGCATGTGCAAGCGTCTTTTTTTACAAGAAGGTATTATTTTCTATCGTACGTGATTAGCTTGTGAAATATGTGAGGCATGTCTTACTTTTTTCGCAGCACGACCATAAATAACCTATTGATGGAGATTTTATTTTTTATCCATCAGGCTTAAATAACTTGTTTTGATTTATTATTCAGTGGACACTTAACCCTGTTGAATTGTTTGTGCATAGTACGGAGGACGAGATGATGACGTTAACAACACAGCAAGCAGCCAATTTTATGAATGTCTCACGACCTTTTTTTGTGGCGTTACTGGAAGAGGGAAAGCTGGATTTTCATATCGTGAGCGGGCATCGACGCGTGTATTTAAAAGATTTGAAGGACTATAAAATTCAGAGCATGGATGAACGTAATAAAGCACTCGATGACTTAGCAAAACAAGCGCAAGAATTGAACATGGGTTACTAGAAACGCGGTTGTTATAGCGTATAGCTTGAAGGCAATAATGTGTTGAGAATGAAACAACAGACACTGACATTAATGCGATTTAAATTGAAGCGACCGCTATTGGCCGTAAGCGGACTAACCCAGGTATGACTAATCATAATTATTCAAAATCTCATAATAATGATCCATGCCGCCCTGAAAAAATACAGTAAAAAATATGTCAAACTGCGATTGCGATATCACAATAAAGAACAAAGAAGAAAGCAGTGTCTTAATTACACTACTAGCTATCAATGCGTGCATGTTTGTTATTGAGATATCCCTAGGTATTTATAGCGAGTCAACGGCCTTAATAGCTGATTCTCTTGATATGCTGGCTGATGCTACTGTTTATGGCATTGGGCTGTATGCAATTGGAAGGTCATTATTATCAAAAATCAGAGCGGCATATATAAGTGGAGTATTCCAGGTATTGCTTGGTGCCGCTGTCTCAATTGAGGTGCTTCGTCGTTTTATATGGGGAAGTGAGCCTGAATCTTTATTAATGATATCAGTCGGGATAGTTGCACTTATCGCAAACGTCATCTGCCTTAAGCTGATTTACAAGCACCGAAAAGGGGAAGTCCACATGAGGGCAAGCTGGATTTTCTCTAAGAATGATGTAATCGCAAATTTGGGAATAATTTTTGGTGGTATACTCGTCTACGCACTCGAATCAAGATACCCTGATCTTATTATTGGCCTGTTTATATCAATTATAGTTATTCGCGGTGGGATTCATATCTGTAACGATGCAAGAAATGAAAAAAAGCTAACCCTAAAAGCACAAGATGAGCACCTTATTTAAAAATAGGAAATTTACTATAGCTGCTTTTCTAGCAGCAGGTAGTTTATGGCTTATTGGTTCGTCAACTCATTATTTTGTACATGAGGAACCTCAATTTGAATTTATCCCAAGCGATGCAAATGAACTCTGGATGCGAGTCATCATCATTGGAATTATAATTCTGATAGGTGTATTTGCTGATTGGGCTACATGTAGAGAATCGTCTATTCAAAAAGATTGCGAAAAGATTATCTGGCATAAAGAGAAAATTGAAAATATCGAATCTGAAATAAGTAACCTACAAACTTCACAGAATATGTTCAGAATGAGTTCAATGGGAAAAGTAGTCGTCGATGAAGACTTGAACACCCTATACGATAAGGCCATTGATGAAAAACTAGATGAAGCAGTGGCAACTCTTGATAGCCTTTTAGAGATGGACGATATTACTAATAAAAAGATTTAAACATCCGCTTTAAGCCGAATAAGGACAACTTATAGCAATTTGGGGGTATAGTTTCCCAAATGACCGAATCATGCTCCCATTCATACTTAGCTAAATTGAGGGCAAAACAGTGGAATATATAACAGGCGAACCAATGCTCGCATCGGAAATTGACGAGCTATTATCTAAAACTGACATCGTTTTAGATGATGTCACCTGGCGTAAATTAGAAAACTGCGTTGACCATGCAGTTGCCGAATATGACGGAATCATTCGGGGACAGAAAGTATTTCTACATCTGATGAGCCATGAGACAACAAATTATTGGATGGTTACTTATCCTCATAAATCGATGAAAGACCTCGGACAGGGAATGGTGTTATTCGATTACAATCTGAGCGATATAACTAAATTAGCAGATTCATTGCTCGGAGCGGCCAAGAATGATAATCGCAATCCGAAATAATTTATTAAATAGTCATTCTTCTAAATTATGGCGATCAAAATTTAAAGAAAAATGACGCAATTACTGACTCCACTCGATCAATTAGAGCTTCCTGATACCTTATCAGGTGTGAGCGGGTTAAATCGTGCCAGTCGAGACACGTGTCAGATTTCAGCGGATGATGATTTATCGGCCATTCAGTCCTGGCTGAGTGAATATCGCGAATCTGATCAGACCTATCGTAGTTATCAAAAAGAAGTTGAACGACTACTGCTATGGTCATTATTAGAGCTAAATAAACCTATATCGAGTCTGAACAGAGATGATTTCATTGCCTATGAACAGTTTATTGCAGATCCACAACCAACGGAGAAGTGGTGTGGGCAGCGCTATTCACGCAAATCCCCAAAGTGGCGTCCATTCCAAGGTCCACTAAAACCCCAAAGTCAGCGTCAAGCATTAGTGATTATCCAATCGCTCATGAGCTATCTGGTTGCAGCTGGATATTTATCAGCGAATCCACTCGCATTACGACGTCGACAATTACCAAAGGCCAACAAGGATGATAAGACCATTGAACGATATCTGGATAATAAGCTATGGGAATTTTTATATAACTATGTAATGCAACAAACACCTGATACAGCACGCGAGCAAGCACACCATGAAAGAGATCGTTACCTTATTTCAATGCTGTATTTATTAACGCCTCGAGTTAGTGAAATTGCTAGCCATACGATGGGGAGCATTCGTGAGCGAGAGGGTAAGTGGTGGTGGCATGTTAAAGGAAAGGGGAATGCAACACGAAGAGTTCCCGTTAACCAGGTAATGATGTCGGCTTTAACTCGCTATCGGGAATCTCATGGGTTGACACCTAAGCCCATACAAGATGATATGACACCGCTTGTCATGAGCATAAATGGAAACTCATCCATTACTGCAAATATGATCTATCGAGTAGTAAAGAAAATCTTGACAAATGCAGCCGAAAATATAGAAAAAACAGAGCCATCAAAAGCAGAAAAGTTACGCCAAGCATCAACACATTGGTTCCGTCACACCGGATTAACACACCAACTCAATAGCGGCATAGATTTGCGGCATGTGAATAAAAATGCACGCCACGCTAAACTTGAGACAACAGGTATATATTTGCATGCCGAGGATAATGACTGGCACGAAGCAATGGAACAACACAAATTAGATAATATTAATGACATTCATTAGTTAATTGTATTTGATTGATCTGAGTCATTACGCCTAAAATTGTCGTCTGATGCGCTTCCAGGAGGGAGTCTCATGCGTCAATCTAATCCTCATTCCGATCCTATGGGTCCGA
>Ga0316207_10004005_pt1 | contig 13169 bp, 10 predicted proteins | sample 6weekpyrite_MG_FD_204943 | JGI IMG/M metagenome (GOLD analysis project Ga0316207, IMG submission 204943) | Microbial mat bacterial communities from mineral coupon in-situ incubated in ocean water Damariscotta River, Maine, United States -... | ecosystem: Environmental > Aquatic > Marine >... | reverse complement strand
ATGAAGATGATCCTCGTCGTGCGGTATATAGTGCCCTGGGTTGTCTTGATGCAATTAAAAAACTTAATAAGGACCTTGCGATAAAAGGTCTTGAACTAAATATTCGCATAGGCATACATACCGGCCTGGTTGTCACCGGAGAAATTGGAACAGGTGAACAGAGAGAGCAACTTGCCCTGGGAAAAACACCTAATATTGCCGCACGTTTACAAAACCTCGCTACACCAAATAGCATTTTCATTACAGAAACAACATTAAGTTTAATTGAAGGTTTTTTTGAAACCGATTTTCAGGGGCAACATAAACTCAAAGGCATCAACACACCCATTGATGTGTACCAGGTTACCCGAGAAAATAATGCAAGAGATCGTATTGATGTTGCCTTACGTCTTGGTGGCTTACTACCTATTGTTGGTCGTGAAAATGAAATGGAACAATTATCACGATTATGGACTAAGGCTACAAATGGTGATGGACAAGTTGTACTGTTAAAAGGTGAGGGCGGGGTTGGTAAGTCGCGATTAATGCAGGCTTTTATCGAACAACTGAATAACTCAAATCATCACTTTCTTTGTGCAAATGGGATGGCTTTTTCGGAAACAAGTATTTTGCGCCCAATAATCGGAATGTTGCAACATATGTTTTCGTTTTCTGATAATGATTCCGTTATGGTTCGTTTTAATAAAGTAGAAAATTTATTAACGAAGTATGATTTTAAACTTGAAGATTATGTCCCATTAATTTCCTCTTTGCTTAACCTGCCTTCAACAGAAAATTATTTAGAACCGGCTTTATCACCTGAACTTAAAAAAAGAAAGACATTAGAAATGGTGTTTGAACTGATTCAAAAATTGTCTCAGGAACGACCATTACTCTTTGTGGTCGAAGATTTACATTGGTTGGATCCATCAACATTAGAATTTCTGGATATGCTGGTGTTACAGGAACAGACGCATAAAATATTTATTTTCTTAACTTGCCGGCCAGATTTTTCAATCCCCTGGTACTCACGTTCAAACCTCGTTCAGTTCAATTTAACACATCTGAACAAAGCAGAAATTGTATCGATGGTAGATCGTATTACCAATGGACGAACACTGCCTAAAGTTTTATTAGATGAAATTGTGGCAAAAACAGATGGTATTCCATTGTTTATCGAAGAACTTACCAAAATGGTTGTCAATTCTAATATTGTTACTGAACATGACTCATATTATGAGTTGGCCGGGGAGTTATCTGAACTCAGTATTCCTTCGACTTTGCAGGATCTATTAAATGCAAGGTTAGATAATTTGGGCGCTGCGAAAAAAATTGCGCAACTCGCTTCAGTTATTGGTCGTGAATTTAGTTTTGATATGTTATTAGCTATTTCAGATTCTGATGAAGAAGATATTTATAAATGTATTTATCAACTTATTGATGCAGAACTTATTTCGCAACGGGGCATTGGTATACAAAGTGTTTATATATTTAAACACGCGCTAATTCATGATGCGGCAATGTCTTCGATGCTCAAAAAGCACCGGCAAGCATCCCACAAAAACCTTGCCTCTGTATTGGAAGAACGTTATCCCGAGGTTGTAAAAGAGCGTCCTGAATATGTTGCGCATCATTATACTGAAGCTGGGCAGCTTGAAAAAGCGATTGACTGGTGGTTACTGGCAGAACAAGATGCGTTAAAAAAATCTGCAAATGTTGAAGCAATTAGTCATTTTAAACGTGGTATAGCATTGCTTAAAAAACTGCCTGCAACTAAAGATAATACATTACGCGAACTGCGATTATGCGCAACCGTTGGCGCTGCTTATTGTGCAACCACGGGTTATGCTTCACCAGAAGTTGAAACTGTTTTTCACCGTGCTAGTGAATTATTGAATAGAACGGGCGATATTCTTGAACAGTTCCCTGTTTTGTGGGGGCAGTATGCATTTTATGTTGTTCGTGGCGAACTTGATGAAGCAAAAGAGCATGCGCAAGCGATGTTAGCTGCAGCGGAAAATAAAGACAATAAACTAATGCAACTCGAAGCAACTGTTGCATTAGGCCTTACACAATATTTTATTGGCGATGTTAAGGCCGCTTATTCTTATATGGAAAAAGCGGCTCAACTTGATAGCTTAGACAGAGATCGCACATTTACCTATATCTGTGGACAGGACAGTAGTGTCGGTAACCTGGTGTACATGGCGTTAACGCTTTGGTTAATGGGAGAACTTGAGCAAGCACTAGATAAAAGTGGTGAGGCCATTTCTTTAGCACGCAAATTAGAACATCCTTTTAGTCTTGCTTATGCATTAAATTTTTCTGCCTGGTTACATTACATGTTACGTAAAACGGATAGTGCGGAAATACTCGCTAATGAAGTTATTTCGTTATCGTTAGAGCAAGGTTTTTTCTGGGTTACGTTAGGCTCTGTAATTTTAGGTTGGACGAAAGTTTCAGCTGGTGATTCGGAGGAGGGTTTGACTATGATGGCAACGGGACTGCAAAATTACCGTGGCGCCGGTGCAGGCCTGAGTCAGACTTTACAACTCTCAATTGAAGCTGATGCCTGTTTACAAGCCAAGGAATTAAAACGTGCTTTAGCTTGCCTGGAAGAGGCAATTGTAATGGCAGAAAAAACGGGTGAAAAATTCTGGTTAGCCGATATATACCGTTTAATGGCGGAAACTTGTCATCTCATGAATGATGAAAGTGCCGCAGAATCAAATATACTTAATGCGATAGATATTGCTAAAGCACAAAATAGTCCAATGTTGCTGCTTCGCGCAGCCGTTAGCTATGTGCATTTATCAAGTGGGGATGATAAAAAACCTGCTTTAACTTTATTAAAGCAGGCACGTGAAAAAATAAAAGGTGCTGATGATTTATTAGATTTGCAAGATGCTGAATTATTGCTTAAGGAACTTAAGGGTTCCTAAGCATCATTCATTTATATTTAAGCTTAATTGTTGGTGGTTTCAACACGAGGATGATCTTCGATTAAAGGGCGGTTTTGACTGACGTTGCGAACGCGGTAGCGTAAGACAAGAATGCCAAAAGTTACTAATCCAATACTTGCCCAGCCACTAATGCTTTCATAATCGTGTCGTTGTATGAAAACTGAGCTTGCGTAGATAAGGCTGCTAATGAACGAAGCTATAACTGAACCTATACCAAGAGCAACTGTATTAAAGAGTTTTTGTCGCCAGTTTTTAAGTTTATTTAGAAAAAATGGGTTTACACCTTTTTTTACCTGCCACTCATCTGAGGTCTTAGCTATATAAAAAGGCTTGCGGCTATAAACACCTCTCCAGCTGTTTACCAGTTCGATCCCGGTATCATAAAACGTTTTCTCAAAAAATACTGCAATAAAAGGAAGTTTGTAAAGAAATCTGCGCACACGATAATACGTTTTTATGACAAGCATACCAATACTGTATAATATGACGGTGACAATACCGCTACTTGCTTTCATATAATCTTCTGGCATTATCATTTTTGTTTGTTCGTCGCCAAGTTGCTTTCGTATTAAACGCGCAGCAATGCCTTTATTGATACCAAAATGACTTGGTAAATAGTCTTCAAAGAAATTGAGTAGCGTGCCGGTTAACACTTTTGCCTGTTCTGAGCTGCCAGCCTGACGCTTTTGAATGGTATGAAAAAGTTTTTCAGCTTCATCCCAATTATCGGTCATTAAGTTATCTTGTATACCAATAGTATGGCCGATAACTTTCCAGGTATGAAGAAAAGCTTCTTTTTCTTTTAGGTTCCATTTACGCCCTAATTTTTCTAATCCTGTTGCAATACAGTAACCAAATGTTAACAGGGTATAGGCCAGGTCTTCCTGGTTTACCGGAACGCCTAATTTCGCTGAATCATAGGGTTCTTCGACATGACTCATTGCATCAGTAAATGTTTTTTTGTCTTTAATGTGTGTATGTGCCGGGAACAGTTCTGGATTAGTCAGCATAAAGCGCATGGTGGCATGTAAAAAACGCACCTTTTTCGCGGTAACATACCCCTTGCCGTAGATATATCGACTTGAGCCTTCTTTCTCTGTATCGTATTTTTTTAGCTGATGTTCTAATTCTGTTACATTAATGTGGTTTTCTTCAGCACCTTTGCGAACCATACTTTTACCGCGTTTTTTCCACTGTCCACTGGGATCAATTTTATTCATGGCCTCGGCAAAGTGTTCTTCACTGGAATGATCAATGTCGTGCACGACATTTAAACCATTTGGAGAAAGTACAGCATCCAGCATAATGCCGGTTTCATATATTCGTTGATAAATATAACGCTTTGAGGTGAGTTTGGCTGTTTGATATAGTGCGGGAATTCCGTTTTTCATCAGGTAGCAAGCGGGCAGACTAATGGAGTAAAGAACACTAATGATGGCAAGCATATCTTTTTGCCAAAGTTGACCGCTTATACTCAGTTTTTCTTCATTCACCCAGTCGGGTGCTTTTGCCGGACTAAAATATTTAACTAATTTTTCAGGGTAGTCTTTTAATTCTTGTGCAACTTCTGTATCAGCATTAAGTACAAGTTCTGGATTTTCTGCTAATTTGTCAGCAATGTCTAAAAGATGATTAAATGCAATTCGATTTTTTTGATTAGGTTGTCCAAAGATTTCTTTGACTAAGGCATCGGCTTCAATATCACCTCGCTGTCGAAGGCTGTCAAAATAAGTATTAAGTTCGGTTGAGATGTTTTGTTGTTTATCTGGCAGACATTCAAGCAGGTTACTTTCGGAGTTATTCAGTTGCATGATGGTTATCCCTTTCCCTAATATAAATGATTATTTTTGTTGTTTTTAATTTTGTTGCTTTTATTTATTCATTCTCAAGTAGCGCTTCTAATTTTGAAATATCTTTAATGTGTAGCTTACCTTCATTACGTTTAATAATACCTTTTTTATTTAATTCACTCACTTCTCTTGAGACGGCTTCACGGTGAGTACTTATACGGTTAGCAATATCCTGATGAGTTGGGGCGGGAATAATTTCAGCCGTATTGTCATTTAGTTTGTTATTTTTTGCTAATCGTAATAATTCTGCATGGATTCGGCTTTTGACAGATAAAGCGCTGAATTCAACAATGCGATCGCCCAATTTACGAATTAAGCCGGTTAACTGCTGCAATACGAATTTATTCACCTGAGGATAGTCAGCCAATAATTTGAAAAATATGTCAGCGTGAATACTGGCAACCACGGCATCGGTTAAAGCGACGACATTGGTAGAACGTGCCCGACCGTCAATAGCCGATAATTCTCCAAACATTTGTCCAGCTTGCATATCTCTAAAGCTGACTTCTTTGCCGCCTGAGGTATAGGTTGTTATGCGTACCGTGCCACTGATTATGAAGAAAACTTCGCGGCTATGATCCCCCAGGGTAATGATATGTTGGTTGCTCTTATAGTTGTTGGCTTTAAGACGCTGCGAAATGGCATCAAAATCACTACTGGGTAAGCCATGAAAGGCTTCTATTGCACTCAAACTCGCAGGGCTGATTTTAATCACATCACTCATTATTTATGCCTTTGTCAGGAGCTAGTATAACATATTTTTAGTGTGGTAATAGTTTGCTTTCTCAACAGTGGGGTTAATCACATCCTTTTTTGCTTCAGAAATATAGATTACCCATGTTTTATATGAATAGATTTCATATTTTACCTAACTAAACTGATTTTGGTAAGGCGAAAATGGAGAGTAAAAAATGTATATATTTAGTCATTTCAGAGTGACAAATACCACAGCCATATTCTGCCAAGGTGGCTATAGTAACCTTGTTTTGATAAGGAATGAATTTACAGCAGTTGGTGAAAGTTATGAGCTTACGAGTATTTACATTTTGTGATGTATGTAACCCTCAAGGAATTCGTACAATAAAAGAGCAGGGTTATCTTGATAGACGGAATTCTGATGGCAGAAGTTGGTATGAAGGAGAACATAGCGATGCTGTTAAAGATGGTTGGAAAATACTGGCTGACGATAATATTGTTTGTCCAAATTGCATCAAACGCGGCATGACTAATTTAGTGATTAGTCACTTACAAAATATAGAGACCTCAGAGTGTTTAAAAAAAGGTGTAAAGTATGATAGAGCAGTATGCAACCATCAATGACAAGATAAATTTTTGTCGTCCTCGAAAAAACGAAAAAGGTAGGGCGCTAACTTACCGAACACAGCGTTTGTTTACAGTAGCTCATGAGTGGTTTTTTAGTACACGAGAAGGTATTGATCAAGGTCCATTTTTAAGTCGTCAAGTTGCTGAGCTCGCTATTGAAATTTACATTGATAGTATTAATACTCAAGCTCAACATCACTTAAAGCAAGTTAAATAACTCACAATCACTTAACCGTGACCTTTTTAGCAGCATTTATTTTGCTGCTTTTTTTTGTCAAAATTTTATTTTCTGTTCTTTTTGGCTGCTTTTGCGTTATTTGATTTTTTATGAATATTTTTAATTTGTTTTGCTTTGTTAGAACGAGATGGACGATGACTACTTTCTATATTTTTAAAAAGGGCATCACGACTGCCTGTTTCATATCCTGGTATTTTAATACGTTTTATTTTAGCGTTAATTAATTGCTCAATACTATGAAGAGTACGCTCTTCTTCCCTGCTAACAAATGAAATAGCTTGCCCTTTATTTCCAGCCCGACCAGTTCGACCAATACGGTGTACATAGTCCTCGGTTAAATAGGGGAGGTTATAATTCACGACATGATCTAAGTCCTGAATGTCTAATCCACGTGCGGCGATTTCGGTTGCAATTAATACCTGAATTTTATCTTGTTTAAAAGCTGCTAAAGCGCGTCGGCGTGAACCCTGACTTTTATCACCATGAAAAAGATCCGATTTAATGCCCGCATCTTTGAGTTTATCTTTTAGTGTATCGGCTTGAAATTTTGTACTGGTAAATACCAAAACTTTAAACCAGTTATGTTTTTCAATTAATTCAACAAATAACTCTGCTTTTTGTTGTTCCGCGACAGGGTATACAACATGTTCAACCGTATCTGCAATGGCATATTGTTGTGCCACGCTAACGACTTCGTGATTTTTTAATAATTTATGTGCAAGGTTTTTAACTTCCGGGGACATGGTGGCTGAATAAAGGAATGTCTGTCGTTTCCCGGGAAGTTTCTTTAACAAGGCTGTTACCTCATCGATGAACCCCATATCCAGCATACGATCGGCTTCATCTAATACAAGAAACTCTACTTTGCTTAGGTTTACATTACCTAAGTCCGCATGCTCCAGTAAGCGTCCTGGTGTTGATACGATGATATTCACTGGGTTTTTAAGCTTTTGCTGTTGTCCGCCTAATTTGACGCCACCGTATAAGGCGACAACAGAAAGCGACATAAATTGAGCGTAACGGTTTATGGTTTCAGCGACTTGTTCAGCAAGCTCTCGTGTTGGTGCTAAAATTAAAGTACGTGTTTTTCCATCTAATGTTGCCTGAGGTTTGTCCCGCATTAACTGTAAAATGGGCAAAGAATAAGCGGCCGTTTTACCGGTTCCGGTTTGTGCATTGGCTAAAATATCTTTTCCTCTACGGGCCGGTATAATGGCCTTTTCCTGGATTGCGGTCATTTCCTTATAGCCACAAGCATCTATTGCTTGCTGGATTTCGGGGGCGAGGTCTAAAGATGAAAAAATCATGCTGTTTCCTGAATTGGCTTACGAAATAGTTCGAAAATAAAGCTGAATTATAAAGTGTTTTCAGTCATTTTGTCGGTTTAATACGTCATTTATTGTGTCGTTATAGTAATCGGTTTTTTTATAAAGTAGGATTGCAGGTGGTGAGCATGAATAAAAAAATTCTCGAGCGGGCTTATTTAAATACACGATATTCTGTGTTTTTTGCAGGTGAGACTCACCTCGTTAAAATTTCAGAGCCACCGGCAAGAGAAGTGAATGCTATGTTAGAAAAAAGTCAGCATCATTTTGCTGCAATTTTAACGGCATGGAATCCCCGCAGTTGCAGAACAGAAATGGCTGAAAATAAAAAACAAAATGATGCGTTGTCGCAGCACTTAATTAAAAATAATTTCGTCTATTATGATGCGCTTGGCAAGGGACAATATTCTTCATGGCCAGCTGAAGAAAGTTTTTTTATTATTGATATAAGCAAAGAGGCGACTGACTCTTTGGCGCTTGAATATAAACAGAATGCGTATGTTTGGCTGCAACTAAATAAACCGGTAGAGCTTGTTTTTACTGCTATTTGGAATAATTAAATTTAAAGGTGTAACAACAAGTGGCAATTAAACCAACCATTTATAAATTTCGTATTTCGTTATCTGATCTTAATCGTAACTATTACGACACCCTTAATTTAACCGTTGCATTGCATCCTTCAGAAACGACTGAAAGAATGATGGTGCGTGTTTTAGCGTATTGTGTTAACGCGCAGGAACAACTGAGCTTTACTAAAGGTCTTAGTGAGGCCGCACAGCCCGATATATGGGTGCGCAGTTATGATGAGAAAATAACATTGTGGATTGATGTGGGTGAACCCTCTATCGAGCGGATTAAAAAATCTTGTCATCTTGCTGAAACAGTAAAAATTTATTGTTTTAATTCAAAGGCAGATGTGTGGTGGAAGCAATCTCAGGGGAAAATAAGTCAATTAAAAGCATCGGTTATAAAGTTTGATTGGCCAGAAATTCAACACTTAGCGAGTTTAGTCGAGAGAACTATGGATATGTCGGTAAGCATTAGCGGTGACTCTGCTTATGTCGCAACGGCACTGGGTGAATGTGAGTTGAACTGGCAGGTATTACAAGACTTACGCTTCAACTGATTTAACGATTAAAGTCATACTATCAACTCCGGTTACTTCAACCTGGGTTGTTGCTTCTAAATCTTTATCACAACTCACTTTCCAAAAAGTATCGCTGATTTGAATTCTTCCCTGACCATTTACTATCGCTTCTTTCAAGGTATATCGTTTACCGATAAGTTGGGCAGCCCGGTTATTTAAGTTGGGCTGATCGGTTTTTTCATTAAAGTTGGCAAAGCGTTTTAAGTAAATAAGGCTGAATATAACGGCTGAAGTACTAAAAATGGTAAGTTGCCATTTCCAGTTCATATCAGGTGTTATAGCGATAATGGCTGACATTAAAAATGCGGCAATCGCTGAGCCGATTAAAAATCCCGAGCTACCCAATACTTCCAGTACCAACAGAATTATTGCAAGTGAAGCCCAGTGCCACGATGATATTTCATTTAACCATTCCATAAAGTCAGCCTTGTTTACTTTTTAACTTCGTTTAATAATTCCGTTATACCAGAAAGTGATCCAATCACACCTGATGCTTCGAGTGGCATTAGTACGAGCTTTTGATTATCACTGCTTGCAATTTTCCCCAGTGTTTTAGTGTACTCTTGCGCAACAAAATAATTTAATGCTTGTGGGTTACCCTTACTAATTGCTTGAGAAACCATATGGGTTGCTTTTGCTTCCGCTTCTGCTTCACGTTCACGTGCTTCCGCCAGTCGAAATGCGGCTTCTTTTTCACCTTCTGCTTTTAAAATGTCCGATTGTTTCTGACCTTCGGCCACTTCAATCGCAGCCTGTTTTTCACCTTCTGCATTGAGTATTTGCGCGCGTTTATCCCGCTCTGCTTTCATTTGGTTTGCCATTGATTCAACTAAGTCACGCGGTGGAGTGATGTCTTTAATTTCAACTCGCGTGATCTTAATACCCCATGGATTTGTTGCTTCATCAATTTTTCCCAATAAGTCGCCATTGATACGATCTCGATTTGAGAGCATTTGATCCAGTTCCATTGAACCTAAAACCGCACGTATATTGGTCATTATTAAATTTTGCAACGCACGATCCAGATCATTGACTTCATAAGATGCTTTCACCGCATCCATTATTTGATAAAAGCAAACTGCATCGGTTGTGACCATTGCATTATCAGAACTAATGACCTCTTGAGGCTGTACATCCAGAACCTGTTCCATCATATTTTGTTTAAAGCCTACGCTATCAATAAAAGGGATAAGAAAACGTAACCCGGGTGTTAGGGTGCGGGTATATCGTCCAAAACGCTCAACGGTCCATTGATAGCCCTGCGGAACCATACGAATACCTTTGAATATCGTTAAGAAAACAAAGCCAACTAAAATGAGTGTAAAGATAGCGGGTGATTCCATGCGTATTTCTCCGTTTTGGGTAAATTAATTGATACTGAGTTTATAATATAAGGGATGGTGCAGAAGAATAATAGTGTGAGTATCAATTCTTCGTATTCTTTCTGGTTCATTTTGTACCTGGTTTGAGGTAAAAAAAGCCAGAGAAGGGAGCGAATAGTTCTTTGGCTTTTTATTTTAGTCGAGATGTTTCTGATGACCTTTATGGGGCACTTTCTTATACATCGCTTCACCCACTAATTTATGTATGCGTGCTGTAGGATGTACTTCATCAAAGAAAAAGAATTGATCAAAGTTTGCACCAAAATTACAGTCGCTATGGAATGTATAGGTAACGGTGCTGAAGCAAGCATCACTACTATTACTGAAGCCTAACTTAGCCGCTTTCTTTAGCAGTTTAGTGAAAAGTTTATTCAGTTTGAATTCAGTAATATCAATATCTGCTTCATCTTCAAGTTGCTCAATTACTTTATGCAATTGTTTATTAAAATTTTCTGATAATAGTGTTGCTCGCGTTAGTATGGCTGGATTATTCGTCACTGCAGCAATTATTTGTGTTTCAGGTAAAAAAGCAATATCGGGGGCATTCACAACCATAAAGGAGCGTGCACCCATTTGACTTAATCCTTTAATGGCATTTTCAATATTTGTTATTGCCGTTTGAATGACCGTGTTTGCAGCAGTGATGTCGCCTGATACAAGCGCATCATAGATGTCATTGCCACCGATAAAAATCACATACAGTGCATCGCCAGGGGCGATGAAACCATGGTTGGCCTGAAAGCTGAGTATTTGTGTATTGAGATCAAACGGCGTATTTCGGGATGCTCTGGCACTGGCGACCGCGTAATTAGTGCCCGCATTCATACCGAGTAAATGCAGTGATGCGTCAGCACTGAGTCCCAATTTTTCCGCTAAAGTGTCAACAGCGACAGGGCCATTACTTATCCGGTTGTTAAAAAAGGGAGCAGGGAAAGTACCGGCAATAGAGGCCAGGTTGCCCGTGTCTGAGAGACTATCACCAAAAATATAGAGTTTGCTATAGCGTGTATCGGCCTGCGTCAAAAACGATATGCTGAGCACTAAAGGGATGATGAGTAGCTTTAAAAGGGCTTTTTTGCGCATTTTTATCTCCTCCATGAGTGATATGCGTTCTATTTTATTACGCTTCCCGATTAGCATATACCAGATATGGATTATTGTCATATGGCGTGCTCCAGGACGTGAACCGATTGGCAATCTGAAATATAATGGGGAATCTTGTGGGTTGGTTCCCACCTTATTTGCGAGTTGAGTATGTCCACATCCAAGATTTTCTACACAGAAACTGATGAAGCGCCAGCATTAGCCACGGCGTCTTTTTTACCGATTGTTCAGGCTTTCACCAAAGCCGCTGATATTGCTGTAGAAACGCGGGATATCTCGTTAGCATCACGTATTTTGGCGCATTTTCCTGAGAAATTGAGCGCTGAACAACAACAACAAGATGCGCTGGCAGAGCTTGGTGTGCTGGCGAAAACGCCAGATGCCAATATTATCAAATTGCCAAATATCAGCGCATCATTACCGCAATTGAAAGCGGCGATTAAAGAGCTCAAATCTCTGGGGTATGATATTCCGGATTTCCCCGAAGATCCCGCAACGAATGAAGAAAAAGATATTAAAGCACGCTATGCCAAAGTATTGGGGAGCGCGGTAAATCCTGTTCTACGCGAAGGCAATTCAGACCGCCGTGTTGCCGGGCCGGTGAAAGAGTATGCAAAAAAACATCCCCATTCGATGGGAGAGTGGACAAGCGACTCTAAATCACATGTAGCTTCAATGCCTGAGGGTGATTTTTATGCAACTGAAAAATCAGTGGTTATTGAGTTTGCTGGGGATGTAAAAATTGAACTAATTGCCGATGATGGGCAGTGCACAGTATTAAAACAAAAAACACCGGTGACAGCGGGTGAAATTATTGATGCTTCTGTTATGAGCGTAAACGCGTTGTGTGATTTTTTTGAAGCGGCCATGGCAGATGCAAAAGACGAGGGGGTGTTACTTTCATTGCATATGAAAGCCACCATGATGAAAGTGTCCGACCCGATAATTTTTGGTCATGCCGTGAATGTGTATTTTAGTGATGTATTTGAAAAGCATGCAGCAACATTTGAAAAACTGGGTGTTGATACGCGAAATGGTTTGGGTGACGTTTACACAAAAATTGCGAGCCTGCCTGAAGCGGAGCGTAAAGAAATAGAAGCGGATATTGAAGCGACTTATAAAACACGACCAGAATTGGCAATGGTAAATTCCGATAAAGGGATTACTAACTTACATGTTCCAAGTGATGTGATTATTGATGCTTCTATGCCCGCAGCCATTCGTGCTTCCGGTAAAATGTGGGGTAAAGACGGTAAGTTGCATGATACTAAAGCCATGATTCCTGATCGTAACTACGCCGGCATTTACCAGGCAACGATGGATTTTTGTATTGAACACGGTGCTTTTGATGTGACCACCATGGGCAATGTCAGTAATGTTGGTTTGATGGCACAAAAAGCGGAAGAATACGGTTCACATGATAAAACATTTGAGATTCCGCTAAACGGTAAGGTACGTGTGACCGATACGGCAGGAACAACCCTGCTGGAACATAGTGTTGAACAAGGTGATATTTGGCGCATGTGCCAGACTAAAGATTTACCGGTACAGGACTGGGTAAAACTGGCGGTTAATCGTTCACGTTTAAGCGGGCAGCCGGCTATTTTTTGGTTAGACGAAAAACGTGCGCATGATGCTCAATTGATAGCAAAAGTTGAATCCTATTTAAAAGAGCATGATACCAGTGATTTAGATATTAGAATCATGTCGCCATTTGATGCAACCTTATACACCTTAGAGCGTGTTAGAGCCGGTGAGGATACCATTTCTGTTTCAGGTAATGTATTGCGTGATTATTTAACTGATTTATTCCCGATTTTAGAGCTGGGTACCAGTGCAAAAATGTTGTCGATTGTAC
>Ga0316207_10004004_pt1 | contig 13171 bp, 20 predicted proteins | sample 6weekpyrite_MG_FD_204943 | JGI IMG/M metagenome (GOLD analysis project Ga0316207, IMG submission 204943) | Microbial mat bacterial communities from mineral coupon in-situ incubated in ocean water Damariscotta River, Maine, United States -... | ecosystem: Environmental > Aquatic > Marine >... | reverse complement strand
GACAATAAATATAAAAACAAAACTATGTTGAGTTTAAATGGGAATTATTAAAATTAATGAAACTAACTAAAATAAATCGAGATGTAGAAAACGTTTGGTATTTTCAGGTTTTTCTACAGCCTCGTTAAAAGTCACATATATATCGGAGGCATTTTGAAAGGCCCAAGTCCTGAAGATAAAGAACCCATGAAGGGTTTTCCTCAAGTAGGATATTTGAAAAACTACATTTCTTCTGAAAATATTGTTGTTGGTGACTATACCTACTACGATGATCCTGAAGGTCCTGCACGGTTTGAGAGCAATGTGCTTTATCATTTTCCATTTATTGGAGACAAGCTCTTAATTGGAAAATTTTGCGCTATAGCAAAAGATGTAAAATTCATCATGAACGGTGCAAATCATAAGATTTCTGGTTTTTCTACATATCCGTTTCAAATTTTTGGTAATGGTTGGGAGAAGGTGATGCCTGAGGAAGGCGATCTACCCTACAAAGGAGATACTGAAATTGGGAATGATGTTTGGGTAGGCTATGAAACTACAATTATGCCAGGAGTCAAAATTGGCAATGGAGCAATAATAGCTAGTAAATCTGTCGTGGTAAGTGATGTCCCTCCTTATAGCGTTGTAGGGGGCAATCCGGCCAAAGTTATTAAATATCGATTTGATGATGGGGTAATAAAAGAGCTTTTGGAAATAGCTTGGTGGGACTGGAGTGCGGAAAAAATTACTAAAAGCCTTGAAGCAATAGTTGGTTGTGACCTCATTGCTTTGCGAAATGAAAATGACTTTTAACAAAGCATTGCAACGGATAAGCCGCTGAATGCGGCGTTAAACACATACCAGAAATTATTTTATAATAAGAGGAAAAAACATGGTTACAATTTCACAATTAACTGAGTTGCTAGGATGGGCATCAGTAATCAATGTTGGCTATCTTTTTCTAGCCACCATAATTCTTATGTTTATGAGAGGAACAGTATCTTCTATTCATATTAAGATGTTTAATATGGACGAAAAGGAATTAAGCTCAAAATATTTTGATTTTTTGAGTATTTATAAAATAGTGACCTTAGTTTTTATGGTAGCACCATATATTGCTTTAAAAATTATGGACCAATAAATGTTTAACAAGGCACTTCAGTTGACCACCAAAAGCGGTGCTCCTATCGTTGCTCTGTTTTTGGAGTTAACTAGGCTTAATCGTTATTTGTAAAAATGACAAGATTTAATAAGCGTAATGCCCCGAAGGGCTGGATGTATCCATTTAATAAAAAGGAAATAATGTCCATTATTGATGAAACTGGTGCATTATTTAAAAGTGTAAATTTTGAAAATACTGAAAAGCCATCTAAATACTCAAATGATGAAATTTGGTGTTGGGTAGGAATTCTTAGTTCAAAAAGAGTTGATGGGAAATGCATATTTTCACTAGAGTTGAGTAGCTTTAAAGAGCAGTATATAAAGCCATGGAAACAAAATATAATTAAGCTGGTTGGCGAAGAGATGAAAAAATGGATTGAAAGGAAATTGAAACAACCAGAAAACTCACCTGAAAAGCCAACTCAGTTATTTTTGAAGTACAAAATTAAAAACGGGTTGTTAACTTCGTCATGTTTCGAAGTCGATTAAAATACATAACAAGGCGATCAAGTCGTGTGTGCATAAAAAGCGTGCACACACTGGAACCAAGCAAACAGCACGCTTGGTCCCTTAGCTTGGTGTTATGCATTCAAGAGCATGATGAAATAAAAGAAAAAATCACATTTTCATTTGTTCTTATTGCCCTATTTATTTTTATAGTTTGATTGTCAATTCCTAAGTTCATTCAATAACCTACTATGACGTGAAACTGAATCACGACATTGCTTTACAGTAAACATAATTCAAAACTATTCTGAGGCTTTGTCATACTTTTATAATGATTTTGGTCGCTACCCATCTACTTTAGAGTAGGGTCTTGAGATACTAAAAGAAAAAGACATCGTAAGAAATCTGCCCGAGGACGCATGGGGAATAAAAATAAGTTATATATTTTCAAGCAATAGGAAAAACAAAATCTATGACATAAGGTCGAGTGGTGTTGATAGAATAGATAAAACAAGCGATGATCTACTAAATTAAACAATGCCTGACAAGACAGTCAAGCAGGCGCAAAAAAATATGCTCGGACCGACCAAACAGCGACCGGCTACTTACTTAGGCGTTATGTTTCAAAATAGCAAGATTCGGGTCGAGTCATGTCATAGAAAATCTTATAGTAAATGCGGCATTTTTGCCGTTCACTTTACTTAGAGAGTTTTTATATGAAATCGTTAATACATAAAGTAGCAATTGTTACTGGAGCCAGTTCAGGTATCGGTCGGGCAACGGCCAAGCTATTCGCTCAAAAAGGAGCAAAGGTTGTCGTCGCTGCGAGGCGGCAAAAAGAGCTTGATATACTCGTAGATGAAATTAAACGAGAAGGAGGGGAGGCCAAGGCATTAGCGGGTGATGTGAAAAAAGAATCCTATGCTAAAGCGCTAGTCGAATTTGCCGTTCAGGAATATGGTAGCCTTGATATTGCTTTCAATAATGCAGGTACATTAGGTGCTTGTAACGCAACTCCTGATATTTCGTTGGAAGCATGGAATGATACGATAAACACTAATCTAACCAGTGCTTTTTTAGGTGCAAAATATCAGTTACCCGCCATGCTTAAATCAGGTGGTTCACTTATTTTTACTTCATCATTTGTTGGTTATACTATAGGAATGCCGCAAAAAGCTGATTATGCTGCCAGCAAAGCTGGAATGATTGGTTTAACGAAGGCGCTTGCTGGGGAATATGGTTCAAGTGGTATTCGAGTAAATGCGTTATTGCCAGGAGGCACTGATACACCAATGAATGAGGAGTTTGGAAATTCACCAGAAGTAATAGAGTTTGTAAAAAATATGCATGCACTAAAAAGAACCGCCACGTCAGAAGAAATTGCACAGTCAGCGCTGTATCTTGCCTCAGACGCATCAAGTTTTACGACAGGTACGGCAATGTTGGTGGACGGTGGCGTTTCCATTTGTAAAACGTAGACAGGGTAAAAACATATCAAAGTTGTCAAAGGGGCATTGTTTGCTACGTTCCGTTTTGGGGTGGCTTCGCCACCCTGTTCCAAAACTACACTCCACAAATAAAGCCCTTTACAGCGGCGTTAGGCAAATCAGTTGCCCTCTAAAGCAAGCTTTATGCCTGGAACAGCCTCTTCGAAGATGGGGTCGAACTGATCTGCCATTGAATCTGGCTTCAGGTCGGTAATCCAGATCATGCTGGCACCCTCACCCTTTGGCACCACCTGCATTGAAGCAGAGTGGAACTCTAAATCAAGTGGTGAATTAATTATGCAATAGGATACACGTCTCAACGCGTTATCAATACTTATGATCTTCTCCTTTAGAACGCCGCCGTCAGCCATTTTGCAGAGACGAATATTGCCGTTAAGCTGGCTCTCTGTAATAAAACCGACAAGATCAGAAATTGATCCGACATTAGCAATTTTATCCCAAACATCTTCAACACTAGCCTCTACGTCAATCACTTTTTGAACAGTTGCCATTAATTCACCTCATTGTTTTTAGCTTGTAAAATCGCGCACTGCGTAGTAACTTTACAACTGTCTAGTTATTAAATCAAGACAAATGACTAGAAATGTTATCAATATTGAACTGGAAGGTGGGTTGAGTTGCCAAGAAAAAAAAAATATGACCGCGACGATTCAGTTCTAAAAGCCTGTAACGCATTCTGGCAACACGGTTATGATGCATTAGGTGTTCGTGCATTAGAAGAATTAACGGGATTGAACCGTTTTGCGATCCAGACAGAATTCGGTGGTAAGGAGGGCCTTTTTCTTGAAGTATTAGATAAATATACACAAGAAACTGAAACGCACTTTCTACAGCCACTTCGTGAGGGAGGCCTCGATCAAATTGAAAACCTGTACAACCAGCTTATCACCCTTTTACCAAATACAGCCCAGGCCTTTGGTTGCTTGATGGTGAATACCGTTGTCGAAAATGCAGTGCTGGCGCGCACAGCAATCAAGGAACGCACTGACCGACATTTTAAGCAAATGGAAGGTGCAATTAGTTCGGCGCTTTTTCGTGCAAAAACTAATGGTCAGATTGCCAGTAGTTTTGATATTGATGAAGCTGTAGTATTTCTCGTAGGTTCAACGATGGGAGTTCAGGTAATGATTCGCAGGGAGGGGAGCATCGAGGCCGCTAAACCCTATGTCGAAATGCTGATAAAAACAATCAATTCATGGCGCACGGGCTAGACACTTTAAATATCAAAAAGGCGGCCATATAATTGCCAAACAAACACATCCAGCGGATATCAAATAGTGGCACTCCTTGTTTCTCGTCGCTCTGCTTTTTGATGCCATTGATGTGAAGCGTTAGGTGTCTGCAACGCAAGTGTTTAAAATGAATAAAAATTAATTTAAAGGAGAATATATATTATGATAAAAATTTCTGTGAGTATTGATGTTTCTAACCTGAAGCAAGGAGAGGCCTTTTATATAGAAGCGCTCGGTTGCAAGAAAATTAGAGATCAAGGCTCTGACATGGTTGTTCTTTCTACAGAGAATTGCGATATATATTTACAGGAAAAAAAAGCTGGAACAAAACCCCTCGTATCAAGTGAAGTAGTTCGTGACTATAAACGCCATTGGACACCTGTTCATTTGGACTTTCTTGCTAAGAATGTTGATGGGGTTGTTGAAAAAATACTTCAATTAGGTGGGCTACATGAAGGCGGAGAAAGTGGTGACTGGGGCTCTATTGCGTATTGTGCTGACCCTTTTGGTAATGGGTTTTGTGTAATTAATGAATGAAATAAATCATAATCAGGAACAGTGCGACATGAATTTTAAAGTAACAGATATTGTTATGTTATGGCATTAAAAACACCTATCAAAAAGCCCTGAGGTGAAAAACAAGTCCAAATTCATCCATTAACAGCATAGGTCAATAAGGGTGAGCTTCTTTTTTAAGTGTTTTCATATACTTTGATTCACCGTACGGTGTGTTTGTTTTCCAACACCGATATGCAATTCTAATCCACTTAAATGAGAGTATCACCGTATTATGTGATTTTCCTTTACTGATTTGTTGCTCGTAGTACGCCTTTGCCCAAAACGAATGTCGTACGGATTAACCTGCTCATTCAACTCGGACATGTCTACGCGGCGTTTGTTTTGTGCGTAAATAGCACAAAAAACGCCACTAGGGTATGCCGGTTATTGGCAACGTTAGGTACACAAGCAATATTTTCCAGCGATCTGCTCAATAACTTTGGGTATAGCCGAATAGGCATTATCGATAGACTGAGTATGTCGTTGATCACCAAACTCTTGGTATTCAACCCTTATTTCATGTTGCTCATCTACTCCAAGGTATTTGCTAGCAGAATGAATATGCGGGCTTAAATGGTTCATCTTTTCTCTGACTCCACCTACTTCAAAGCCAAATTCACCACAGGAGGTCAGGAGTACCAGAGTCTTACCCGACATAGTTGGTTCCAATGGAAAGTCTCCACGGCTTAAATCAAAGGTAAAGGTTTTGTTGAGTCTGATTACCTGGTCAAACCATGCTTTGAGTGAAGCAGGCATACCGTAATTATACATCGGCGTTGATATTAAAATAATCTCCGCTTCAGTTAACTCTTCAATTAATATGTCAGATAAGGCTAGTAATGAATTTTGTTCATCTGTTCTTTTTTCTTCGGGCGAAAAAGCGGCAGCAATCCAGTTTTCAGAAATGAAGTCAGGAGGTGCGCTGCCAATATCACGATAGATGAAATTATCTGTTGGATAATTTTCATGCCATTGGTTTGTAAACCTCCTGGCTAAGGTTCTCGAAATAGATTGTTGCTTACGTGCACTTGAATCGATATGAAGAATAGTTGTCATAAACGCCTCTTTACAAGAAAGAATAGTCTTGCTGGTTGAAAACAATTATGCATTTAATTAAGTGCTTGACAAAAGATAATATTTCACTTACAAATGAAAATAAATCATCTATAGGCCATAAAGATGTTTTCCTGTTTACCCCAACTAAATAGCATCAGAGTATTTGAGGCTGCTGCAAGGTTAAGTAGTTTCAAGACGGCGGCAGAAGAATTAAATGTCACACCGACTGCGGTATCGCATCAGATCCGTAACTTAGAGGAAAAGCTAGGAACCCTGCTATTTAAACGCAAAACACGAGCAATAGAGTTGACTCCGGAGGGCATTCAACTTGCGCAGGTCTCTCATCAAGCATTACAACAAATAGCATCTACACTTGAGGATATATCTAGAATTCAAACTGTACTGAATGTCACTACAACATCATCATTTGCTGCCATGTGGTTAGTTCCAAGGCTAGCACGATTTCAAAAACTTCATCCTGAAATTCAAGTGGCGATAAGAACAGGAGAACAACTCGACGACTTACAGAATGACCGACGTATTGATCTGGCTATACGATATGGGCAGTATGATGAGCAGGATGTAAATGCCACAAAATTAATCACTGAATATTTTGGAGTGTATGCGACGCAAAACTATTTTAATGGGTGTAAAAGTTTAAAAAATGCAACACTTATAGAAACTCAATGGCAAAATAAAAAATTACCTTCAGTCGCCTGGAAGCAGTGGTTGCAGAAATATGACGTAAACATATGCAATCCGAAAATTCGTTACTTTGATCAGGAGCATCATGTTATTCAGGCAGCATTGGCTGGACAGGGAATAGCGCTTGTCAGTTCGGTGTTAGCTCAAACTTCTTTGCAACAAAATTGGTTAGAGCCATACAAAGGCGATTGTTTCATACCTGGGCTCACTTACTATTTATTACCATCTCCTTTTAGTAAGGACCTTCGTAAAGTGGTCGTGTTTCAAAACTGGTTGATCAGGGAGTTATCAGAAAATGCCTAACAATCACATCCAGTGGACAGTCAACCGCGTCGCTGATGTGAGGCGTTATGTATAGAAATATAAAACCAATAATTTCTAGTACCTTGAGTGCAATTGCTCTTTTTATTGTGTATATAGACTTTATCCATGCAGAAATTAAACCTAATTACCCATGGGGTCTTAGTTTGGCTTTTGTCCTTATTTTTATCTCACAGTTGATTGATGATCCAGAACTAGGTGGCAAACCTATAAAACTCAAGAGATTCTTTGTTGTTATATTGGTTCTTGCATTGGCTTTAATTGCATTTGTTCAACTTGACTCACATATTGAATATTTAAAAGAAAATACTGTATTCCAATTTATATTGATAATAATATTAGCTCTTGCTTGGGCGTATGACACACATAAAAGAATAAAAAACACAATAATGCATAATTAATAAAATTAACCCAGATAATTATAAGCGTTGTTTGAAAAGTGGCAACGCTTATAATTACTGGTTATTAAGGTGTTACTAGAAATAATGTCTAGGAATTATTTATTTAAATATGAAATGGGAAAAGTATGAGTAAAATATTTTCGATTTTAATAATCTTAAGCGTCTATTTCATAAATGGTTGTAGCGACTCGTCACCTGAAACTATGTCGTATACCTGCACATTACCCTGCTTGGACAGCGCGCCAACTCTATCGATTGCTACTATTTCAAGTGCAACTGGCGGTACTGTCGATGTCACTTTAAACTTTTCTGGAGATATTACAAATATTAATCGTGTAGATATAATTTTAAGAGACATTAACTCTGGAACAAGTGCTGGTGCCAGTGCTATATTTACACCAACCACACAAAACTTGACTGAAACTATTACCATAGCATCTGGGATATCAATAAGTAGTTATTATCCTTTCGTTATTATTTACATAAACACTAACAACACAAGCACTCGATACTATAGGGAGCCAAAAATATCTACTAGTCAATATACATACTACGAGATTTTAGATAACAACCCTTCTCAGTTTTTTATGCTTAGTCCATTTACAGTACCCATATTACAGGTAAACTAATGATGTTTGTCTACTTAAAGAACAAATCTAACAACACAGTCAAACATGCACAAAAAGCGCTTGGACAGGCTAAACAACAGTCGGTCACTTTCTTGGGCGCTATATTTCATTCAAGGTTAGAGATATTCTCGAAAGGTAACTAAATGCTTTTAGAAAAGATCAACAATAGAGAAAGCGGAATTATTTTATATGGGATAATTCCACCTAAAAAAAGCACAGAGATAGAAAAAATTGAGGAAATCTCGTCCAGGCAAACTCAAAGGATTAAAGGAAATAATATTGATGGCCTGGTTCTATATGATATTCAAGATGAAACCGCGAGAACGAGTGAAGAGCGCCCGTTTCCGTTTATGGAAACACTGGATTCATTCACATATAGCCGAAAGTATTTGTCGTCGTTATCTGTGCCAAAAATTATATATCGATCAGTAGGAAAATATAGTAAGTCTGAATTATCTGACTTTCTTATGGCTTCATCGCCTGAGAATGAACTCACTGTTTTTGTTGGCGCATCCTCAAAGTCGCAGGATGTTACGATGACAGTTAGTGAAGCCTATAACTTGAGAAAAGAAGTAAATAAAGAAATTGTTCTTGGTGGGGTTGTTATTCCAGAAAGACATAAATCAATAAGTGATGAACATATTAGGGTTTTTAATAAAATCTCTCAAGGATGTTCATTTTTCATATCTCAAGGTGTGTATGACGTTAATGCCTCAAAGGATTTTTTATCTGACTATCACTACTATGGGCAAGAGCACGGCATTCCATTAGTTCCAATAATATTTACGTTAACACCATGTGGGTCGAAGAAAACACTTCAATTTATGAAGTGGTTGGGAATTAGTATTCCAAAGTGGTTAGAAAATGAATTAGTACATTCAGACGATATTCTCCAACAGTCAGTTGAGCTTTCGGAGGAAATCTGGAGGGAGTTGAAGGGATTTGCTGCCGAAAAAGGTATACCAATTGGATGTAATATCGAAAGCGTTGCTGTGCGGAAGGCTGAAGTTGAGGCATCAATTGAGTTGCTACAAAGAGTGACAGAAAGTAAGTTATAAATATATAAGTGAGATAAATGGGATATAATAATACACACAATGGGTCGCGCAAACAGTGTGCCCCCTAGCTAAAAGTTATGTTCAAAAAGGAATTATAAAATAATGTCAGAAAATGATTTATCACTAACAGAAGAACAAATGAAGCTCGTAAATGCGTTAAGCGAAAGCGAGCTGAAAGAAATCGATAATGCTCTGTTATTAAACATATGTAACCAATGGCGAAAGGTTGCAAGAGTTATAGCTACTACTATGAACAGCATGGAAAATAGAGTTAAAGGCATTCCCGATATTTTCTATGCTCAAAGAATAATAGAATTGGCCAACAAAGGTGAAATAGAGTCACAAGGTAATCTTAACAGAATACAATTCAGTGAAGTTAGAACAACAAAAAAATGAAAAAACATAATAATCAAATAAACGTGAGCATCATTAGCTACGGCCTGAAGTGTAGTTTGCACTTTATGGTGTCAAGCTATTAGGGCGTTATGCCCAAGAAAGCAGTTAGCCATACAGCTCATTAATGTCGATTTTCAGAGCTTTGGCTAATAATGTGACTTCTTCATCCGTTACACGCCTTACCCGGGATTCAATCTTTGCAAGCGTTCCACGACTAATATCCCATTCTAATATGTTGCAGCGTGCAGCCAGATCCTCTTGAGTGATGCCTTGTGCGTCACGAAATTGTTTAACTTTTGAGCCAACTACGTTCATTTTTTTCTGTTCCGATATCGGAGCTTGATTTTGTCAGAAACAGGCGCAATAATTGCCTCGTAAACGGAGTGATTATATGGATTAATCAAGCTTCATTGATTGTTAGTATGAATATACTACGTGAGTACCCAATATGATTAAATAAAACGACACATTAGAACCAAGAGCATACCAAGATAAATAACTACAAACCCGTCAACTTAAAGTTCTAGAGACCGTCGTGGAACCTCCTTCAAAGGTTCGTGGAGCTGGTCTCATCTATGTGCCTGCTCATCTCTCTAAAGACGGCGTGTAAAAAACATCGCACACTCGGACCATGCTAAATAGCCAGCTTGGCCGCTTAGTTTGGCTTTATGTTCTTAAAGAGAGAAAATGAATAAATTTATTATTATACCGGTGCTTTATACTGGTGCCATTGGCACCTGGCTGTACAATCAAAGGAAAATCAAACACAGAAGATACTCGGCCTGAAATGAGAAGGCCAATGATTGGCAAGTTTTATGGTGAATACACACTATCAAATGGAAATTACAGACTATGGATCATGAAAAAATATAAAAATGGAAAGTACAAATTTACATTTGGTGAATATGATGCTAAAGATACCTTTATGGATAAAGTAGAGGTAGGTGTTTGGAGTGTTTCTTATCCTGTGTGCATCTCTATATATTTGACAACAATTGAAGGGCAGGAAGTATATCAATCAAATATTGAAAGCACATACAACTATGATGCTTAGGAAATTATTGAACTTAATAACAATACGTTAAAATGGGATGCAATTCAGTATGCACCCCTTAACCAGGCGTTTTAAAAATAATGGTGAATACTGAACTTACATTTGAAAACTTTGTTTCATTCATTAGAGTAGTTCAGGGCTTCAAAAAAAGTGACATAATAAATGAAAACTCATTACTCGAAAATGATCTGGGCATAACAGGGGACGATGGAAGTGAGTTACTTGAAGAAATACAAAAGTATTTTTCTCTTTCATTTGTTGGAAAAGATGGAACCATTAGGGAAATATTTGGGTTAGAAGAAAATCAATACCTTTTCCATAGTGAAGGAATTAATATGTTTGGTTGGTTATTTACTCTTATTGGTAAATCAAAAGAAAATATAAAACCGATTACCGTGGGGCAGCTATATAATGCTTCACTTAGAGCCAAGCAAAATACAGGCAAAGATTAACAAAAGGTTTTTGCTAACCCATAACGGTTTTCGTCTCACGTAGCTTCCGCTTCGCTCTATATTGCCACATAAGTCTAAAACTGTTACAGTCAGACGAACTCAGCGTTATACGGCACCAGTAACACGCCATCGTATTCTTGTTCAAGAGGGACAACCTTGAGAAAGCTAGCTATTCTGACATTCCAAACACTTGATGGTGTTATGCAAGCTCCCAGTGTTCCCGACGAAGATCTCTCTGGCGGTTTTACCCAAGGGGGCTGGGCTCGGGAATACTGGGAAGAAGTGATGGAGCAAGTTGGCCGCGAAGCCATGGCAGAGTCCTATGATCTTTTGCTTGGAAGAAAAACCTATGACATTTTTGCTCCGCACTTCACAAGTACTGATCAGGGTGACCCAATAGCGCAAAAGCTGAATGCAGCAAAGAAATATGTCGTAACGTCTCGCCCTGATGAGCTAGCGTGGAATAATTCAGTACAAATAAGCAGGGATATCGCTGTTGAAATATCCGATCTAAAAAAGGAGGTTGGCCCACTTCTACAGGTTCATGGCAGTTGGCAACTTATACAATTACTTTTATCAAATGGACTAATTGATGAACTGCGCCTGTGGACATTTCCTGTTGTTGTTGGTAGTGGCAAACGCTTATTCTCTGATGGTACTGTTCCTGAACAATATAAACTGACCAAGTTTGAGTCTTGTTCATGTGGCGCATTCATGCACTTTTATCAGCCCACGGGAAAAGTCACCGTATAATAATGTACTCAGTCGATGCAAAAACGCGTGGCTGAGCTTCATCGTTATGTGTTTCAATAAGCAGATGAAAATTTAGAAAAAATATCAGGACATCCATTCTTAAATGTCAGTAAATGTCAGGACATCCATTCTTGATTCTTTAATTCTTTTTTTATTATTAATCAGAAGTATCAGGACACCGAAACAAATAATGGGAAAAATAACATCACAACTAATGTATAAAATTATATAGTTAAGAAAAAAGGCGATTTATTTCTTTGTATGACAAGATTCAGTCAAAGAATCGATATTATTAAAGTGTGGACCGAATTCTATCCACAGTTGAACTTCAGCAAGGTGCTGAGGTTCATTTGTTTTTATTCATGAAAAATAGATTAAGGAAAATATTGCTCACAACAACATTTAAATACCGTGCGTCTATAACCCAATTTTTCACAGGCCACTTTTAAACTTATTACTGAACCCACTAAGCCTTTTAATTTACTTTCAAAGTGCGTTGATAAATGTAACCAGTTTTCTGCTTCAAAGTTTAATCGGTTTAATAGTGGAGGTAGATTTGCATCAATTTTTCCGCATTTATTATTTCGGTTCTGTTTTCCTGTCCAGTCGACCAGTGCAATGTAATCATTAAGTTTAAAGGGTAAGCCATCGGGCATGTCTTTTCTGGTGTTGCCCACAAATGGATACAGGTTACCAGGTTGTTGACGCTTATCATTTGGGTGACAGGCTTTAACGGCCGTCTCTATTCTGTTTTTTATGCTGGTATGTTCTGAGGTTTCAGGTGTTTTGTTCATCCTGGCGCGTATTGGATTTAAATCAATATACACCATGCAAGCTGCTAGTGCTGATTCATCAAGCAGCGCTTGTGATTTAAATCGTCCTTCCCAGAAACGACCGGTACATTGATCTTCTTTATTGGCCTGTCGAGCAATATCTTCATTTAATATTTTCATAAACCAGCTGATGCTCATCAGACGTTTACGCCAAACTTCTACACGCTCTTTTAAGGCACTGTGTTCGGCATTAGATAAAATAGCACCTTGCAGGTAACGTTGTGATAATACATCACCTTTATAGAGTTGGAGCCATTTATGTATCACTTCATCATCACTCCAGTTAACCGCCTGTGCCTTATTGATATGCAGTACCACATGGTAATGATTAGACATGATAGCGTAGGCGCAAATGTCTAATGCAAAGATATCGCCAAGCTCCAATAGTTTATCTTCGACCCATTGGCGACGGTGTTCATAGCTTTCACCGGTGTTGATATCGATGCCACATAAAAAGGCTTTGCGTACAACCCGTGACATACAGTGGTAGTAGGGAGTTGCTTCAAGTGACATTTGTGCATATCGAGGTTTTGGCATGCTTAACTTCCTGTTTTTTTATCTTTGTTGTCGGAAAAATTACGCTTGCAGGGTGTACTTGTCAAATGTTATGTTGGGTGTCCGGGTTATT
>Ga0316207_10004003_pt1 | contig 13173 bp, 11 predicted proteins | sample 6weekpyrite_MG_FD_204943 | JGI IMG/M metagenome (GOLD analysis project Ga0316207, IMG submission 204943) | Microbial mat bacterial communities from mineral coupon in-situ incubated in ocean water Damariscotta River, Maine, United States -... | ecosystem: Environmental > Aquatic > Marine >... | reverse complement strand
TGCTGGTTTACCCCCATGGTCCATAACGACATCACCTTGGTTTTCGGGTCGGCGTATAATTCAGCGAGCTTTTTCAGTGCGTCCACAGAAACACCGGATATTTTAGATACAGACTCTGCATCGTATTGTTCAACAAACTTCGCAAAATCATCGAAGCTCATGGGCTTGGAACCACCCGCTTTTTTATTGTTCTTGGCCTTGACCTCTAATGGATGTTCAGGTCGTAAACCATAGCCAATATCTGCATTACCCAACCTGAAATTGACGTGCTTCTTTACAAAATCCTTATTCACCCGCTTGTTTTGAATAATGTAATTGGCAATATAATTAAGTATCGCCTGGTCTGACTGCGGTGTAAAAATAATGGGAATATCTGCCAGCTCAAAGGAGCGGTGCTCGTAGGTCGACATGACTGCGACCTTGACGTGTGGTGCACTTAAGCGGCGATCCGTGAGCCGAGTCCATAAAATAGGATGCATTTCTGCCATATTTGAGCCCCATAACACAAAGGCATCGGCATGCTCGAAGTCATCATAACAACCCATTGGTTCATCAATACCAAACGTGCGCATAAAGCCACCCACGGCCGATGCCATGCAGTGGCGTGCATTCGGATCGAGATTGTTGGACAGGAAACCGGCTTTCATGAGTTTTGCCGCGGCATAACCTTCCCACACCGTCCATTGGCCCGAGCCAAACATGCCAACCCCTCTGGGGCCCTTGTCCTTGAGAGCGGCCTTGAACTTTTCTTCCATGATATCGAATGCCTCATCCCACGATACAGGCGTAAACTCACCATTCTTGTCGTATTTGCCATTTTTCTTGCGCAGTAGCGGTTGTGTAAGACGGTCCTTGCCATACATGATTTTCGATAAAAAATAACCTTTAACACAATTCAGGCCCTTGTTCACCGGGGAGTTGATATCGCCATGCGTAGCCACGACCCGGCCATCTTTGGTAGCCACGTTCACACTACAGCCGGTGCCACAGAATCGGCATGGCGCCTTTGCCCAGGACAACCTGGTCTTTGACGCATCGGTAACGAGATTGGCTGCACCTGCAGGGAGTGAGCTACCAGCTGCGGCAACGGCAGTCGCTAAAGCGTTTTGCTTGATAAAATCTCTGCGAGTTAATTTCATTTCTTAATTCTCCCTACTAGCTGTAGTCGATCTCATGGTAGACCATGGTTGCATTCAATACGCCATCGATGGCTTCAATACGGCTAATCGTTGACAAAATATCGCTCTCATGTCCGGTTTCGAGTAAGGCAACAAATTTACCCTTCGGGTCAGGTGCATGAACCTCAACATTGTCCAGATTTTTAACTTGTGACAATGCCTGATCGAACGAAGCTGGCATACAATGTACAACCAGGCTTGATATGTGTATTTGATCTGAGTCAAGAGACATTTAATGTTTCCTTTTTTGTTGAAGTTTGTGCAGCAGCTTGTATTGATATAGCAAAGGTGGGGCAGACTGATACGCATGCCCCACAGCCAGTGCAAGCATCCGCAGTCAGCGATGGTTGAGGGCTTAAGCCGACGTGATACCTAAAGCGAATGGCCCGTGATTCGCAACTGTCCTGACAGCTTTGGCAGGAAACACCCTGAATTGTCAGGCATGTATTGCCAAAACTGGCGATATATTTCCATGGCCTGGTGTTCAGATCAGTTACAAACAGGGAGGCAGGGCAGGCCTTTGTGCACTCACCACAGAACACGCATTCACCATATTTAAAATTGATTTGTGGGTAGCCATAATCATCTGTCGCAATGATATTCTCTGGACACGATGACTGGCACTCCATGCAACGGGAGCATTGTGAATAAAATTCCCTGCTAGACTTTAACCAGGGTAATAAAACTGCGGTCTTGTTAGCAGAGAATCGGCCGCGTAAGAAATTACGGCGTTGAGCATCCATTATAATTTACCAGGCCTGATTATACGCCCGGTGGTCCGATAAGGATCTGGCTAATCCAGATAAGAAACCCGTAACCACCGACAATAACGATTGATAATACCGGTGCTAAAAATACAGACAGGATCAGGAAACCAACCCTTTCGTCTTTTTTAGTGATTTCTTTACTTGCCACTGGCAGCTCCTTTTAAATTAGAATGAATGGCGCTATTTCTTAAAGGTAGAATAGTTGTCCCTTTGTCCAAAGTCTACTATCTATATTAAACAAACCTGTTTCTATTATGATACTTTGACATATATCAATAATATGAAATTGCCCCCTGTGTCACGGGTAGTGAAACCAAGAATAACATTACAAATCACAGGATATTCTTACGTGCTAGACAGTCATTACCGGGTGCTTCAGGAATGATCGGGAAATCTTGAGCTATGAGTGCCCCCGTTTTAGGGAGGCCCTCAGACTGACCCAACCCTGTGGAGTGGGTTGCTCCAGTTTTCAGGGGGAGGTCAGGCGGTGAAGGGATGCTGAAGAAGAAACAAAGCAACAATAGAGGTATTTTAAAAAATATTAGAGCGCCTTATGTATTGCATCAATGGAATCGCTGATTGATGAAATTGAGTCTGTAGACAGATTGGCATTTTCCAGACTGCTTTTAACCTGCTGTCGCCCCTGTGACATGGAAGATACGGCCTGCCCAGTCACTTTCTGAACATTCTCGATCATGCTTTCTATTTCTTCCGTAGACGCACGTGTGCGGCTTGCCAACGTACGAACTTCGTCTGCTACCACTGCAAATCCTCGTCCTTGTTCACCTGCACGGGCCGCTTCAATCGCGGCATTCAGGGCCAAAAGGTTTGTCTGATCAGCAATGCCGCGAATAACGTCAACCACATGACCGATCTCAGTACCATGTTCCTTCAATTTATCGATCACCTTGCTGGTATTTTCAATATCTGTTTCAAGGCGTTGCAGAGACACCACGGTATTGTCTATTTCATACTTGCCTTTTTGGGTATCGTTCAGCAAGGGGCTCAAGCTGGATGCGATCTGCTCAGCGTTGGTTTTGATCTGATCTTCCAATGAATGAATATTCTCCTCCATGCTGGATATTTGCATGCGGGTCTCTTCCAATGCCAGGTCTTCCTCTGGCTGATCATTGATTTCCTGCATACTGACACGTTCTGTCAGATGCTCTACGTCGCTTTCCAACTGTCCTATTTGGTCCCGTACCGATTGCAGTGATTGATCAAGCTCCTTGGCATAGGCATTCGACAAACTGTTCTCGTCGATGTCGAGGCTACCTGAACTTAACCGCTGCATACTGTCAGACCATGCCTGTTTGATACCGAGGTAACGACGTCCCAGGCGGAAAACCAGTATGCTTGCTATACCGGCCAACAACAAGGCCAGGCTCATCTCATAAGGGAATGATGTATCAGCCTTGTTGGTGGCCGGCAAAAGTTTTGGCTGTTTTAATTTAACCAGCGCTGCCACGATTGACGAGCTGATCGTCTTCAGCTCTGCCTTCTGTTCCTGTTTTAGCGTGGTTTGCTTGTTGTCAGTCTGTATGATAGCCAAAAGACTATCGAAGGCCTGCCTGTATTCCGATAAGGCATTGATTGCCTGATCCAGTGAGTTTGCATGTTTGGTAAAACCGGACTGCCCCTGTAACTGGTTTAATGTACCTTGCAATTGACTGAACAACGAGATGATTTCATCCTTGTTCTGGCTGTTTTCATTCAGGGCCAGTTGCGGATCGATCCTGGACAGCAACAAACCGGCGTTATTGATTTTACCTTGTGCATTCCCTAGCTCGCGAGCCTGCTGCGGCACTTCTCTGATCTTGATGGTTTCCCGTATTATCCTGGTAGTAGCAGGGGAGGCTACCACCACATTGTCAGGCGCAGCCTCGGCAGCTACAACACCCTCAGTGGCACTATCGTCAGTCGCCTGCCGGGTATCAGCAGGAGTTGCTACTTCGCTGTCTGTAACAACGGTATCACTCGCTACCGTATTATCATTGGCAGCATGCGTTGTTTCAGCTGTTGCAGTATTGTCGGCAGCTACAACACCCTCAGTGGTACTCTCGTCAGTCGCGCCAGTGGCCAGCCGGGTACCAGCAGCGGTTGTTACTTCACTGTCTGCTATAGCAGTATCACTCGCTACCGTATTGTCATTGGCTGCATCCGTTGTTTCAGCTGTTTGGCTTTCATCAACGGCCTCGGCCTCGGCCTGGCCAGGTTGTTCAGCTGCCGGTTCGTTGAGGACAACAACTTCTTTACTTGAGACCTTTTCCACTTTAGCCTCTTGATTAATGCTGGCAGTAAAGTCGTCATGCAGCGCCGCGCTCAGTGACGCGAGATTATCCACTACGGTCTGACGTGCCTGCATAAGCTGTTCTATACTGCTAGAGTAATTGTCGTCAGTTTGCTTTGTCGTAATCGATTGGAGTTTGCTTGTAAATTTGTTCAAATCAGTTTCAATACGGGAAATACTGTCACCGTTGTTAGCGGAAAACCCTGACTTGACAGCACTCATGCCTTCATCAATTTGTTTCCGGTACCCTTGCAGGGTATCCGATGGTTCTTTGTCAGATAACGCTCGGCCATGAATGACAAACGCAGTAGTCACAGCGAGCTGTCGCGCCAGATCAACATGAGCAGAAGAGGGTGTGCTTGCAGGTTTCACCACCTGAGGTTGTGACGAAGGAAAGGCAAGTATCACTACAACAACAATGGCAAGCATAACAATCAATGCTTCACGACCTGGCAGAAATATCATCGCGTGGGGCTCCCGCTTGTATAAGTTAGATATATGGATGGATTCCAGAATTCTTTGTTATCTATTTAGCGGTATTTGACAGGTTATCTTTAAATTCACTGGATTCCAGTATTGCCAGAACAAATCGTGCATCTCTAAGTCATTGATATAAAATACATAAGTAGACAGTTAGTGTGAAATGCCATGGGTGTATGGATTCCTGCCAACGCGGGAATAATATAATGTTCTTGTAACCATCCAATAAAATAGTGGCAGAAGCAAGGAAAGTTCTCCATCGTAAACTATCAGGCAAGAACCACAATGAACCCGTTCTGGTCGATTGATTTTATGAGTGACAGCTTGTTCTGTGGGCGAGGGAGAAAACCCTAATTTAGGATGTCACTAAAAGCGGGAGGTTTACAGGTATTCAGCTTTATACGCCTTTATGTAAAAAAGTGTAATTATTGCTTGTGTCAGGCAGAAATTATGATTCAGTCGGATTACTAGTTAGTGGATAAACCAATGAGTGGTATTTCCGATAAATAGGGCGGTATGTCATGTAACAGTTTGTGGTTCCGGTATCGGCGGATCATTGTTAGTTTGTTATCATTGAATGACAATTCAACGGTGTTAATAATCAGGTTTTTATTCCCAATCTGTATTTTCCATTGATTATGGCTGCGAGCATCATGATAAAAAAAATCAGCTGTACTTATTTGTCTGTGATTGACTGACTCGCTGTCGAAACTTACAAAGCGAAAGTCCCTGGTGACCCTGTTCTCCTGTATGTATTTATAAGTATCAACCACTGACTCATTAATATTGAAACCATATGCATTGCCATGGGTCACTGTTTCGTTGATCGCGAAAATCCTGATCACGAGAAACAGCAGAGCGGCGAGTATTAACAAAACAAGCAGGTAGTAGCTGATTATTCTTGTAAGCATGTCAGGTTATGAAGTTGTTCATTAATAAAAAGTTTAAATTATATTGGCGCCGTACTATTGCGTACCATTTTACTCTATTATCACGCTGTATAGGAGGGAAGTATCAGGCAAAACTGCGACCCCTCGTTAATACGGCTGCTGACGTCGATAGTGCCATTATGGTGTGTGGCAACAGTATTTACAAATGCAAGGCCCAACCCGGCGCCTTTTTCCGTTAGATTGCCAGGATGTGAACTACGATAAAACCTTTCAAATAAATTCGGAATGTCCTTTTCTTCAATGCCACGACCTTTATCTGTTACACAACAGCGGAAGCTGTTGGATATGTGTTCAATTTCCAGGCTGACGGGGCTGTTAACGGGGCTGTATTTTATTGCATTCGAAAGCAAGTTGATCAATGCCCGTTCAATGAGGTCGGGATCAGCCATTATCCATGCATCTTCGATATCAAGGTCGTAGCTAATCTCGATATTCTTGCGTGATGCCTGGGTCCAGATTTTTTCAATGGCATTCAGCGCAATACTGGTAAGCTCACATTCCTGGAAGTTGCTATATTCACTGTTTTCCGCTTTGGCAAGATGAAGAAACTGGTCTGCCAGATCAATTGTATTTTGTGCGTAGTCATCCATTCTGCCCAGCAATGCGTGTGTTGCTGTATCCTGTTTTCTTGCCTTGGCTATTTCGAGAAGGGCGAGCAGGGATACCAGTGGCGTACGCAGATCATGTGATAAAAAACCAAGTAGTTCTGCTCGCCTGCGTTCGCTGTTTTTTAATGCAGATATGTCGGAGAGCGTAATCACCATTCCGCCAAGTTCCCTGTTGCTTCTATCCAGAGGCGTCATTTGTACGAGCAGGTCCAGGCCATTCCTGTGACGCGCCTCGACCTGTTTGCTCTGGTGATGTAACAAGACACCCTGTACCAGTAACGTCCATTGGCTGGAATCGTTCAGCTTGAGGTCTTTCAGGATTTTGAATAATTCCAGATTCTGTAATTCATTCAGCGTTTTATATTCTAGAAAAGTGATGGCTTTCTCGTTTGCTATAGTGACCTCACCCAGGGGGCTTATAACCAAAATACCATCGCCCATTTGGGAAATCGTGTCAGATATAAACTGTTTCAATGCTCGCATCCGTACCGTAGCTTGCTTGACTTCCTGAATGCGTTTCTGGACTATCTCGACTGTAGAATGCATTGTTTTAGTGTGTGTCGATTTGTATCGTTGCAACAGGTCGTCTAGTAACGCCTGTTCTTCCCTTGAGGGAGGGGTTGTGCTGCTCCACTGCAATGCGATTATTTCTGAGGAGGTGCTGCTGCTGGCATCAAGCCAGTATGTATCACCTGTTGAAATCCATTGATGCCTGGGTATGTCGATGTCCGGCAATCTGTCAGGGCTATTTTTACGGGAGGTACTTGTAACACCTGATTCTGTGAAAATGGTCCAGCCATTAACAGGAAGTATTTGTTGGAAGAAATCCAGTGTCACGGGAATACGCAGGTTCAAATTGCTGGGTATAATGCTTTTTTCTGAATTCAGGGTTTCCAGCTCTTTATTCAGGTAGCCCATGGCATTTTCAAGCCGACGCCAGCTCCATAAAGGGTAACACAAGACAAGGGCAAGTATGGTTGCCGCGGGTGAGAACCATATCTGAAATGAATGTAGTAACAGGATGGAAAGCAACAGAATAACAACAATCAATATTGCTGTACTGATGAGGTTCCATTTTGGCGTGTTGCGATTGTATAAAAACGCAGTCAGTAATATGAATGCCGATGAAACAGATATTTGTAAGAAGGTAGGCATCTCGACAATATTTATGCCATTTCTGAGTGCGTTGAGTATATGGGCATTGATTTCTACACCCGGCATCGAGTGAGTGTGCCCTGACACTGGCGTGGGCAATGCGTCTCCCATCCCCGCGGCAGTAGCACCTACCAACACTATCTTGTCCTTGAATGTGTCCTGCAGGTACTGGCCTTCAAGGACATTACTATAGGATATGGTATGAAAATGTCCGGCTGGGCCGGAATAGGGTATTAATATCTTGTGGTTTCTGGCCCAAACATAGGGTGACTCGCTATATTTATCAGGATTGACAGTCCCAGGTAAGCGGTCGATTTTACCGGGCTCGGAGAAATTCAGTACGGCTAAAGCAAAACTGGGCCAGTATGGCGAGCCCAGCCCTTCTTTCAGGTAAACACTCCGGGCTATCCCGTCTTTGTCCAGTTCGATGTGTGCATGACCTAGTGCGGCGGCGGCATCAACCAGTGCGGGTATCGGCAGTGTTTCAGTCAATACACCCTGTGTGCGTTTTTGTTCAACCAGGACCGGTAAAATGGTTTTGCCATTGGCGCGTACTGCGTGTGCCAGACGAGCATCATCTTCAGGTTTATCCTTGGAAGGTTCCGATATAATCAAATCCAGACCAATTACCCGAGCCTCCTCGTTGCTGAGTGTGTCAATAAGTCTGGCATGTATAGATCTTGGCCATGGCCAGCGTCCAAGTTTCTTGATGCTCAATTCATCGATGGCAACAATTATTATGTCATCGGGAGGAGTGCTGCGCGATAACGTTATTTGCATGTCGTATAGTAAAAGGTTCCACCTTGAAAGCGAGTTGTACTGAATTGCCAGCGAAGTGACAAAAATCAGTGATAGCCATGGGCCGGTTTTCGCGACAATATATTTCAGTGAGGTTTTGTCACCTTTCATTGCGGCAACCAGATTGGTTGTGGGTGTTGCTGAGGCACCGGTAATTTTTTCCAGTCGCTGAATAAACCTGCCGGCCCTTTTAAGGGAAATGCACGGGCCCGGTAGTAGTAGGTACCAGGGCCTGGCCGTAACAGGCTGATATGGCTGCTCCACACGGTATATTTATTAATGGACGACCACTCAACCGGGTGCCTGGCTAGTTGAAACTGGTATCTGGTAATTGGTTTGACAGGTTCCCAATTAAAATGGATATACAGGTGATCAAGCATAGGCTCAGACATTATCGGTGATAATGGGATGGTTTCGATTAAAAAGACGCCAGTATCAGAGTAAATACTCCATGCACTATCCTGCAATTTTCCCTTGATGCGCCAGTAATATTTTTGTGCAGGCAAGTCCTGCTCAGTAATGTAGGAGTTAGTACTAATGCCGCCTTGGTCAATAATTATATTATTGAAACCCGTATCAGTAGCTAGTTGAAAATGATACTCGTTGAATTCGCTGTTTTCCTTCCATTCAAACTTGTGTTGGTCATTGTTACTAGCTACTTTATCGACACGTTTTAGTAATGCGGGTTTGACAATGCTTGTATTGATGGCAAAGTGATGAACAGCATCCAAACCTTCCAGGCCGATTTCATCTATAGCCCTGATCCTCAGTGTGTAACGAGCATCGGCATGCTGGTTAAGTTCAAAGACCGGTTGCTCACGTGTCTGGTTAACAAGCATACGGTCAGGCTGTTTTTCTGCAAAAAGCTGTATACGGTATGAGCGAGCACCTTGCAGTGCGGGCCAGTTCATTGTTGTTGGAAACTGTCTGACGATTCTGGTTATTTTACTTGTGTCAGGCGCCTTGAGAAGTTTACGCGGTTTTTGTGGCGCAGCCCCTTTTTTTGTAACCGTACCGAAACCTGCAGGAACTGGTGTGGTCGCTCCTGTGCCAATGACATCTATAAGGCCTTCAATCACGCCACTACGAGTCAAACGGTTTTGCAGATCGGAACCAATGCGGAAATCAGTTCCACGTACAGCGGCTATGGCAGCAGGCGTTGTAATTTCAAAACGGGTGGCCGGCTTCTTGTCAGGGTTGACTTTGCTTTCAAGTTTGCCTGATGGTAAGCGCAGGTTAGTGTCTATCATACCACTGTCACCAAATTCACTTAATGAGTCCATAACCAGTTCAGAGTTTTCGTGCAGTAATAGTCGTGATCGATCGGCGAATATCAATACGATGCTGCTTTTATCGCCGGTGACTACCCGGTCACCGGCGAACAGGCGGTTTTGATCAGTGTTGTTGGGCTTTCTGATCCTGGACGAGCGAATAATAGTGACCTCACCGACGATTTCCGATATCAGTGCAGAACTGGGCTGTTTTTTCATCCACCTGATTGGAATAATGATCTTTCTGCCTGCTGAGACCTTTTGTGGGTCAGTGATATTGTTCAACGTCAGCAGTGGTTTGAAGTGTTTGCTAGTGGACAGGTACTTACGGCCAACATCTTCCAGTTTCTCGCCGGGTTTCAGTGTATAGGCCCAATCATTGGCTATGGTACTGACGGATAGTAGCAGCATAAACAAGAAGATGAACGATCGTTGCATCATATTGAGCGTCAGTGGCTGTATGCTTTTAGTAAATGTAACATGAGTTGCTGATTAATCTTCTGCCGAATTTTCGAGGCGATAGCCATGTTGGTAAACAGAGCAAATTCGCCATCCATTGTCAGGATTGATATTGAGTTTTTTTCTGATTTTACTGATATGAGAATCAACAGTACGGGTATTCAGTTCAATTTTGTGACCCCATACGTTGGTCATTAAATAACTGCGCGAAATCAGTTTCCCGTGATTCCTGAACAGTATCATGGCAACATCAAATTCCTTTTTAGATAATTCGACTGTAGTACCATTATAGGTAACTGTTTTGTTTATCAGGGAAAAGGTGTAGGGTGAAAATTTAACCTCGGAAACTTCCTTGTCATCGGGTACCGATCGTCTGAAAAGGGCGTTAACCCTGGCTGTCAGTTCGTTGGCTTTGAGAGGCTTGACCATGTAGTCATCTGCGCCTTTTTCGAGTGCATAGACAATGTCTTCCTCACTTGACCGGCTGGTCGTAAATAATACCGGAATCTTTCTGTCTACATTAGTTCTGATTGAGTCCAGTACTTCTGTGCCGTCAAGGTCAGGAACATTCCAGTCCATTATGAGCAGGTCATAGGTATCCGAGATAACATTGCACAAGAAATCTCTGCCTTTACTGAAATGCACGCAATCATGACCGGCACCTTCAAGCACCAGCTTAACCATTTCAGCCTGGGCAGGTTCATCTTCCAGTATTGCAATACGCACTTAGGGTCTCCTGTTGATAGTTAAAGCTTTGTGAAAAACGGTAAAACCAGCTTTTGAGTAGAATATCAGAAAGTAACTAAATATCAAAAAGTTGATGACGACCAGTCGCCTGTAATATAGATTTCAAATCTCCTGTGCCAAGGTATGAATTGAAGTAGTTTGGTTTGAGGCTGTAAACATTTGCAGTGATCTCAATGTCTTGGATTTCCGTGTCCTGTCTGCTCTGATTTGTCATTTTCGATCACTTCACCTGATCCTCTTATAACATATTGCCTGGCAATATCTGCAGCAGAGGGTTTGGCAGGTTGTCTTATCTTGGTTGATTGTGAGTGATCGCTATTGAGATCCGTATATCCCGATGGAGCCTTGACGCGCTCAGCGCAAGCGTAATCAGGCAATGTCAGCATAATGGTTAAATAGAACAATGATTTGATCATTATTATCGCTCTGTTGTTCGTGGTGATGCGCTGTCGTTATTATTTTAAATATATTTCTTTAAATCGAAAAAAGGATTACCAGTGCTGGAATTTTTCACAGACACCAGGATATGAGGTAAGATCAGTTTCACAATTTTAATTGCCTGCTTGTTGTTGATACCTGATTTCGCTGCAATATACGGTATATCAATTTTATCAAATAGTGATTTCTCGTCATGATATGTGCCTGAACTGTGTAATGTTGAAAGTATCGAGCCTGTGACATTTTGCAAAAAAATGATGGATTGCTCACGATCAAGCCCGCACTCACTAATGATGTTTACCAGTTTCGGTTCTTCATTATCAGTGTACTCTTTTGTTGTTCCCATTACATTGCCCATGATTGTATGCATCATCTGTATTGCAAAACCTGATATTGATACGTTGTTACTGTGTAAATTCATGTGTATAAAGTTATAGCTTCAAACCGTTCTGGGCAATATATGAAATACATAATTGACACTTAATTTACATTTTCAATGGCGATGTATTACCGTTGGATATAACACTAGTGATGGTCTTAGAACAGTTATCTGTTCAGATATTTATATTGCTAGTGATGAAGTTATTATCAGAATTTATAGAGTTTTTTGGTCTTGAATCGTCTTTTCTCCTTCCTGGTCGTCTGTATTCAGGAAAGTAAAGTTTTTTGTGAATTGTAAAATAAGTGTCAAGCTTTTAGTTTAGCCCTTGTCAATAAGTCACTAGCTCATATCATCGTGCATGAGAGTCATCAACGCGATGAATTCTGGTATGGATTATGGGCTCGAGAAATTACGCATCTAACATTAAGGAAGGACCTGTCCTGTGAGAGGGTAGGCCCAGATTGTTAAAGTGAGATGTAAGATATTTATTCGGAAATTGATTGAATTCCACGAATAACTACATAATTTGGAGATTAGGTATGTACCCTACGCAATATAAACTAAACAACATTCTGTCGATACACAGTATAAAGTTAATGCTTGTTGTATTCACATTTATGTTGATGCAATTAATATCATCTGTCGCTATTGCCGAGATCGTTAATATTAATAAAGCGGATGAGATAACCCTGAAAACCCATTTAAAGGGTGTCGGTGATGTTAAGGCAAAATCTATTGTTGACTATCGTAAGAAGCATGGTGCATTCAGGAGTATTGATGACTTGAAAAATGTGCCTGGTGTTGGAGGCGGTATTGTAAATGAAAACAGAAATAATCTGTCAACAAACAAGGGATTATATAGAGCGAGTGAACGTAGTAGTCAGAAATCTGCACTGAATGATCCTGACAAGAAGAAGAAAGACAAGATGTCAGGCAAAAACAAGGCTGACAAGAAAGCGAAGAAAGACAAGAAAGACAAGAAAGACAAGAAAGACAAGAAAGACAAGAAAGACAAGAAATAGCAGCTGGCAAAGTAGCCAGAATATCGTCCATGTTAGAATGAGTAATATGACTCGTTCCCCCCAATATTGCCCTGCATTTTGGCAGGGCTTTATATCTATAACTCCTATGTAAAGAGAAAATGCTGCTGTTATCCTGAACAAAGTTGTGAATTGTTAAATCTTTGTGATTTTCAGTGAATTATACAACTACGTTATTGTTTCAAGAGGTACATAAAGTACATAATTGGGCTTGTGCATGATTAATCAACTTGCATATGAGAGCAGGAAGTTTAAAGGAGCATAAGAATGCATCGCACGTTGCTCCGAGATAAGTAAAGTGAAGCCAGGCATGGTAGTCAAATGTTTGCTGGTCATGATCAGCGAGGTATGGATGTGAGCATGTGGGAAGATCTGCAAACCATGCTGAATTACAAATCAATGATTTGCTTCATCAACAAGCCTGAGCACAGCGTGAGTACCTAGAAAAAAACAATTGAGTTTTATCCCGGGAATACAGGTGGTGGACAATATACGGATTTACGACTTATTACTAAATGGTCGTTTATTTTTTTATCAGCATATACGGAGAGTAATCATGAAGAAATCAATCTTACTGACTTTGACAATGGCGGCAGTTATAGTTGCAGGT
>Ga0316207_10004002_pt1 | contig 13177 bp, 14 predicted proteins | sample 6weekpyrite_MG_FD_204943 | JGI IMG/M metagenome (GOLD analysis project Ga0316207, IMG submission 204943) | Microbial mat bacterial communities from mineral coupon in-situ incubated in ocean water Damariscotta River, Maine, United States -... | ecosystem: Environmental > Aquatic > Marine >... | reverse complement strand
ACACCTAATCTTGACCAACTAGAAAGTGGCCCATGGCCAAGTTTTGTTACTGGTCTTAAACGACTAGCAATGGAAGAAGAATACGGCGATATGATGGTCGATCTTCTTGGTCAACTTGAACATTCTTACAAAACACGTCTTGGTTACTGGAAAGGCGGTACTATCTCTGTATTTGGTTACGGCGGCGGTATCATTCCACGTTTCACCGAATTGATGGGTGCTGATGGCGAACCTATGTTCCCAGCATGTAAAGAATTCCACACTATTCGTGTACAGCCACCTGCTGGTAACCACTACTCTACAGATATGCTTCGTAAGCTATCTGGTTCATGGAGCAAATGGGGTTCAGGTCTAGTCGCATTCCACGGTCAGACTGGTAACATCATGTTCATCGGTACTAACAACGATAACGTTCAACACTTCTTCGACGAAATCAACGCATACGGTTGGGATCTCGGTGGTGCTGGCCCATGTGTACGTACAGCTATGTGTTGTATCGGTTCAGCTCGTTGTGAACAATCTTGTGCAAACGAAATGAAGATTCACCGTTTACTCGTAAACAACTTCATCGATGACATGCACCGTCCAGCTCTACCTTACAAGTTTAAGTTTAAGGTTTCTGGTTGCCCGAATGATTGCATGAACTCAATTCAACGTGCAGACATGGCCGTTATTGGTACATGGCGCGATGACATGAAAGTTAATCAAGACGAAGTTAAAGCATTTGTTGCAGACAAAGGTCGCAAATACGTTGTTGATAACGTTGTAACACGTTGCCCAACTAATGCACTTTCTTTGAATGACGATGACACACTTAACGTTGATAACCGTAACTGCGTACGTTGCATGCATTGTATCAATGTTATGACTAAAGCCCTTTCTGTTGGTGACGACAAAGGTGTTACTGTTCTTATCGGTGGTAAGCGTACACTGAAGATTGGTGACCTTATGGGTACTGTTCTTATTCCATTCATGAAGCTAGAAAATGAAGACGACTACGAAAAGCTGACTGAACTCGCTGAAGAAATCATCGATTTCTGGGCAGAAAATGGTCTAGAACATGAACGTTGTGGTGAAATGATTGATCGTATCGGCCTCGTTAACTTCCTTGAAGGTATCGGTGTTGAGGTTGATCCAAACATGATCGCCAGCGCTCGTCAGTCATCTTACGTTCGCATGGATACATGGGACGAAGAAGCGGATAAGTGGAACCAGCGTCAAGCCGGTTAATCATTAATTAATTTTGCAGCCCGTCTGTTTTCAGACGGGCTGCATTATTAGAGAGTAACGAAATACTTAACTAATTAAGTAGGGAATTGGAGGCTTATATGTCTGATACTCCTCAGTATCCAATTGAAAGTGGTTGCCCAGATGGGTTCCAATATTTACATCCAGTAATGAAAAAGAACTACGGTAACTGGGACTACCATGAACGCCCACGTCCTGGTGTTTTACGTCACGTTGCGAAAAGCGGTGATGAAATTTGGACAGTACGTTTTGGTACACAGCGTCAACTCGGGCCATACGAAATTAATCTTTTGTGTGATATCGCTGATGAATACGCTGACGGTTACGTTCACTTCACAATTCGTTCAAACATGGAATTCTGTGTTTCTGACGAAGCGAAAGTAGAACCAATGATTGCTGCAATTGAAGAAGCTGGCTACCCAATCGGTGGTACAGGTCCTTCTGTCACAATGATTTCACACACTCAAGGTTGGTTGCACTGTGATATCCCAGGTACTGATGCATCAGGTGTTGTTAAAGCCTTGATGGATGAGTTACACGAAGATTTCACAAACGAACGCATGCCTAACCGCGTTCACATCACTACTTCTTGCTGCCAGATTAACTGTGGTGGTCAAGGTGATATTGCAATCAACGTACAACACACTAAGCCACCTAAGATTAACCATGACTTAGTTGCTAACGCATGTGAACGTCCATCTGTTGTTGCTCGTTGCCCTGTTGCGGCGATTCGTCCTGCGATGGTTAACGGCAAACCTTCATTGGAAATTGATGAGAAGAAATGTATCTGTTGTGGTGCATGTTTCCCTCCTTGTCCTCCAATGCAGATCAACGATGCTGAATACTCTAAATTGGCTATCTGGGTTGGTGGTAAGCACTCTAACGCACGTAGCAAGCCTATGTTCCACAAGCTTGTTGCTGCTGGCGTACCTAACAATCCACCTCGTTGGCCTGAAGCTGCCGCTATCGTTAAAACAATTCTTGAAGCTTACCGTAAGGATGCCTTGGATTGGGAACGTACTGGTGACTGGGTTGAGCGTATCGGTTGGCCACGTTTCTTCGAACTAACTGAACTTCCGTTCACTAAGTTCCATATCGACAACTGGAAAGGTGCGCGTAACAGTCTTAATGCTTCTACGCACATCCGTTTCTAAGTTATTTGAACACAGGTATTCTTAAATGAAATTTGCGATTCAAATTAACGAAGGCCCTTACACGCATGAGGCTTCTGATTCTGCCTACAAATTTACTAAGGCAGCGATTGAAAGTGGTCATGAAGTAATTCGCGTATTTTTCTACCATGACGGTGTTAACAATGGCACACGTTTGACGACTCCTCCACAGGATGATCGCCACGTTGTTAACAACTGGGCAGAACTGGCTAAAGAAAATGATCTGGATCTCGTCCTCTGTGTTGCTGCGGCCCAACGCCGCGGTATCGCAGATGCCGATGAATCTAAGCGTAACGGCAAAGATGCCGATAATATCCAGGAAGGATTTCGCATTTCAGGTCTTGGTCAGCTCATTGAAGCCGGCATTCAAGCAGAACGTTTGCTTGTTTTCGGCGATTGATATTGAGGGATATGAGAAATGAGTGAAGGTACAACGAAACAATTCTTGTATGTAAACCGTAAAGCTCCACACGGTACTGTTTACGCATTGGAATCTCTTGAAGTCGTGCTCATTGGCGCAGCTTTTGAACAAGATGTAAGACTCGCATTTATGGACGACGGTGTTTTCCAGATCATGAAAGGTCAAGACACTGCCGGAATTGGTACAAAGAACTTTGCACCAACTTATAAAGCATTGGGTGACTATGACGTCAACAAAATTTATGTTGAAAAAGAGTCTCTCGACGAACGTGGTCTTACTGAAGATGACTTAATGCCACTGACCTATGAAGATGAAGATGATGATTGGGCTGAAAAGCCATCAATCAAAATCGTTAGCCGCGCTGAAATGGCTGACCTCATCGATAGCTCAGACGTTATGTTTAACTTCTAAGGGGATACTGAAATGGCAATTTTACATACAGTAAACAAATCACCCTTTGACAAGAACTCTCTTGAGCGCGCTATCGGTGTTGCGAAAGAAGGAAGCTCAGTACTAATGATTGAAGACGGTGTATACGGCGCAATAAAAGGTGCCTCATCTTCAGCCATGGTAGAAGCAGCCATGAAGACAGTCAAAGTTTATGCCTTGAGCGAAGATGTTAGTGCTCGCGGTGTTAATGATCGCGTCATCGATGGTGTTGAACTTGTTGACTATGCAGGCTTTGTCAAATTGGCAGCCGAACATGCTCAAGTTCAGTCTTGGCTTTAAACTAAATTTAAGTAAATTTTAATTTATCCGAATTTTTGAGGAGAAAACGAAATGGCTAATATTGATGTTGCTGGTACTAGCGTAGAAGTAGATGAAGAAGGTTACTTGGTTGACCGAAGTGTATGGAACGAAGAAATTGGCGCACACATGGCTACTATCGATGACTGTGAACTTTCTGACAGTCACTGGGAAGTAATCAAATTCTTGCGTGAATACTACGACGAATACCAAATTGCTCCTGCAGTACGTGTACTGACTAAAGCGATCGGTAAAAAACTTGGTAAAGACAAAGGTAACAGCAAGTACTTGTACGAATTGTTCCCTTACGGTCCTGCTAAGCAAGCATGTAAGTATGCTGGTCTTCCTAAGCCAACAGGCTGTGTATAAGACATAAAGCGTATTTTGTTTGGGTCGGGGTTCGCCCCGGCCTAGCTTTACTTTAGACTTTTAGCTTTTTAAGACCTTATAGAGGAATTAATCGATGTCGATGCTGACATTAGGTTATAGCGTATTATTTTACTTTGCCGCCTTCATTTTATTTGCTGGCTTGGCATTTCGTATTTACACATACGCCAAAACCCCTTCACCATTAAAAATTGTTGTCACACCTGCCCCAACTACTAAGGCTGGTGTCGTCTATCGCATGTGGCGTGAAGTGGTCTTATTTGAAAGTTTATTCAAGGCCTCGAAATGGACTTGGATATTTGGTTGGGCATTCCATTTTGGTATGTTGCTGGTGTTGTTACGTCACCTTCGCTACGTTAACGAACCTACTTGGTTCTGGGTAGACATGATCCAACCTTTTGGTATTTATGCTGGTTTTGCCATGCTGCTAGGCCTGTTTGGTCTATGGGCGCGTCGCATTCTAGTTGACCGTGTTCGTTATATCTCAGCACCATCTGATCACCTGATGCTTGCCATGATTGTCGGCATTACAGTGACTGGCTTGATGATGAAATTTGTTTCAGGCGCAGATGTTATTGCTGTAAAGAATTTTATGATTGGTCTGTTAACCTTTAATATACAGCCAATTCCAGAAGACCCTATTCTGTTAATACACCTTGGTTTAGTGGCCTTGCTGATGATTGTTTTCCCATACAGCAAACTGCTTCATGCACCTGGTGTATTCTTTAGTCCAACCCGCACACAAGTTGACGATCCTCGTGAGAATCGTCATGTGACACCTTGGGCAAAAGACGCAAACTAAGCGTTGCGAATAACGACAAAGAATTTAGGAGAGCAACGTGGCAGATTTTGAAACACCAGAAATAAAAGACATTCCCGTCATCCCTGCTATTAAAGAAGGTGCGATGGCACATAGTTCGCCATTTGTATCGCGTGCGCCCTTCCAGGAAAAATTAGGTTATCCTGATGAACTGGTTGATAACTGGCAAGAAGTCGCTATTGAAAAAATGGGTGACCTCACCAAGAAATACCGTTCATTAAAGGTATTCCTTGATTCATGTGTGAAATGTGGCGCATGTACTGATAAATGCCATTACTTCCTTGGCACCTCTGATCCAAAAAATATGCCTGTTGCACGTCAAGATCTTTTACGAAAGGTCTACCGTCGCTACTTTACGCTAGCGGGTAAATTTTTCCCAAAACTAGTTGGCGCAACTGACTTAACTAAAGAAGTGCTCGACGATTGGTATAGTTACTACCACCAATGTTCACAATGTCGTCGTTGCAGCGTGTTCTGCCCTTACGGTATTGATACTGCTGAAATCTCAATGGCAGCACGTGAAATTCTTGATACTGTTGGTGTTGGTCAAAAATACTGTAATGAAATTATTGGTAAGGTTTACGAAATTGGTAACAATCTCGGTTTACCTGGCCCTGCGTTGAAAGCAACGCTTGAAGATCTTGAAGAAGACGTAGAAGACGAAACAGGTGTAGCGGTTAAATACCCTCTCGACGTTCAAGGTGCTGACATTTTAGTGGTCACCCCTTCTGCTGACTTCTTTGCAGAGCCTCATATTGATGGCCTAATTGGGTACGGTAAAGTTTTCCATCAAGCAGGCATGAGTTGGACAATGAGTTCACACGCTTCTGAAGCGGGTAACTTCGGCATGTTCCTCGGCAGCTATGACAATATGAAGCGTGTTGCATGGCGTATTCGTGAAGCCGCTTTAGATCTTGGTGTGAAACGTATTGTGGTTGGTGAATGTGGTCACGCATGGCGTGTTGCTTACCAGTTCTGGAATACGATTGCCGGTCCTTTCGATTTTCTGGATCCAAACTACCCTGTGCCGCAGCACATTATTGAAGTCACACACGACCTCATTCAGCGCGGTGCATTAAATCTGGATCCATCAGCAAATGATGACAAACGCGTTACGTTCCATGATTCATGTAATGTTGCTCGTGCAACACGTATGGGCAATATGCCTGGCGGTCAATTTATTCTGCCACGTGAAGTCATTAAGGCGTCAGTCAATAACTACTTTGATATGGCACCTGAAACAATTCATGACAGTACTTTCTGTTGTGGCGGCGGCGGTGGCTTATTAACCGACGACCTCATGGAATTACGTGTTAAAGGAGCGATGCCACGAATGCAAGCACTGCATGAAGTGGTTAAGGAAAACGACGTAAACTATCTTGCTGCAATCTGTGCGATTTGTAAGAGCCAGTTTACGAAGACACTTCCTTATTACGACCTCCCTATGGATATGATTGGTAGTGTGCATGGTTTGGTGAGCGATGCGATCCAACTGGGCACTAAAGAATAACTGAACTTTCCTGCTTTAGGAGAACAGAGCAATGGCAACATCTAAAAAAGATATCGAAGAAAACCTAGAAGGTTTCACAAAACGTCGTTATGACGACGGTGAAACAAACGAAGATTGGAACTGGGGTGAGAAACTCTTCAATGGTGATGAGACTTACAAGTGTCCTACTTACGTTCACAAGACACCTCCGTGTCAGGGTAGCTGCCCTTCAGGTGAAGACATCCGTGGTTGGTTAAATATCGTTCGTGGTATCGAACAACCTACTGGTGACATGGACTGGAAAGAATACGCATTCCGTCGTTCAACAGATGCTAACCCGTTCCCTTCTACTATGGGTCGTGTTTGTCCTGCTCCTTGTCAAGATGGCTGTAACCGTAACGAAGTTGAAGATTTCGTTGGTATCAACGCGGTTGAACAATTTATTGGTGATAGCGCTCTTGAAGCAGGTCTCGGTTTTACCGCAGGTTCAACTGAATCAGGTAAAAAAGTAGCGATCATCGGTGGTGGTCCAGCTGGTCTTTCAGCTGCTTACCAACTACGTCGTATGGGTCATGGTGCTACTGTCTTTGATAACCACTCTGAACTCGGCGGCATGATGCGTTATGGTATTCCTGGTTACCGTATGCCACGTGACGTACTTGACGGTGAAATCGGCCGTATTATTAACATGGGTGTTGATGTTAAAACCGAAACAAACATCGGTACTGACATCACTATGGACCAACTTGAAAAAGATTATGACGCCGTATTGTTTGCATTAGGTGCTCAGTCTGGTCGTGGTCTACCAATTGATGGTTTTGAAGAAGCTGAAAACTGCATCAGCGGTGTTGCATTCCTTGAAGCCTTTAATGATGGTCGACTAAAAGCTGTATCGGGTCGCGTTGTTGTTGTGGGTGGTGGTGATACCTCTATCGATGTTGCCTCAGTTGCACGTCGTCTTGGTCACATAAAGAACGGCAACAAAGATGACCGTCCTGAATATGTTGTACTTGGCCATACTGCTCATGACGTCATGGACGTTGCTAGCAAAGAAGGTGCAGACGTTACATTGATTTCACGTCAGCCACTAGAAAACATGAATGCCGCTCAACACGAACTTGATGATGCAACACGTGAAGGTGTTGATATCCAAGGTTCATTGACACCAGTTAGTGTTATTCGTGATGACTCTGGTCGCGCAGTCGCATTACGTGTTGCCAAACTTGATTACTCAAGCGGTAAGCCAGAAGTTGTTGAAGGCAGCGAGTTTGATATTGATGCTGACTTAGTGGTTTCTGCTATTGGTCAAAGTGGTAGCTTTGATGGTATGGATGGCGTTGCAAATGAACGCGGCCTTATCGATACAGATAAGCACTTCCAAATCCCAAACAAGCCTGGCTTCTTTGCCTGTGGTGATATTGTTCGCCCTCACCTGTTAACAACTGTTATCGGCCAAGGTTCTATCACAGCTGAAACAATTGACCATTACTTCAAGAGCGAAGAAATGGGTAAGCGCCCTAAAGTTGATGTTCATCACTTCGACTTGATGGAAAAACTGGAAGAAGTTGATAAAACTCCAGAGGCCTTCACTCCAACTGATGATGACCGTGCAATTGACGCAGGTCGTCGCGGTACATCGGAAGATGGTAAGTCTGTTGGTGGTTTCGCGGTACATAACTTTGAAGATCGTGCAACACACGAAATCATTGCTAACGAAGAACTGTTTCTTGGTCACTTTGAAAAAGAAGCTCGTCATCTTCGTAGCGAGAATGTACCAGACTCAGAAGAAGTACTTGGTCATTTCCACGAACGTATGTCTGGTTTAAACGAAGAGCAAACAGTTGCTGAAGCTAAACGTTGCATGAGTTGTGGCATGTGTTTTGAGTGTGATAACTGTGTTATTTTCTGTCCTCAAGATGCCGTCTTACGTACACCTAAAGATGAAGCTACTATGGGTCGCTATGTTTACACTGACTACGACCGTTGTATTGGTTGTCATATCTGTGCTGATGTTTGCCCAACTGGTTACATCAAAATGGGTCTTGGCGACCACTAATCCAGCTAAGTAGGGGTTATCGTGAAGCAAATTCGCAATCTTTTTATCTTCCTAACAATGTCGCTCATTTTGAGCGGCAATGTTATGGCCGATAGTGTTGGTCCTGAACTAAAAATCAACCGTGCCAATGGTGATGAATGTGTTCTTCCTGCCGATGAAATGCGCAAGGATCATATGAAGCACCTAGACCATCAACGTGATGACACGATGCATGATGGTATACGCACTAAAAAGTTCAGCCTTAAGGAATGTATCAACTGTCATGCTAATAAAGATGAATCCGGTAAATATGTTCCAGTAAATGCACCAGGTGAGTTTTGTCAGTCATGCCATGTATACACAAGCGTAAAGCTTGATTGTTTTGAATGCCATGCTACGAAGCCACGTGATACCGCATTTCACCCTATCGTTTCAGATAAAATGAAAGCATTCGCTGACGTTCATGATGCCCCAAAAACAAAATCGATGCTCGATTCAATCGCAGCAAAGGCTGGTGAAAAATGAGTGAGCAAATGATAGATCAATACCGCCGCGATTTTTTCACTAAAGCCGGTGCGACAGCGGCGACAGGTGCTATTGCTCCTGGTGTTATGCTTATGCAAGTAGGCCAAGCACAAGCTCGTCCTCTTGACCAAAAAGCAAGCGATAAAAACCGTTGGGGATTATTAATCGATTCAAATAAATGTGCCGATGGTTGCAGTGATTGCGTTAAAGCATGTGAAACTGAAAATGCATGGGGTAGCGGTTCAACAGATGAACAAAAATCTGATGCTGCTCAAAAAGCTCAGTGGATCCGTACGGTTACATTGAAAAACAAATTAACAGGTAGTGAACATCAGCTACCAATGATGTGTCAACACTGTGAAGAACCACCTTGTGTTGATGTCTGCCCTACTGGTGCCTCCTTTAAACGCGCCGATGGTATTGTACTAGTCGATAAACACATCTGTATTGGCTGCCGCTACTGTATGATGGCTTGCCCATACAAAGCACGTTCTTTCATCCATGAAGATCTTCACGATCAATCTCCGGATGTTCCACGCGGTAAAGGTACAGTTGAATCTTGTACACTATGTGTACATAAAATCGACCGCGGTGACGGCACAACAGCTTGTGCAGATGCCTGCACACACAAAGCAATCCTATTTGGTGATCTAAATGACCCAAATAGTGACATTTCCATCGAAATGAAAAAACACGCCACAACACAAATACGCGCAGATCTGGATCTGAATACAGGCGTGCGTTACCGTGGCATTTAAGAACCTGACTAGCGGATATTAAAATAATGAAACCAGTTGTTCACTACAGTGCAATTGAAGGCCGCAGCCTTGCCTTTTGGGGTTTGCTGGGTACTTTCGGATTATTTCTTCTACTAGGTCTCGGTGCCGTTTGGGTAATGGAACACAATGGCCACTATGTGACGGGTATGAATAACCATGTTATATGGGGATTGCCTCATGTATTTGCTGTATTCATGATTATTGCTGCATCAGGCATCCTTAATGTCGCTTCTATTGCCTCTGTTTTTGGCAAGAAGATGTACAAACCACTATCAAGATTGTCTGCATTAATGGCAATTGCCTTTCTTGCCGGTGGTTTAATGGTATTGATGCTTGATCTGGGTCGCCCTGATCGTTTGGTTATTGCAGCAACCTACTTAAATCCTAAGTCGGTTTTTGCTTGGAATATTCTACTTTATCCTGGGTTCTTTGGTGCTGTTGCCGTTTACATCTGGTTCATGATGGAACGTAGAATGAACCAATACTCACACCATATTGGCCTATTTGCTTTTGTATGGCGTTTATTGCTAACAACCGGTACCGGTTCGATATTTGGTTTCGTGGTTGCTCGTAATGGCTACGACGCAGCTGTACTTGCACCGATGTTCATCATCATGTCTTTTGGTTTTGGTCTTGCCATTTATATTTTAAGCCTAATGGCCACATGTCGTTGGACAGGACGCGAATTGGGTGACAGCGTTGTTAATCAATTAAAGAACCTACTCGGTGTCTTCATCGCAGCAATGTTCTACTTTGTCTTCGTATTCCACTTAACCAGTCTTTACGGTGCAGAAAATCATAGTTTCGAACGCTTTATTTTGATGGATGGCGGTCTCTATACACAATTATTCTGGATTGGTTGGGTTGCTATTGGCCTGGTTCTACCACTTGCTATCGTTTACCACCCTAGCATGGGCAAATGTCGTACATGGATTGGTATTGCTTGTGGGATGGTAATCCTTGGTGGCCTTGCTTCTATGTATGTTGTCATCATTGGTGGTCAAGCATTCCCAATGTCGATATTCCCAGGCTTTGAGGTTTCTAGTAGCTTTGGAGATGGACAAATCGCAAGTTACAACCCAAGCATATGGGAACTTGGCTTAGGTATTGGTGGTATTGCACTTGCACTGGCCATGACAACCTTTGCAATTAAAGTTCTTCCGTTTATTCCTAATTCATTATCAAATGAATTGATGGATCCGCATTACACTCCGGCTGAAGAAGTTGCAGTAGAAGCCAACGCAGAGACTGACGCGGCCTAGGCCTATGCCTATACTCATGTGCTGCCGTTACGCAGCCAGCTCGACTCCCAAAAACGTGAGGTATGTATAATGCCTCACGTTTTTGTTTCTGCAGCTCACAAATCTTCTGGTAAGACCACTGTTAGTATTGGCCTATGCGCTGCACTTAAAGATCGTGGACTAATCGTTCAGCCATTTAAAAAAGGCCCTGACTACATTGATCCTATGTGGTTAGCCGCTGCAAGTGGTCGTGATTGTTACAACCTCGATTTCTACACCATGCAAAACGAAGAAATCCAACAAACTTTCGACCGTTATAATCAAGATGCAGATATCAGTATCATTGAAGGCAATAAGGGACTTTATGACGGCCTTGATCTTGATGGAACAAATAGCAATGCAGCACTGGCAACGATGCTTGGCTCACCTGTTGTACTCGTACTTGATGCACGTGGAATGACACGGGGCATCGCCCCATTAATTCTTGGCTACCAAGCCTTTGACAAGAATATTAATATTGCCGGCGTTATTCTAAATCAACTAGGTGGTTCAAGACACGAGAGCAAACTACGCAATGTGATTGAGCATTACACAGATGCTGCTGTTATCGGTGCAATTCATAAACATGAAGACATGGAGATAGTTGAAAGGCACCTAGGATTACTACCAAGCAATGAAAGCGATAGTGCTGCGAATTATATTGCAAATATTAGTAAGCATGTAGCTGCATCAGTCGACCTGGATAAAATCCTTAACACGGCAAACACTGCGCCTACATCCAAGAAGTCGACCTTCCCCACTGCGAATAAAAAATGCAATTTGCGAATAGCGGTGGCTCAGGATGCTGCGTTTGGTTTTTATTATGCAAGCGATCTGAATGCGATGCGTGATGCGGGTGTTGAGGTTGTAAAATTTGATACACTCCATGATACCGCTTTGCCCAATGATATTGATGGGCTCTTTATTGGTGGCGGATTCCCTGAAAGCAGTATGCAAGAACTTGAAAACAATACCTCGATGCGAAAAAGTATTCGCAATGCGATAGAAGCTGGACTCCCCACTTATGCTGAATGTGGTGGCATGATGTACCTGAGTCGATCATTGTCATGGGATGGCGTTAAAAAAGAAATGGTAGGCATCATCCCTGCTGACACCACGATGCATAAAAAACCTCAGGGCCGCGGTTACGTGAAAATCAAAGAATCTAATGAATTCATTTGGCCAAAGCTTGAGTGCAGTTCAAGTGCACAACATCAAGCTCACGAATTTCATTATTCTAGCCTTGATGATTTCGAACCGAATAATGAATTTTGTACTGCCTACACAATGGTGCGTGGGCACGGCATTAATGGTGAGTATGACGGTATTATGTATAAGAACATGCTTGCTTGTTACACACATCAACGCAATGTCGGCAGCAATCCTTGGGTGGAACGCTTCATCCAATTTATACTAACTAACAAATCATCACAGAACCTAACAGGTATAGAGCTATGTTAAAAATTACCGATACTGCCCTTGCGCAAATCAAAACATCAATGTCAGAAGAAACTAAAGGAATGTCATTACGTATTGCCGCACTACAAGGTGATAACGGTGCAATCCAGTATGGAATGGGATTTGATGACAATAAAACAGACGAAGATGCCGTTGTTGAACTCGATGGCCTTGAAGTTATTATTGCGCCAAGTTCACGCGATCTTCTAATTGGTGCAACAATCGATTATGTACCACTCGAAAACGAAGAAATGCATTTCATCTTCATCAATCCTAACGATCCAAATCATAAGGCACCTCAAGATAACTAAGCAATATTATGGCTGCAAATTACTGTCCATTTGAACGCGCGGTACAGACAGTACATTTTAGTTGCGCTCAGTCTCAGAGAACCTTTATTGGTGAGAAGGAAAATATAATATGCACGAACCTCAACGCGCGGACATCTTGCATTGAATTAGTAAAGTTACTCAAGAAGAATGCGCGATTTGCTTTAAAACTGGCAAAACATACCTCTGTGTTAACACATGGCCAGGAAATGAAATTAAAATGTGGCGGTATACAAGGCATTCAGGCGCTTCTCAATAAGCCCGCCTCCGCACACGATATCTATAGTTTAATTGAAGATGTATTAAGCGAATATGGTGCCCTAACAAAACTCCCTTTTCCAGAGATTATGCGGGTTGTATCCGAATACCGCCTACGCCGACAATAGCCACAGCACTGCAATTATTTGTTAGAATAATGACTGTTTACATCAAATAGCCAATTATGAGTCAAATAGCGCAAAACGCATCGAACAATACTAATCCAGAC
>Ga0316207_10004001_pt1 | contig 13180 bp, 14 predicted proteins | sample 6weekpyrite_MG_FD_204943 | JGI IMG/M metagenome (GOLD analysis project Ga0316207, IMG submission 204943) | Microbial mat bacterial communities from mineral coupon in-situ incubated in ocean water Damariscotta River, Maine, United States -... | ecosystem: Environmental > Aquatic > Marine >... | reverse complement strand
TACATATGAGTCAAATAGCAAGTGCTAATCTTGTTATAAATGGAGGGTTTGAGTCAGGTGGGTACATACCATCCTCTAACGACACAATGACCCTTCCCATTGGGTCTACTGCAATGAGTGGCTGGACTGTAACCGATGACCTGATAGCCTGGATTGGGCCAGTAAACCCATGGTCTTTAACCGCAAGTGAAGGAGACTTTTTCCTTGATCTTACTGATTTTGCAACAGGTTCTCCCTTCGGTGGTGTCTCTCAAAATATTACAACAGTTGCAGGGCAATCCTATGAGCTTTCTTTTGATTTAGGTAGTTCAAACATATGGGGAAGGCCCAGTGCAATAGAAGCAGGCGCTGCTGGTTTCTCAAATATTTTCACAAGCAGTACGGTCGGTGGAACATCAGATTGGGATCGGTTTTCTATGTTGTTTACTGCAATTTCAGGTACAACTACAATTTTCTTAAAGGGCGTAACAGGGTTTCAATATATTGGTTTAGATAATGTATCTGTAACCACTGTTCCAGTTCCAGCCGCTTTAGTGTTATTTCTATCTGGTATTGGACTAATGTTTTCACTGGGACGTACTAAACACTCTTGATATATAAGGATAGGTCGTGAGAGCGAAGAGTTCTATGATCTATCCGCGGTTAAAACTTAATAGAACATAAAGTCACATCATTCATTAGTGCTACAAAGACATCGATCTTAACATGCTCATAATAATAGTAAAAATTAATACTTAATGTATTAGCTACAGGCTCAATGTAAAGGCTCCATTTTATCTATACAGCGAAATTAATATATAGACCCAAATATCACTACTGACATAACGATGTCAGTAGGTATTATATAGAATTGTATTATCTAAATTTACTAAGTAAAACAATGCTAATGTATATAAAGAAAACTTCATTGCAAATTGCTTTATTTTCAATATTTTTAAATTCAAGTGGTATTCAGGGAAGTGGAAATATTGAAAATCAGTTAATCGATAACAATAAGGAGATTTCCATGATTAAGCCTAACAGTTCATTTCCAGTTTTCATAGTTAATAGCCTGGACCTCGCGAAAACATTTTATGAAAATTATTTCGGTTTTAATGTAGCATTTCAAAATGAATGGTATTTACATTTAGTCTCTAATTCCGGAATTCAAGTAGCATTTATGCTCCCTGATCAACCTACTCAACCAGATATTTATAAAGAACGATACAATGGTAATGGCCTGATATTTAGCCTGGAAGTAGATGATGCGGACAAAGCATATGAATTTGCTAATAATAAATCTTTAGATATAGCTTTAGAACTTAGGTCTGAAGAATGGGGGCAGCGTCATTTTTCAATAAAAGACCCTAATGGCGTCTATGTGGATATTGTGCAAGCCACGGAGCCAACAGAGGAGTATAAAGCCGGTTATGATATAGAATAGTCTAGCGGATAAATTTATACTGCGAGAACTTAGAGATCTACGACTCAGTCTGTTTATTGAGCAAGCTATTGTGTTCAATTATAATGTCACGGGTGTCAAGTATAACGTCCCGGAATGATATTAAATGAATAATGATAAATTAAAATGCGAATACATGAGCTAAATAAAGTGCGTGATATTACACTTGCACTACCAGAGGTTAATGAAAAAAAGAGCTATGGAGGCGCTATCTGGTTCTTTTTACCTAACAAAAAAACTATATGTTATTTTCATGATAATTACATGGGAGATTGTCGTGTAGTATTGTGGTGTCCGGCATATTCTGATCTTAAGAAAGATTTAATTCGAAATAAACCAGAACAATTTTTTCAACCATACACAAGCTCTGCAGGCCATTTTAGTAAATGGTTAGGAATTTATCTTGATACTACAGATGAAAATTCAGTGGATTGGAAGCTATTATCTAAAATTTTAGAAGACTCTTATCGAAAAGTAGCCCCTAAAAGGTTAATAAATAAGCTGGAATTAAATGACTAACAAAGCCACTTAACAAAGCATATGATCATGGACAGATAACTATCAACAATTGCAATACCCATCACAGATTGCATATATATACAAATAAATCAATAATTTCGACCTATTGTATTTTGAAAATAGTATGTGATTTAATGTGGGTGTCTGGTAGTGGGGTATTGCTCTCTTTGCTCAACGGCTTGTTAACTAAGCGTATTAATCTGGATTCCCCCCCCCTTAATAGTAATATATAGGCGAGGCTTCACAAGAATAATGTATGGGGTTTAGGAATGAACTTCAACATAAGAAAAATATTGTTATTGATTACTTACATGATTTAGTGTGGGTATTCTGGTATTATGCTATGAGGTATCAGCAGAAATATGATAAATATATGATTAGAAATTTATGCCCATGTTGCAAAAAAAAATTTTGGTTTATAAGAATCGGGTCAGTTAATGATAATAACCAAACGGAGTGGTACAAACCCGTTAATACTGTAAATTATTCATATTGCCCTAATTGTAGTGAAAAAATAAAAGAGACAATGGTATCCAAAAAATTACGAACAATGTGGTTTTTTATATTCATACCATGGATATTTTTATTTTCTTCTGGCTTACTTGAAGCCACTGATCCAGTTACCTGGTTATATATTACTTTTATCCTTATATTTACAATATACCAGGGAAAACATTCTGGTTATGAGAAATGCTCATAAACACTAGTGTAAAGCCTATGAGTTAGTAATATGAAAAGAAAAGCGAGCAATCACATAAAATATATAATTGCTGGTTATGTAGGTATTAAAGTTGAATTATGATACATAAAGTACCAGATAGTTTTGTGACAGGAAAAATAAAGAAATTTCAGAGAATAGTGATTTTTATTATCATTATTTTAGCGATGATTATTTATTTGAAGTTTAATGACACACAGAATTTAATATATCTCCTGCCATTAACGCTAATTATCTCACTAGTTGATGAAGCATATAAAGGCAAACAGCTAACTATACTTGAAACCACTGATAACGGCATAGTTTTCAACTATCCACACAATTATGCTTTTATAGAATTTAGTCATGTAAAAAAAATCACGTATAAGGGATCTGAAATAAATCCTAGTAGAATAGATCTAGAACTAGATAGTGGCGAATTCACTAGAATTAAAGATTATGAGAATATGGCTTATATATTAAAATGCTTAAAAGATAGTTCGTAGCCAAGATATAACTAGAAAAATAAAGCTTGTTCGAAAAATAAATTTAAAATTACTGTAACAATCGTATGTTGGGTGTCTGGTTATAAACATGGCAATGCAACCCTCTGACTACTAAATCCTGATGATCTTTTTCCTTTAGCAATAATAATGAACACGATATAATAACTTATTCATGAAGTTTAGATATCTATATTTAGTACTGACACTTGCATTCATACTCATAACGGGGACATGGCTGGCTCGAACTCAGCTTGCGGAAATAGCGCTTACCTCATTGATGCATGATGCTGGTTTAAGTGATATAACGACGCATATTCAAGGCCTGGATATAAGTCAAACTCACTTATCTCACCTGGATTTTACTCTAGTCAATGAAAAAGACATTTTCATGCTTGAGGCACATGACGTACACCTAAACTATAGTCTGGATCAACTTCAGCAGGGTAGAGTCGATAGTTTATCAATCAGAAGTCTTGTACTGCATTATAAGAGTAATCCAGATAGAAAGACAGACACGCCAGTTATGCGAGGTGCGCTTGAGCCACAGAAGATAGTTGTCGCGTTTCGGCGGGCATTAAGTGAGTATGTTTTTTTTAATACGCTCTCTATTGATCGAGTAACATTACAGGATGAATTATTCTTAGCGCTTAAGGGCAAGCAGCTACAACTGAGCAGTAAAAATGACAACGGGATTCTATCTGTAAGTATTTCACTGTTTAATGAGTCTGAAGGTGAAAATTCCAAGCAATTAAGGCAATTACTTATTACACAAACAAAAGATGATTCTTTTATAGCAGATCTGAAGTTTTTAGACGATACATTACCCATCGCAACAAAACTTGAAATAAAGATAAATGATAAACAGGTAACCGGTAAATATTCTATAAATCCACCACAGCTGCTATATTGGTTAAAACCTGTTTTTAATCTAAATGACATTGGTGAATTGCAGAAGCTTAATGGGCTTGTAGATTTTAACTTTGAATCTACAGAAAAAATTATTTCAACCATCACAGTCAACGCAGATGAGCTAGTAGTTAATCCGTACACAGTAAAAGATGTGGATATTAAATTAATATTTAGTAATTCTACGACAAATCCACATCAACACACCAGCATACTTAAAGGCTCCTATTTTAATTCAACCAGGATCAGCGACGGAAATTTATCTTTGGTTAATAAACCGATAAATATATCTGGCGAATTGACAAGCTCAGGTGATAGCTGGAACTATAAGGGTGAAGCCAGATCAGAGCTGTTTTCAGCAACCTTTCAGTCGCAGACTCTTCCGCTAAAAGATATATCAGTTAGCCTAATTGCAAGTGCTGCTGAAGTTAACGCAAAAGGTATTTTTTCACTAGTTAATTTACCCGGTTTATTTGAATTTTCTGTTAATCACAGGCTGACAGAGAAGGCAGGGGGGGTAACGGTTACTTCGTCTGAACCCATAGATCTAAGTGATAAAAACAGCAATTTAAGTCAAATAATTAACAAATGGTCATACCCCTTTGACCTGGTGATCGGTAATATAAATCTACAATCAAGGGCAAACTGGTCTAAAAAGAAAGACTTGAAATTTGTTACTAAAATAACGCTTAATAATACTGGAGGGAATTATGGAGAAGTGTTGTTTTCTGGGTTAAACTTTGAGCATGAGCTAGAAATTTTACCAAAACTACGTTCAGTTGGGAATAGTAACATTGAACTGGATCAGCTTGATAGCGGTATCGTTGCCAACAATATTAAAATTGACTTCTCACTCGAAACAACTAATAAAGGCTCTTTACCAATATTTAACATCCACAAACTGTATGGTGAAATATTTGATGGGACAATTGAAAGTGATAATTTCATGTTTGATTTAAATCAGCAGAATAACAGCTTTGTGATAAAGGCAAATGATATAGACCTTGCGAAAGTAGTAGAGACCCAGCAGTTTGAAGATATTGAGGTTACTGGTAAGCTTAATGGTATTATACCTGTAGAGATTAATGAGCAGGGCATATCCATTGAAGATGGTTCATTTATAAATAATGTTCGCTCTGGGATAATTCGTTATAACCCTGTTGCTGGAACCGATCAATTACGACAGAACCCACTAACTGGAATTGCACTGGATACACTTAAAGATTTCCGTTATAGTGATTTATCAGCAGGTGTAAATTTTACACCTGAAGGTAAGCTTACAGTTAATCTTCAGTTAAAGGGTACAAGTCCGGAACTTGATACAGATCGTCCGGTACATTTGAATATTAATACTGAACAGGACCTGTTTGCCTTACTTAAAAGTTTGAGATTTGCAGAAGGTATAAGTGAAAGTATAGATAAGAGGGTGCGTCAGCAATATGAAAAAAATAGAAATTAACCCGGTAAAAAAATAATGCGAAATCAACTACTAATTTTAATATCTGGTGCTTTTCTGCTTAGTTGTGCCCCAACTGTTAAGGTCGAGGCTCCAGATAAGCCAATTACCATTAATCTAAATGTCAAAATTGAACATGAAATTCGCGTTAAAGTAGATAAAGAACTTGAAAATGTGTTCAGTGAAGATAGCGGACTATTCTAAGCGAATTTTAGACGGGGACTACAATTTATGAAAACTATTTTAGCAATAATGACAACATGTATGTTATTACTAGCTCAACCAGCATATTCAATTGATCTTCAAACTGCAAAAAGCCAGGGCCTGGTAGGTGAAACTCCCAGTGGTTACCTTGAGGCAGTAAAACAGGCAGCTCCCGACGTAAAAGCTCTAATTGATAACGTTAATTCAAAGCGTAAGGCTAAATACAAAGAAATTGCCGCACGCAATAATACATCGTTAAAGGCTGTGGAAGAGCTTGCGGGTAAAAAGGCAATGGATAAATCGAAAGCGGGTAGTTACATAAAGCAGGGGGGAAGCTGGAAGAAAAAATAATTTATTTTAACTTTTAGGGAAATTTTATTAATCACATAATCTTTATATCTTTTATTTTTTTTAGTGTTAGTCAGAAGTATAAAAATGTTAATTTATTATAACTCACCTAAGTAAAATGGATACTAACCAATACTAGTGGTGTGTAGGAGATAATGATTCACGCGTTAATTATCTATTAAAGTTTTATTATATTTGTCCTGCTATCTATAAAGCATGATTAAACATATTTCCATATAGGATAAAATTATGCAAGTCACTCTAGTTTATGTGGAAGTTAAAGCTGAGTTTATTAATAAGTTTATCGAGGCAAGCCAACTTAACCACGAATCCTCCATCAAAGAAGAAGGAAATTTTCGTTTCGATATTTTGCAGTTGCAGAGTGATCCCTGTAAATTTGTTTTGTACGAATCATATAAAAGCGCAGAAGACGCGGCTATGCATAAAGAAACACCACACTATTTAACATGGAGGAAAACAGTAGCAAACTGGATGCAGATTCCACGGCAAGGTATTGCTTATACAGGTTTGCTACCACAAACATAGCAAAACATATTTTTTATAAATTGCTAATATTTTTAATCATCAGAATATATTATCTAAATTAAGGAGTGTTAACATGAAGCTAACCTTATTACGGCTAGCGTATCACACGTAAAAATCTTCTGTTCAAGCAGGTCTGTTTTTTAACGAGTGACGACTTTTCACAACCGGTTAATTTATATAGCTTTATAATTACTTTCCCAAGTGAATTTCCCAAAGAGAATTGGGTCCAAATACTATTGATGTAAAAGGCAAATTCAGGCTTGTTAATCCATAATGAATAACCGAAGATTAATTTAATAAAGCGTGACATGCAGTGACAAAAGGGTATAGCAGTGAGTGCTATTTATGCGTGACAGAGAATGCTCATATATAAAGCCCAGAGTTGCTAAGAGTATTAATTAAAAATTCTGCTTGCGGTGCATGCTTATCAAATGTTATTTTGATTGTCCAAATAAAAACTTAGGTGACACAATTCGAGTAACTTTTATGTCATATGAAATGCTAGTTGGTTTAAATGTCTTAGATGAAAAAGGATATCAAAAATATCGTGATGCTATGAGTCCTATTCTTTCAAGTCATGGTGGAGGTTTTGGTTATGATTTTCGTGTCTCAGAAGTGTTAATGTCCGAAACAGATGTAATTATAAATCGTGTTTTTACTATATTTTTTAGTGAATTGAAAAAAAAAGAACTTTTTTTTAGTAACCCTGAATACCTGAAAGTTAAAGAGCAGTATTTTAATGCCTCGGTTGGCAGTATAACAATAATTTCGAGTTATGAAAAAAATAATTCATAAAGTGTTTAATTTCCTGTGTTAAAAGGCCGTACGTACACGTACGAAACAAACTGCACATGGCCGAATCCATCGGTGTTACTATTTTATACGGGATTGTAATGATTGAGCGGTTAAAAGTTGGGCAAAATATTCTGAATAATTAACATAAAAAGGGATAGACTATTTATGTCAGTAGAGGACAAAAAAACAGTATCCCTCGTATTGGGAAGTGGAGGTGCTCGTGGTTTAGCACACATTGGTGTGATTCATTGGCTAGAAGAAAATGGATATTTAATCAAGGCTATTTCCGGCTGTTCCATGGGTGCACTTATTGGTGGTATTTACGCTGCTGGTAAACTAGATGATTTTGAAAATTGGGTACGAGCAATCACTAAAATAGATATTGTTACATTGCTTGACCTTTCATGGAAAAAAAGTGGCCTTGTTAAAGGTGATAAAATTATCAATACACTGACTGCACTAGTGGGTGATGTAGTTATTAATGAATTACCTATAAAATATACAGCCGTTGCTGCTGATATTGCTAATGAAAAGGAAGTATGGATAAATTCTGGGAGATTATTTGATGCAATTAGAGCTTCAATATCTCTGCCTCTTTTCTTTACTCCTTTCAGATATAACGATATTGAGCTGATCGATGGTGGAGTTTTAAATCCTGTTCCAATAGCACCCACATTTAGTGATGCTACAGATTTAACCATTGCTGTTAATCTAGGTGGAAAAATGGATAAAATAGATAAAGTTATAATCGAAGATAATTCAATAAACGAAAAAAAGTCACCATTTTCAGATAAAATTACTGAGTTCGTAGCAAGCTTTAAAGACGCTACCACAAATCATATTAGTAAGGAGTGGGGTGCATACGATATAGCAAACCAGGCTTTTGATGCAATGCAAAGTACTATCGCAAGGCAGAAACTAGCTGCTTATCCAGCTGATTATTTTATAGAAATAGCTCGAAATTCATGTGGTACTTTAGAGTTTAATTTAGCTTCTGAAATGATTGAGCTTGGATACGAAAAAGCTCAAAAATCGCTGGGACGTGTGCCTTAATAAATAGATAAAAATACTATTAGGTAAACGCTGGAAGCTAATATCAAGTCCCACATAACACAATATCAGGCTCAGTACTCGGAGCCTGACTTAGTTTGAAAACCCTGTATTGAAATCTTAAATCCATTTTTTATTATAATAATTTTAAAGATTAAAAAATTAACCAATTATTTATAAATACATCAATCTGTCACAATATAATCATGCATATACTCCTTATAATTATCGTTATTATACTCCTGGGTCTAATTTATTTGCCGAGTTATTGGGTTAACAAGGTATTAACAAAATACAAAGAACCAGATGATTTATTTCCCGGTACTGGTGGTGAATTAGCTGCACACCTGTTGAAAGAACTTGGCATAAGTAATGTAATTGTTGAAGAAACGGAGCCAGGGCAAGATCATTATGATTCAATAATGAAAGCTGTACGTTTATCACCGGATATTTATAATGGTAAATCACTTACCGCTATCACGGTTGCTGCCCATGAAGTGGGCCATGCAATGCAAGATGCTGCAGGATTTAAATTATTTAAGCTGCGTCATAAACTGGTTATAATAGCTCACTCTACCGAGAAACTTGGAAGCGTGGCTATTATCTCTATGCCGGTAATTGCTTTATTGACTCGTTCGCCTGCTATTGGTGGGGCTTTTTTATTTTTAGGTATTCTAGGTATTGCATTTGGCACACTAGTACATTTAGTCACACTTCCTGTAGAGTGGGATGCAAGCTTTAAGCGTGCGATGCCTGTGTTATTGAGTGGTGAATATATTAACGAGAATCAGTCTAGACATGCACTTAAAATTTTAAAAGCGGCTGCATTGACATATGTGGCCAGCTCTTTAGCCAGTTTGCTTAATTTTTACAGGTGGATTGCAATTTTAAGACGTTGATTCAGTATCATATGGGTTTGACGCATAAGGGTAAAACTTAACAAAGAATACATATTCAAAGAGAACTCATTCAAGTTCCCTTAGCGTTTATATTTAAAGTTATTATGATTTACATTAGAGACTCAAATTTATTAGAATTAAATAAACTATCTAAAATGGGTAGTCAGAAACATGTGGGAATGTTTCTTAGTCATAAGTCACTGGAAACACACAAGAAAGACTTTATAAAAAACAATATAATTTATCTAAGTATTCTAAGTTCAACAGGGCTGCTAGCAGGTTATTTTATACTTTGTAAAGAAATGAACACTAAAAACGTCCAGTTTAAAAGAATTCTGATTGATGAAAAACACTTAGGAATAGGACAGGAGGCAATTTTAGCTATGGAAAAATACTGTAAATCAGAGTTAAGAGCAGACAGAATATGGCTCGATGTATACGAAAAGAATTCTAAAGCCATATATATTTATGAAAAGTTAGGCTATAAACAGTTCGAAAGAAATATTCAAAAATTTGAATCTGTACTTTTTTATGAGAAAAATCTCTCATTAAGATAACTGATAGGGCTCTTAAATGCTATCAATAAATACCCTTTGTTTTAATATTATCATGACTTTTGGTGTAGCTGTCCAATATAGTAATGGTGTTGAACTACAGGGATAGTTTAACAGACTGTCATAGATGGCTACTCCTAATTTGATCCCTATCAGAACGAGTTTATTCCTATAGATAATATAATAATATTTAGACATGAATTCGTTTATTTTAACGGAATAGCTGTAGCCTTATTTATTGAATTTAATTATAAAATGTGATGAATATTATAGTTTATTATAATAAATTTAAGTTACTATTACTGAAATTTGCTTTAGTAAAAATAACGTAATTGGAAAAGTGTTAATGAAATTTTGTCTGTCTGTATTGGATATCAGGTTAGTATTTATATTCCTTATTCTTTTTTCTGGTTTAACTGCCTGTGGGAGTGGTGGCGGTGGTGCAGCTCCTGTACCGAAGGGTTCCACTCTAAACGTAGCATTTACAGAAAAAACATTAGCATTTAGCTGGAGTGAGTATCAAGGAGCAACACATTATAAATTCTATGAGAATGTAGACGGTGCATCAGGTTTTAGCCAGCTTGGAAGCGACCTGGATGCCAGCACAAGAAATTACTCTATAAATGTGGCTGTTCACTTGCAACAATGGTCAGAAGCTCAATATATGGTTGAGGCATGCACATCTACTGGTTGTGTGGCGTCTAATGTTTTAACTGCAAACAGTAATGTAATACAAACTATTGGGCAGCTTATTGCATCCAATCCAGGATCAGTTGATGAGTTTGGAACAGCTGTTTCAATAAGTGGGGATGGAAACTATATCGCTATTGGTGCTCCACGTGAGGGCAGTGCATCAAATAGTATAAATGGAGATCAAAGTGATAATTCAGCTGCGGAGTCTGGCGCAGTTTATGTGTTCAGTAAATCTGCTGGTGTGTGGACTCAACAGGCTTATCTAAAATCATTCAATAGTGATATAGCTGATTTTTTCGGCAATGCTATTTCACTTAATGCAGATGGCACTACTTTAGCAGTTTCTGCTTATAAAGAAGACAGTGTGGCAACAGGTGTAAATGGCGATCAGGCCGATAATTCAGCCAGGGATTCTGGAGCGGTTTATATTTTTACGCGCAGTGATAGTACCTGGACACAGCAGGCCTATATAAAAGCATCGAATACGGAAAACCCTTCTGTAGATTATGCAGAAATTGTCGATCACTTCGGTACATCTATTGACTTGAATGATAGTGGAAATATTTTAGCTATCGGTTCTCCATTTGAAGACGGTGCGGGCAATGGAGGTGAGGAATCACATAATTGCGCTACAAATGTAAATTGTGATATTAATTCTGGTGCTGTATATATATTTAGCCGGACAGGTGAGGAATGGGTACAAACGGCATACCTGAAAGCGAGCAATAGAGAAGACAGGGATAATTTTGGTACTTCAGTGTCGATTAGTGGAACGGGTAATACATTAGTGGTTGGCACCCCTTACGAAGATGGATCAAGCACAGGTGTTAACAATACGCAGAATAATTTATCGAATTTATCTGGTGCTGCTTATGTGTTTAATTTTGATGGCACACAATGGATTCAGCAAGCTTACCTTAAAGCATCCAATACTGATGCGGTTGACTTCTTTGGCATAGCTGTAGAATTAAGCGGTGATGGTAATACTATAGCGGTGGGTTCAACAAGAGAAGCCAGTTCATCCACAGGTATTAATGGTGAGCAGGGTGATAACTCAGTTATACTGGCTGGTGCAGTTTATATCTTTACAAGAAATGTGGATAGCTGGACCCAACAGGCATACCTAAAAGCATCAAACACCGATGATAACCACCATTTTGGTGTCGCAATGGCTTTAAATTATGATGGATCAATCCTGGCTGTGGGCGCTTCAGGTGATGATAGTTTGTCAGAGGGTATTAATGGTAATCAAAATGATAATTCAAGTACCGCAGTAGGTGCGGTGTATACGTTTGTAAGGTCTTCAAATGTATGGACACAACGTGCTTATGTAAAATCCACTAATCCAACAGTGAATAATATATTTGGGTATGCAGTTGCTATGAGTAGTGATGGAAGCTATTTATTGGTTGGTGAAAAAACAGGTGTTGAACCAGGGTTCCCATCAGACCATGGTTCTGTTTACATATATTAAAACTAAACCAGGAAACTTTAGTTAATCATCTGAACTCATATCATCTATAATCGGACAGCCATCTTTGCTTCCACGGCAAAGATTAAGCAATAATTTCAGCTCATTACGCAATGTAGTAAGTTCATTTAACTGATTTTCCACATGCACAAGTTTATCCGCAGTAAGTTGACGTACACTATTTTTGGCATGCTGCGGGTCCTCGCGCATGCTGAGTAAATTTTTAATTTCATCCAGACTAAAATTCATACGTTGTGCTCGTTTTATGAATTTTAATTTTGAAATATCCTTGTCACTGTATTGACGTATACCGGATGCATTTCGAGAAATATTTATTAACAATCCAAATTTTTCATAATAACGCAAGGTATCAGCTGATATACCTGTCTGTTCAGTGACTTCGCCAATTTTATACATTATCTAATTGCCATAATAAAGCATGGTATTTATATTGCCTTTATTTATCTCAGCGTCTTTAAATTATAAAAAAGTATTCATTAAGTAAATATAGTCCAGTCAGGATTAATGCTATTCCCGCAAATATTTCAAATAATTTCTGATAACGTGACAAAATTTGCAATGATTCAAGCCAGCCCATACTCCATGCGCCTAATATAATCGGAATACTTCGGCCGAGTGCAAAGGCTAGCAATAAAGCAAAACCAAAGCCCAATGAGCCTATGGCTGCACTTGCGGTGAGTGTTACCAGTAATGCGGGTGTACAAAATGGACAAACCGCAACTGAGAAGGGTATACCTAATAAAAAAGCACCCCATAATCCGCTTACACGTTTTGCTTTAAGGCCAAACCAGGGTATGCGAATAGTTATCCAGCCTGTCCACATTAAACCCATTATGATCAGGAGTGGGCCAAGAAATAAGCCCCATTGCCTGCCCATAACTCCCTGTACCCAATCACCACCCAGGGCAGCAGCTACACCTAAAACCATGTGGGTAACAATCATACCCAAAACAAAGGCAGCACCCATTAATATAGCACGTTTTTCTTCATGGGCTTTTGTAACATAAGCCAGTATAACCGGAACAGATGCGAAAGAAACCGGATTAAAACTAAATACAAGTCCCGCTAGAAATG
>Ga0316207_10004000_pt1 | contig 13184 bp, 11 predicted proteins | sample 6weekpyrite_MG_FD_204943 | JGI IMG/M metagenome (GOLD analysis project Ga0316207, IMG submission 204943) | Microbial mat bacterial communities from mineral coupon in-situ incubated in ocean water Damariscotta River, Maine, United States -... | ecosystem: Environmental > Aquatic > Marine >... | reverse complement strand
TTCTGACCAGGTGCGTGGCAATGTTTCTAATAACGTCTCAGCATCCCATTCTTCATTTCCAAAAAATTCCATAGCTTGAGATGTTGGGAATACGGTTAAACTATCTAAAGCTTGGGTAATTGAGTTTCGAGGATATTCAGGAATTAAAGTAAACCTTGGATCGTCGATGCCCAGTAATTTTGTATTTGGGTCCACCACCATGCCTTGCATGGTTTCTACACCTAATATTTCCGCAATATTGTCCATACCTTGAAGATCGCCAGGTTCTAATAACCATAATAAGTTCCCACCATTATTCAGGAATTCCTGAACAATCTCTATCTCACCAATTAACAGGGGTTTTTGTGGGTCTGCGATCACCAGTGCTGCAGTGTTAACAGGAATGTTAGGATTGCTTGCTAGGTTGTAAGTTCGTGTGAGCAAACCCTTGCTCTTCATTATGCCATTCCAACTACTGTAGTCGAAATTACTATCGCCATAAGGACTGCGTTCATCGTGCCCCTCTAGAAATAAAATCCAGTTACTTTGAGTGCGAGCTAATCGTTGAATTGCATTGGTAAGATTTTGTTCTGTCGGCGCTAGAATATGTTCTTGACGATCGGATATTTGAACAAGTAATTCGCCTTCGTTGCGAACGCCTAGTTCTCTAACGATTTTTGGTTCTCTGGTAGGGTCAATAAAATTAAGGTCAATGTTAGGTTTGTAACGTTGATAGCCCTGAATTAAGTGTTTTATTTCGGCTGTTAATGTCTGGTTTGTATTAGAGACAAAAGCCTGGATAGATATTGGGTCTTCGACTTTTTCCAGTAGTGCAAGGCTGACTTCATTGGGTGTGTTGCGTTTGTTATTGGTCCAGTCGGCTTCAAAATCATATTGCAGACTTAACCACGCGAGTAAACCTACGATGACAAGAAATAACAAAACAAACAAATTGTTTTGCCAGCGGAGTTGTTTTTTGATTTTAGGACTAATTTGCATAAGTTTAATGTTGTAAGCGATCTGCATCCAGGCGGCGAATGCTCAAAACGAGAAAAGTGACAATAAAAAGTAAATAATATGTCACGTCGCTGGACTTGAATACGCCACTGATGAGCGGTTGATAGTGTTGGAGCATTGATAGGTAGCTCATAATAGTAGCGGGCGCATCGCTGGAAATCGCAGAAGCCCAATCTATTACCCAGAGCAGTAGTATTAAGCCAAAGCTGCTTATTGCTGCAATTGTGGGTTGAGAGGTTAATGTTGACATGTAAAGGCCTACGGATGTGAAGCTGGCTAGTAACAAAAACAGCGCCAGAAAACCAGAAGCAATCATACCGTAATCCAGGTTTCCACCTAGTAATAGAGATAAAGGCATTAATGCCATAATAAATAACATGATAAGGACAAAACCGATAATGCCGAGATATTTTCCAATAACAATTTCTGTCATGGAAATGGGAGCGCTGATTAATAAGGTTAATGTGTCGGAGCGTTTCTCTTCACTGATTAATCGCATGGTTAGTAATGGCATTACCAATAGTAATAAGATTGCGGCGTTGGTAAACATAGGTGCAACAACAATTTCTGTTAAGCCGGGTGCTTGATTAAGGGTGGCAAGGCGAGGCTGAACTTGTAGGAATAAATCCAGTTGACCTAAAAATAAATAGCCGAAAATAAATTGTAAAACTGCAAGTATTGACCATGCCAGAGGCGACAAAAACAAACTACGTAATTCTTTGGTAGCGAGAGTGAATATCACGTGGAGGCCTCCGCTGTTTTTATTTCAGATTCATGACTTTCAGTGCATGTAATATCGACAAATATTTCTTCTAATGATAATTGCTCGGGTGTTAACTCAAAAAGCCGCCAATTTTCATTGATTGATGTGCTCACAATTTTTTCTGCAGGATCAATGTCTGGCTCGTGGTGTAAACGAAATCGATTGTTTTCAAGACTTTCCACTTCTGATACACCAGGAAACTGGAGTAAAGTATTTACATCGGGTGGTTGATGAAAACCAACAAGTAAACTGGACGAAAACATACGCTTTTGTAGTCCTGCCGTTGTTTCTGTAAATACTAATTCTCCATTGCTAATAATTAGCACGCGATCACAAGTGCTCGTTACTTCTGGTAAAATGTGTGTTGATAAAATAATGGCGTGTTCTTTTCCCAGTTCTCCGATCAATTGTCGGATTTCACGTATCTGTATGGGATCAAGGCCAACGGTTGGTTCATCAAGAATAATTACAGCAGGTTGATGAATAATCGCTTGAGCAATGCCGACTCGTTGTTGATAACCTTTGGATAAGTTGCCTATTAATCGATGTCCAACATCATCTAAAACACAGCGTTGCTTAGCGGTTTCTACCGCTTTGTGTTGATGTGCCTTGCTAATGCGATGCAGTTTGGCGCAATATAATAAGAACTCATCCACCTTAAAATCTGAATATACAGGCGGTGTTTCAGGTAAGTAGCCCAAATCGAGTTTGGCTTGTTTAGGATGATCGAGAATATCGAATTGATTAATGCTGATTTGACCATTACTTGGGGCCAAGTTGCCAGTAATCATTTGCATAGTGGTTGATTTACCAGCGCCATTTGGCCCAAGAAGGCCAAGAATTTCTCCGCGTTGTATTTCAAAACTGATATTGTTTACCGCGAGCAGGCTAGCGTAATAACGAGAAACCTGATTTACGCTGACCAAAGTTTCAGCAATGCTTGTCATGTTAGTTTAAAACCAAATCTAGATTAACGATAAGTGTATGTAATTGTGCAGAAAATGCAATATTAGGGTATAAATTGTTTTATTAAAACTCAAAGGGTTGTAGAAATGAGATTGCTGGGGATTGATACAGGGGGGACCTTTACTGATTTTGTTTTGTACGAAAACGGTTCACTTCGGGTGCATAAGGTTTTATCCAGCCCTCGAGCGCCTGAGAAATCTATATTACAAGGTATCCGTGAACTAGATGTTGCACTGGATGGCTTAAAAATAATTCATGGTTCCACTGTAGCAACAAATGCCGTGTTGGAATCGAAAGGTGTGAAAACGGTATACGTTAGCAACTATGGATTAAAGGATGTGCTGCACATTGGTCGCCAGGCACGTCGTGAGCTCTATAATCTTCAGCCTCAGGAAATTCACCATCCATTGAGTCGAGATTTGTGCCTGGAAACTGGAGGTCGGTTATCAGCTCAAGGTGAAGTAGTTGAGGACTTAACTTCGCAAGAGATAGATACGCTAGTTGCTCAGGTTGCTGAATTGCAACCGCTAGCTGTCGCAATCAATTTAATATTTTCATTTCTCAATCCAGTGTTTGAACAGCGATTGAAAGCCGCTATGCCGAAAGATGTTTTTGTTTCTTGTTCTTCTGAGATTTTACCAGAATACAAAGAATACGAGCGCGGCATGACAACCTGGTTAAATGCGTATGTGGGTCCGTTAGTTGAGAGCTATTTAAAAAAACTCAGTGAAAAAATTAAACCAGCGAATCTTTCTGTAATGTTAAGTGCAGGAGGAACGGCTAGCGCAGAAGTTGCTGGTCAAAAAGCGGTGCACATGTTGTTGTCTGGCCCAGCTGGGGGATTGCAAGCGGCAAAGTTTGTTGGCCAACAAATCAATGAAGCTCAGTTATTAACTTTAGACATGGGTGGTACCTCAACGGATGTTGCCTTGATAGATGGCGACTTTAAATTAAGTAGTGAATCTAATATCGCGTATTTGCCTGTCGCAGTTCCCATGGTTGATATGCATACCATTGGAGCTGGTGGCGGTTCTATTGCACGGGTGGATGAAGGTGGCCTGTTACAAGTAGGGCCAGAGTCGGCAGGTGCATCTCCTGGGCCGGCTTGTTATAACAATGGTGGCAAAATGGCAACGGTCACCGATGCTAATGTGGTGTTAGGACGATTGCCCGCAGAGGTAAGTTTAGGTGGTTCGCTTGATTTAGATTTATCTTTGGCAAAGGCTGCGGTTTCTGATGTTGCACAAAAGTTAAATTGTTCTTTGGAGTTGGCAGCATTGGGAATTATTAAAATTACCAATGAGCACATGGCCCAAGCGCTGCGAGTTATCTCTGTGCAAAAAGGAGTAGATCCACGCCAGTACAGTTTAATGTCTTTTGGTGGGGCGGGAGGTTTGCACGTTTGTGAGTTGGCTGAAGCGATGGGAATGTCAAAAGCAGTGATGCCAAATCATGCTGGTGTTTTTTCTGCATTTGGCATGTTAGTCGCTCCAGTGGGTCGAGAGCTTTCGGTTACTTTTATGGGGCTGCTGGAAAAATTATCAGAGTCGGATGTTAGCAATGTATTCGATAAATTAAGTGAGCAGGGAATAAAAGAGATGTTAGCTGAAGGGGTCAGCAAACAAGCGATTATTCAGCAGTGGAGTTTGGATTTACGTTATTGTGGTCAATCGTTTACATTAAATATTCCATGGCACAATATTGAACAAAGTATTGATCAATTTCATGAAACCCACAAGCAGCGCTATGGTCATAATTTAGATGAGTCGGTTGAATTGGTTAATGTACGAGTTTCTCTAAAAGCGCCAACTCAGTCGCTAAATTGGGATCAAAAGCTTGAAAAAAGCCAAACGAAGCCGATTTCTTATGTATCTTTGCATGCTTTCGGGGATGATGTGCCCGTTTGGCAGCGACAAGACTTAGTACCAGGTGTGCAAATCCAGGGGCCAGCGTTGATCATTGAGCCAGTTGCCACGACATTTATTAAATCAAATTGGGTGGCAGAGCCGGATGTTTATGGTCATATAAGAATGAAACATGTTTTATAAAAATAAAATGAAGATTCCCATAAAAGTATTGGCTCTTACGCTAACGGCGTTGTTGCTCTCTGCCTGTGAGCAAATAAAAAATGCTGTGGATCATTCAGCAATTTCAGTGGATACCAATGCCTATTATTCGGTTTATCAGAAATCGAATAGTGATAATTGGCGCGCAATCATTACAGATAATTTTACCTTTGGATTTAAAACCGTCACGTTCAATCTAGATGATTCTGATGCTGGGTTTGGTGTAGTGTTTGTTTGTCCGTCAAGTCGTCCTGATCGCCCTCATGAGGTTCATGTTTATTACAGCACTAAGTCTGAAATGGAGTTAATTAATTTTAATTGCCGAAAATCTTTGGATGAAATAATAGAAAAGCCAGTTTATGGTAGCGTGAGTGGCGTTCAGATGGGTGATGCTGCAAACCCTGAAGGTGAATTTGCACGGTTGGCTATCTCAAGTGATGTCGCTCTAGATGTATGGGAGGCCTATGCTGCAGTGGTCCGCACTGGTACACGCGATATTGTTGGCGTTAAAGGTAAACATGCGGGAGATGGCGGTATTTTAGCAGAAAAATTTTTAATTAGACGTAAATTACAACTCGCAGCTTCTGCGGTACCTTATTCTCAGAATGTTGATTTTAGTGGTGCTGATATAAGTTTTTTTACAAGAAAATTTGATGAAAATTCACGTTCGATAGTCAATATTACTGGCAAAAATCAAGGTGATATTGTTCAATCAAATATTAGTTTTTTGAGTCGAAATAAAACCGTGTTAGATTTATTGTCTAGCACTCAGGATAGTTTTAGTTTTTTACCGGTGCCTCTCGATAAGTTTACTGAAACCGTAGATGATTTTGTCAGGATTTCTGAATTTAATCCAGGCGAGGGGCATGAGTTGCTTGTTTCGGCACGATCAAGCGATGGCTCGGCGACACGTGAAGTTTCAAAATTTTTTACTGTTTCAGAAGGTGTGGTTCATGATATGAATTTGCCTGCATCTGTTCCAGATAAGGATAAGCCAAGGCTTGCATTGACTAAAATCGATGATATGCAAAGTATCGATTTAAACTGGAATAAATATCAAGATGCTGCATCGGGAAATACGCGCTTATATCGATGGGAGGTCGAAGGAGAATCGGCAGCTCATTTGCCAGACAAAGCTCCCGTTGAGACAATAGGTCGTGTGAAATGGCATATTACGGTCACTCCGGGATGGTTAAGCACTGTGGGTGTAATCGGTACGAATTATACTTTGCGTGTGCCCACTCATTATGAAGATGGGCAGAGTGATGGTGTTATTGATAAAGATGATGCTTGGCGCAAAGAATGGGGATTTAAAGCGACTACACCAGTAGATTGGCAAATGTCTGCGATATCTGTGACTCAAACTGATGAAAACGATGATGGTATTGAAGACAACAATGCGGGCAATGTTATTGATTATTTATTAAATCGAAATATTGGTGAGAATTTACAATATTCACAAGTGTATGTGAATTCAACCACAGAGCCCTAGTCTATAACTAGGTCATGATTCAAAACCAAGGAAAGTAATGGAACTAATTGGGTTTGTATTGCTTGGCCTTATCTCTGGTTTTTTTGCAGGCTTGCTGGGATTAGGTGGGGGAATCATTACCGTACCAGTCATGGCAATGGTTGCTTTGCCTTACCTCAATTTTTCTGCGCACGAAGTGATGCATGTCGCTGTAGCCAGTTCATTAGTAGCGATGATACCCACGGCTTTTATGTCAGCTTTTGGTCATTATCGCCAGCAGGGTATTATTTGGTCAATTGCATTAAAATTTTCCCCAGGATTAATTATAGGTGGTGTTTTAGGTGCTTTGCTGGCGAGTAGTGTTGCTAGTCAGAGCTTACAGTTCGCGTTTGCTACTTTTTTAATCTTTGTCTCTATGTATATGCTCTCTAGCCCTGTTGATATGCTTAAGCCGGCGCATACCAAAGCCAAAATAAATCCTGCCGTTTCTTTGCCTATCGCTTTCATCTCTGCATCGCTGGGTGTGGGTGGAGGTACGATGACCGTGCCTTATCTACAATGGAGAGGGGTAGAGTTACGTAAAGCGATTGGTATTTCTGCTTACTGTGGATTACCCATTGGCATTGCTTCATCATTAACCTTTTATGCTATGCAAAGTTCAGATCTTCCAGTCTCAACAGGGCAGTTTATCTATTTTCCTGCGGTGTTGGGGATTATCATTGGTAGTATGATTTCCGCTCCTTTTGGTGCAAAATGTACACACCATCTACCTGTAAAGCTCATTAAGCGATTGTTTTCTATTGTTTTATTGCTAGCATCGGCTAAGCTATTTATGATTTGGTAGGCTTTGAGAGCAAGCTGGCTTAGATCTTAATTTTGTATGTTTTCTAGGTGTGAAAATTGCGTTAAATTATATGTGCTTCCGTATTAATACGATTAAAGTGCATTTTGCTATCTGTCGATAATAAATTGAGATTCGCTTGATTGAAAAAGTATCTCAATAATCTTATGGAATGAGTTGTTTGACTAAAGGATTTCTGATGAAGAAGTTGGCTGTGTTAATAATATTGTGTTTATTTGCCTCCGTAGCATGGGCAAAAGAGCAATACGTGATTGATGTTTTATACATCACATTACGTGACAGCCCCATGGAGGATGCAACTGTTCTTCGTGCACTTAAATCAGGTACTAAGTTGGAAGTTTTGGAATTAGGTGAAAATGGGTATAGCCATGTAAGAACCGAAAAAGGTGAAGAAGGTTGGGCTAAAACAAAATATTTATCCGATGAGCCGGTTGCAATCATACGGGTAGAAAGACTACAGGCAAAAAATGATAGCTTAATGGCAGAAATGAAGGCTTTAAAAGAAAAAAGCTCGCTAGCCAAGCGAAAAGTCAAAGAAGCAGAAAAAGAAAGAAAACGACTGGAATCAAAAAGTCAAAAGCTACAGTCTCAAAATGCAAAAATGAAATCAATGTCGGCTAAACCTATGGAGCTGGCTAAAGAAAACGAGGCTTTAGCTTCAAAGAATGCTTCAATGGAAAGTGAGTTAAAAGAATTACGAGAAGAAAAAGATTTAAACTTTAACTCAAAAAGTCGAGATTGGTTTATTGCTGGGGCGGGTGTGTTAATTCTTGGTATGGTGATTGGTTTAATTTTGCCCAGCATTCGTTGGCGCAAGCGTAATAGTTGGTAATCATTTCTTATATGAATATTCGGTAAGTTAAACTGTCACCGAATATTTTCCACTGAAATAGTTTCATTAGTGGTAGTCAGAAAAATCCCTCTTTTCAAAATTTTAAATTAGAGAACACTAATGATTATTTATTGTTCGTTGTTTGGTTTTTCTAATGCTTTGCTTGTGTCACAATGTCTTAACGCGTTCTTTTTCTGAGAGACAAATGAAAATTGAATTAGTGAGAGTTGATTATTTAAACGAGTCTCATGCCAAAGACATGACGCAATTACTTGATCTTTATGCTACTGATCCTATGGGTGGTGGGAAACCGCTTGCAGAGGAAGTTAAAAGCAATGTGGTTTCTGAGTTGTCAAAGATTCCCCATGCTTTTAGCATAATTTGTTATGTGGAAGGTCGGCCTGCGGGATTAATTAATTGTTTTGAATTATTTTCAACATTCCTATGCAGGCCCCTTATCAATATCCATGATGTGATTGTATTGGAGGAATTTAGAGGTCGAGGGCTCAGTCATCGTTTGTTGCAAGCGGTTGAAGCCGAGGCCGTTTCCAGAGGTTGTTGTAAGTTAACTTTGGAAGTACTTAGTGGAAACGAAATAGCTAAAAAATCTTATAAAAAATTCGGATTTAGTGCGTATGAGCTTGACCCAAAAGCCGGCAGCGCATTATTCTGGGAGAAGTCACTTAAAACTAAATAAATATAAATTGAGGCCATATGAGTTTCGAATCTGTTAATAATCCTTGTGGGTGTGAAAGCGGGCTGGAATATCCGTATTGTTGCGGAGCTTCGGATCGTAAAGAATTAAATCTGTTAGCAAAAATATCAAATGAAGGTGTCATTGAAGGAAATATTCCTGAAGGTTTAAGGTTAGCTATAGAGAATATTAATAGTACGCCTGACTTATATCCCGTGAAACTTAATTTATTTAGGGATAATGTTCAGCTCGTGAAAATGTCGCCTTATTGGTATAGCGAAAGTGTTTTTCTTGATCCGGGCCGAATACTCGGTACTTGTGCTGTTGAATCTTCCGCACAATGGCTGTTGGCGAAAACTCAAGATATTCCTTCAAACGTTACACCTGTCATATTTCATACGGCTTTCTGTGGTTCCACGTTAATGTCTAATGCCTTGGATGCCATTTATGAGTGCTTGCCAATTCGAGAACCAGAAGCATTGAGTAATTTGCAAGTTTATCTACGATCTCAATTACCTGAGCCACAAAAAGCCATTTGGTTTCAGCGAGTTTTTAATTTGTTAGGTCGTCGATACGAGGATAAGCAAGTAGCGGTTATTAAGGCAAACGATTATGGTAATGGCTTGATTAGAGACACTATGATGAGGCGGCCAGAAACGCCCGTGTTGCTAATGTACACACCGCTTGCGGATTTTTTTGCTGGATGTATGAAGGCTCCTAATCGAAAAACTTGGATTAAAGATCGTTATAAAGCCATAGCAGGGATTGCTACTGAAAAGTTATCCGGGCTAACGACAGCTAATATTGATGAGAATTCCGTAGGACAGGTTGCGGCGGTCTATTGGTCTTACAATATGGCCTTGTATAGTTCGGCATTGGAAAAAGACACTGTAAAAATTAAAAGTTTAAATTTTAATGATATGTTAAAAGCACCACTTGATGCAGTGATTGCTTGCGCAGAGCTGTTTGGCTTGGAGCAACAAGATGGTGTCAAACCCGCTGATGAGATGAAATGGTTGTTGGGTGTATATTCTAAAGATGCTACCTATGAATACAGTCCCAGAAAACGTCGAGATGATTTGCAGCAATTACTGAATGATAACGTGGAGGAAATGGCAATTGCCGAGAAAACAGCGAGACTGTTGCTAGGTGATAATTATCCAGTAAACGGATTAGCTAAAAGTTTGGTTTAGATCCGGATTAATCGGTATATAAGCTTCAGGCGGCTTCGAAGCGATTTTTTTAACACCCTTTACAGATGCCCAGCTGACGATGACATAACGTACGCCACTGGTGACTTCTTCTGCTGCATGCATATATCGATTATCTGAGGGAAAGAGAACGGCCATGCCGGGTTTAGGCTGCAAGCGATAATTAAATTTATCAAAATACAAGGTGCCGCCTTTATATTCCTCATTCAAATAAATAAGCAAACTCATATCTCTATCCATGACTTTTGACCAGGTACGCGTGTTTATATCCATGTTTTCACTATCTGCATGTGCCTGATATGTTCCACCAGTTTCGTATCGTAATATTTGCGGTGTCTCAAGCCAATCCAATTCTCGTTGTAAGCTTTTTTGGGTAAGGTCTACAAAAGCGGATTTTACAATTTGAATAATCTTATCTTGATGGTCGCCCATATTAACGCGATCTGAAACGCGCTGCTCATGTTCAACCTTAATAATATGATCAGCGTCGGATGATTCTTTATCAATAACTAATAAACGATCTCGTTGTTGTTTTTCGGCAAAATCAACAAGTTCTTTGGCGACATTCGAATCCAAATAATTTTCAAATACAAACACGCCATAAGGTGGTGGACGTCGGGATTCTCTAGAACCACAGCAGGATTTGAAAAACTTCTCACTGCCACAAAAGCACATATCGACAGGATCAGGGCGGATATCAGCCGCTGGTCCTTTAGGTTCTAATATGAGCGCAGGACGTTTTTCGATTGGAACTTCGGGTGGCGTACTACTGAAAACTTTGCTTATTAATTTTTTAAACATAACAGTGTATTTTTGCTTGATTCTGTCAATTTTGTTGGTTTTATAGTCAAAATTAATTTAATACTTGAGTAAACGTTAAAATAATAAGCTTAACATAAGTTGAAAATATATTAGACGTTGCCTTATTAAGCATTTTTGCAGGATAATTTCATAATGATAATAAAATCTAAGTCCATAACGCTACGAGTATAATTGAATGATAGATCAGTATGCAGTAATTGGTAATCCCATTTCCCACAGTAAGTCACCTTTAATTCATACCTTATTTGCCGAGCAGACAGGGCAAGTATTAGAGTATTCCGCATTGCTTGGTGAGGTAGGTCAACTAAAAAAAGCAGTTGAAAACTTTAGGCAGAATAATGGAAAAGGCATGAATGTCACAGTTCCTTTTAAGCAAGATGCTTGGGCATTAGTGAATGAGCGGAATATTCATGCAGAAAAAGCAGGTGCAGTAAATACGATTATTATTCGTAACGATGGTTATCTTATTGGCGATAACACCGATGGCATTGGTTTGGTTTCTGATCTTAGTAATAATTTAAAATTTGAATTTAAAAATAAAAATATTTTAATGTTAGGTGCGGGCGGTGCCGTGCGCGGTGTGTTGGGGCCAATACTAGCCAAACAGCCACAGAAAATTGTCATTGTAAATCGAACAGAATCAAAAGCGGATGAATTGGCAAAGCTTTTTAGTGACGAAGGTAATATTCAAAGTGAGTCCTTCGAAAATCTAATGGGCCAAAAATTTGATTTAATAATAAACGGTACAGCCGCAAGTTTGTCTGGCGATATTCCTCCTATTCCTGAATCAGTTGTTCAAGATGCTTTTTGTTACGATATGATGTACGGGGCGGAAGACACGGCGTTTATGTCGTGGGCAAAACAACATGGAGCAAAAGCTACTTGGGATGGCTTGGGGATGTTGGTAGAACAAGCGGCTGAATCGTTTTATTTGTGGCGAAATGTGCGACCAGATACTCGAGCTGTAATTGATCATGTTCGATCATTAATTAGGGTGTAAGTTTGAAATACATTTCATATGTTTAATGCATTTTATTTCTGATTTTGTAAAAACGTTATTCGAAAGAATTTTTTTGCTTGTGTCAGGTGACAGAAAAGCACGAGAAGGAGACATAACTTCTCAATTTTCAAAAGGCCACAGTAACCTAAAGAAGTCATTTGAGAAATTAAGATAGCTCTCAATTTCGGATATATCAATGACTTTGTCGCATTCGATCTAAAAGCTTTGATCTGCTTATATATTGGTCATTTGCCCGTAAATTATCTCCTTAAATTTGCTATAATCAATCGGTCGCGCTTATTTAAAAATAGCAGGATCTCAAATTGCATTAAGCCATTGATTTAATTGAAAACGATTATTTCTCATCGGGATTTCGATTTAAACTAATAACAGGCTCCCGGGTTCTGTTTATGTAGGATGTTAGATTTTTCAATTCATATATAGGGAATTAAAATAGTTGAAGTATCTTTATTATTTTATAATTCTTTTTCATTTATTTAATTGTGCTAGTTCTGTTAATGACGAAGTGGATATAAATTTACGTAAATGTATTGATGATTACATAAGTCAATCACAAGTAGACCCAAAAACAGCATTGTTTTGTAATTCAGCTGATATCAGAAGTTTGAAAGGAATTGAAAGCTTCCAAGAAATTTCACAAATAGAGTTTTTAGATTTGTCTGGGAATGAAATTGAAGACTATGCACCTTTGAAATCTCTGGATAAATTGGCGAAGTTAAAAATTCAAAATAACAATGCTAATAATTATTTTGGATTGTCAAGTTTGACTAATATCGGTATTCTTGAAGTTACTATTAAAAATAGTACAAATATGGAAGAGATAGTTTCATTAGATAATATCTATAATCTTAGTATTGTTGATAGCTATCTTGATTTTGAGTCTATGAATATATTGAAAGGAGCAAAATACTTAAGTGGGCTTTGGCTCATTAGATCAAATTTTTCGTATTTCCCAGATTTAGAAAATAGTGAAAAATTTGAAGAAATTGGTTTGGATCAGTCTTCTGCAGTAAATTATAGTAATTTAGTAACTTTGACAAATTTGAAATATCTCCATTTATATGAAATAGCAACATTTGATATTGAATTAGTTAAGGAATTGAGCAATATTAAACATTTACACATACGTGATATATATGTTTCAAATTATGAAGTTTTAGAAAATTTAATTAATATTGAAGCTCTAATAATTAACAATACACTTTTGAGTAACGTTCAGTTTCTATCGAAATTGGTAAATTTAAAATTATTAAATTTGAGTAATAACCGAATTTCTTCGGGAATCGATAGTATATCTGATCTTGTTCATTTGGAGACTCTATATCTTGATCATAATTCACAGATTGACTGTGAAAAAATCAATCAATTAAAAGGTGTTCTTACTAATACGGGGATTAATGAGCCAGAGCATTGTTAGTGGCATGAAATCTAATGTGAACGTTAGGCTAATTAAGAATAATTATGAAATTTATTTGTTTAA
>Ga0316207_10003999_pt1 | contig 13187 bp, 14 predicted proteins | sample 6weekpyrite_MG_FD_204943 | JGI IMG/M metagenome (GOLD analysis project Ga0316207, IMG submission 204943) | Microbial mat bacterial communities from mineral coupon in-situ incubated in ocean water Damariscotta River, Maine, United States -... | ecosystem: Environmental > Aquatic > Marine >... | reverse complement strand
TATCGACAGCGGTTTTGCTTGCTGGGTGCGCGGTGAAAGTCGAAGCGCCAGATAAGCCTATTACGATAAATCTAAATGTAAAAATTGAACATGAGATCAAGGTAAAGGTCGATAAAGATCTGGATGATTTGTTCTCTAAAGACAGCAACCTGTTCTAGCCGGGTGAGGTAATTATGATACGAAGTAAATTACTTAAACAATTCTGGACATTGTTGGTCGGTATAAGTCTGGCTGGCATGTTGGGTTTTTCTTCATCGCTGTTGGCACTTGATTTACAGTCGGCAAAGAATCAGGGACTGGTTGGTGAAACAGCATCAGGTTATCTTGCTGTCGTAAAGAGCTCGGCAGATGCTCGCGCTGTTGTTGCACAAGTTAATGCTGCACGTATGTCACACTACAAATCGATTGCTGCCCGTAATGGTACGTCGCTGCAGGTAGTAGAAGTGCTTGCGGGCAAGAAGGCCATTGCCAAGGCTGCATCAGGGCATTACGTAAAGAGCCCATCTGGTAGTTGGGTTAGGAAATAGCTGGTAACTCGTCATAGACCCTTTTCTGGATGTAATGCAGTTGATTAAAAATGCCCGCGTTAGCGGGTATTTTTTTATATAGCTAAAAAGTAAAAAAGAACTATATACTGATACTGTCATAGCGTGTTAAGAACCAATAGGCTATTTGTAGTATGAATTATGGATTTATAGATATATTGACCTTGTTAGGTTCTTTAGGTCTTTTCCTGTTTGGCATGAAGCTCATGAGTGATTCGCTGATGCTGCTTGCAGGTAAGTCGATGCGTAATATTCTTGCATCGGCGACATCAAATCGTTTTTTTGCTGTGATGACAGGTTTTATCATTACTGCAGCAGTCCAATCATCCTCGGCAACAACATTAATGGTGGTGAGCTTTGTTAATGCGAGTTTGTTAACACTGACAGAATCTGTTGGTGTCATTATGGGTGCAAATATTGGTACAACGGTAACGGCGTGGTTAATTACGATACTTGGCTTTAAAGTAACAATGAGTGCTGTTTCATTGCCCCTGGTGAGTGTTGGCTTTTTACTGAGCCTTTCAAAAACAGAAAACACTAAACACTGGGGCCATTTTATTATTGGTTTTGCTATTTTATTTATCGGCCTTCAATTTCTTAAAGAGGCAGTGCCGGATATTAGCGCACATCCTGAAGCATTGGCTTTTCTTGCTGAGTACACCAGTAAAGGTTATTTATCATTATTGTTATTTCTGGCTATTGGTACCTTGCTAACATTGGTTGTGCAATCGTCCAGCGCTACCATGGCTATAACATTGTTGATGACGTATGAAGGTTGGATCCCCTTTGAGATGGGCGCAGCTATGGTGTTGGGTGAGAATGTAGGGACTACGATCACTGCAAATATTGCCGCATTTGTGGCTAACTACAATGCTAAACGTGCAGCACGTGCACATTTGATTTTCAACCTTATGGGTGTGCTATGGATATTATTGCTGTTCTATCCATTTATTAATATTGTGGCGCAGTTTGTTGAGAGTATTGAAGGCGCCTCACCTTTTGTGAGCGCATTGTCGGTACCTATTGCTCTGTCATTGTTTCACACCAGCTTCAATATACTTAATGTTGTGTTGTTGATTGGTTTTGTTCCTTTTATTGTCAAGTTTGTGGAACGCATGGTTCCAGAGGTAGAAGAGGAAAGTCTTGCCATAGATGAACCACGTTTTCTAGATGCATCTTCAATGAAATATTCACAAACAGGAATCAAAGCATTAACGGATGAGTCTGTTCGGTTATTGGAGAATGCAGCTTATATAGTGTTAGCACATGGTCTTAGTGTGCACCGCGAAGAGCTTGAGAGTAAGGAGGATATTGCTGACGTTTTATCTTCATCAGAAGTGATCCCTGTCGATATTGATAAAATATACGAGACAAAAATAAAAAGCATTTACAGTTGTATTCTTAATTATGCGACACAGCTACAAGATAAACGTAATTTGTCTGAAAAAGAAATTGAAGTGGTACGAAATATTTTACTTGCTGACCGTTTACTAGTTCAGGTAGTGAAACGTATGAAACCATTGCAGATTAATATCGCTCGGTATCTTTCCTCTGATGTTGAGGCGATCCGAAAAGAATATAATGTACTACGTAGGAGAATCCTTAAGGTTGTTAGAGATATAAAACGTATAGGGCCATCTGAGCATCTTGCAGAACAAATTAAAAAAATAAAACGTCACCGTAGTAAAGCAGAAAAACTTGATGTACTTATGACCGGTCGTATTAATGAACTGTTATTGCAAGGTGATATTACTAACGAAATGGCTTCTTCATTGTTGAATGATAGTTCTAATGCAGAACGTATTACCAAGATTCTGGTTGATATAGCCACTATACTTTACACACCTAGAGATATTTTGATTGAAGCGATTGATGAGCAGAATGAACAGAGTGCATTGGCAGACGCGAAAGTCAGTGATGTTTTAGAACCTGTCGAATAGCAGAGAGTAAGAGTTGTCTTGTCGTTTAATCCAATGCTGGACCGAGTGAAAAATCGACAATTTCTATGTCATGTTCTTCCAGCATGGCCGCGATATCATCCCACATGTAATCAGGATTATCTTCCTCAACCTGTGCTATTAGGCCTGTGATATGACGGTATGCCTCATGTTGCTCAAAATCCTTGGGGATCTTAACTAGGCGAATGGACGAGTATTCGTGAGCAGGGAGTATCACAAAGCGATTATTCATAACTTTATCCTGTTAGCTTATTATTTCTGATTAATAAGACTACACCGCATGACCTTGTGGTGGTAGTATTTTCGAACCTACAAAAAAATAAAAAAAAGGGGGAATAGTTATGGAAAACTATTTTAATTATATAGGTGGAATAATTGGAGCTAATGCGCTGGTTCCATTCGCCTTTTTGCTAGCATTTCTGGGTCCTATTGTCGTGTATAAGCTGGTTCATCGTGTACATTCTGGCTGGCTCAATAAAGTGAAATGGCTTTTTGCCGCACTAACCTTTTTTACCTGTTTAATTTTGTTCATCAGTACGGGTGGCTTTATTGGTGGGAAATTTGATTATCCTGCCCTTGGAATGGGGATAGGACTTGTTGCTTTTTATTATTCGTATAACGCTTTTACATCACTGCTCCCTAGTACTTGCGCAATAGAAAATAGAAGTGAATAGCAGGTTATTTGGTTTTATTATTCTTGTTGTGATTGTGCGGCATCAATTTCAAGAGAAATAGCACTTAATGAAAAGTGAATTTCGCGTATAAAAACAACCAGTGCGATACAAAGCGAAGTCATACTGAGAATAAACAGACTACCGACTAACCAACCTGATTGAAGCCTGAACCAGGCACTGATAAACAGAACGATGACGAGGATAGCTGCAGACAATGCGCTTACGGTGACGCCGCCAATAGCAAGTCGCATCAGACGAGCCCGTTTCCAAAGTATTCCCAGCTCATTCTTTAGTCGTACATATTGATTACCTTGCGTACCAGGAAGTTCTTTTGACATGGTTCTGGAGCGGTCAACAATTCGTCCAAGTCGATTCGTCATTGTAAGCAAGATGAGGCCAATACCAGAGATCAAAATCACCGGACTGATAGCTGTTTGCAGGACCGGGACAAGTTGCGTTAACGATGTGGCATCCATTTATTCCTCCTATTGAAGGATCGTTATATAAAGCAGTTAGTCTTATTTTGTAGTAAAAGCATACGCGATTACGTGAATAAGAGCGAATCAATATAAATTAGCTAACGTTAGGATTCTACGGTGAAGATAAATATCATATTGGCAGGGAAAAACTCGATTGTATTAGATTGCTTCTGTTAAGATTTAACTCATTATGAACCATGATTTTCAAGAAATAGTACGTTTGGCCACGGCTTCAGATGATATTTTTCATCTTGAAGATATTCAGTCACTCTGGAGTGGTTACGGCAAAATTATGCGCTATGGCCTTAAGAGTGGGGATGACAATAGTGTTGTGGTAAAGCATGTTAAGTTGCCTGATCAGGCGCATCACCCCAGAGGATGGAATACCGATCTATCACACCAACGAAAAGTAAAATCTTATCAAGTTGAAACTGCCTGGTATAGTGATTATGGCAATGTTTGTGATGAATCTTGTCGCATTCCTCATTGTCTTGCGCTGGAGTCAGATGATGATGAGTTTCTAATGGTGTTGGAGGATCTGGATGCCAGTGGATATCCAGTACGTAAAGATGATGTTTCGATACAAGAGATGTACGTTTGCCTTGCATGGCTGGCAAATTTCCATGCCAGCTTTATGAGTCGAACACCTAAGGGACTTTGGCAGGTGGGTACTTATTGGCACCTTGATACTCGTCCTGATGAATTTGCAGAGCTGGATGATACTGAATTAAAAAATGCCGCTGTGCAGATTGATACACGTTTAAACAATGCACGGTACCAGACTTTTGTGCATGGTGATGCCAAACTAGCTAATTTTTGTTTCTCTGAAGATGGTACGGAAGTGGCAGCGGTAGATTTCCAATATGTCGGGGGAGGGTGTGGAATGAAGGATGTGGCTTATTTTATTGGTAGTTGCCTTCATGAAGCAGATTGTGAGCAGCATGAAGCTGCCTTGCTCGATTTTTATTTCGCTCAACTGCGGGAAGCGCTGACAGTACGTAACAACGCTCTTTATCTAGATGATATAGAACGAGAATGGCGTGAGCTCTATCCTGTAGCATGGACTGATTTCCATCGTTTTTTAAAGGGCTGGAGTCCGGGACACTGGAAAATCAATAGCTATAGTGCAAAACTTGCTAACAAGATCATTGCAGAATTTAAAGAGTCAGTGGATTAGGTATGAAATTGACAGATGAAAATCTTACTGAATTATCTGAATCTGCAATTGGTGCTGCAACGCAAGCAGGCGCATTGATTGAAAATTACGCGAATAAAAATGTCGTAGTCGAACATAAAAGTGGTGGCGACAGCACTGCATCCCAGGTTGTCACAGAAGTTGATATTCAAAGTGAAGCTGTCATTATTAAAGCACTTCAGCCAAGCTGTGAAAAATATGATTTAGCCCTGTTAACAGAAGAAACCGAAGATGATCGGGCACGTTTACACAAAGATTATTTCTGGTGTGTTGATCCCATGGATGGCACGTTGTCGTTTACAGAGTCTGTGCCTGGATATTCAGTATCTATTGCGTTGGTCGCAAAATCAGGCGAACCGTTTATTGGTGTCGTTTATGATCCGGTAACACACACATTATATTCAGCAATAAAGGGTCAAGGGGTAGTACGTAATGGTAGGCTATGGACGCTGCCCAGTACAAACAATGAGTCTAAACCGTTACTACAAATTTGCGATCGAGGTATGTTACAACAAGAATATTATCCTGAATTGAAGCGAGCGCTCACTACGATAGCTATTAAACAGGGGTATTCAGGTCTGGAAACCAAAGAAAGCAATGGCGCTGTACTCAATGCTTGTTCAGTGCTGGAAAATGGAAATGCTGCGTATTTTAAGCTCCCTAAAGCAGCACAGGGTGGTGGTAGTCTCTGGGATTTTGCAGCGACAACAGCCATATTTAATGAAGCAGGTGCTATTGCAACAGATGCCAGTGGTCGCAGTCTGGAATTAAATCGATCTGAGTCCAGTTATATGAATCATTGTGGGGTGTTATTTACTACAGAACCTGCGATACAGAAAAAAATTCAGGATTTAATTACGACGTTATGTGTCGAAAAATAAAAATCAGTCTTAACAAAAAACAGACAGGATTATTTATTTTATTGGCAGTGCTTCATATTTAATTAACTCAGATACATCCTTGTACCATGATGCTTTGTCCGCACATTAAATACTCTGGATGGGTCATGATTCAGCTGAGCGTCTGTAGCCATACGTTAGCTGACAGTTAGAATAAGTATTATAAATAGAATGTACGTGATTTTTTATTGGCGAGAAAATGTATAATTGATTGTCGATGTACTTGCCCGTAAAATCGCTGTAAGTTTTTTTACTGGCAACAACAATGGAGTGTTCTCAATGCCGACGCGTAACTTAAGTATCATGTTTACCGATATTAAAGGGTTCACTCAAAGAACCTCATCCTCAACCCGTGATGCAATGACGAAAATGATGAATGATCATGCTCGATTGCTTGTCCCGGTTTTTGATTATTTTGATGGTACCGTGGTCAAAACCATTGGTGATGCTTATTTAGTCTATTTTTCCAGCCCAACAGACGCTGTATTATGTGGTGTCACTATTCAGGAAGTCTTGCGTCAACATAATAAAGACCTATCAGATGATGAGAGGTTGGAAATTCGTGTTGCGATTAATGTTGGCGATGTTGAATTAATGGATAGCGATGTTATGGGCGAGCCGGTTAATATAGCCGCACGCCTTGAGGGTATCGCTGAAGCAGGCCAGGTTTATTTTACCGAAGCGGTTTATCAGACGATGAACCGCAAGGAAGCACCTTCAGCGGAAGTGGGTGAGCATATATTTAAGGGCATACCGCATCCGATCCGGGTATATAAAGTCATTGATGAACCTGATACACAACTGGCAAAACGCCTTGCAGAATGTGTTTCATTGAATGACAACGGACCGGTCATTGATGGTATTCGTGAGGTATTGGTTAAGCAAGAGCAGGAAAAGAAAAAGCCAACCAGACCCAAGTATATCTATGCAATGGCATTCGTCATATTCGTTGTTATTGTGTCTTTGATGTTGTTACCGAGTGAACGTGACAAGCACATGCATACGGCACAATTATTAGAGGCCGAAGCAGATTATATTAATGCACTGAATATGATTGAACCGGATATACGTAACGATCCTACTGATGAAGAATTACGTAGTATGTCGATAAAACTGGCGACATCCCATATTAATAAACTGGTACAACAGGGGGCACTTCAGGAGGCCCATAACTGGCTTGTTGAAGCGTTAAAAGAGCGCAGTTATTTGCAGACTTTACGACCACAACTGGCGGTACTTGATGCGCGTAGGGTTGTTAAAAACGACCCAACTGGAAATCGTTATACAGAATTTTATGACTTAGCCCATCGTTACCCCTCAGACACTGAGGGGCTCTATACAGCCGCTAAATTGCTCGAAGAGAGCAAGTATTTTACATATATGACTGTATGGCTATACAGAGAAGCACTTAAGCGTGGTGCATATCAAGATGATATCTCTATTTTTGAACATAGCCTCACTGTTCTTAAGAATGTAAAACATTATGCATCGCTTGAAGCTGCTCATGATATTATTGAGAATTATTTTTCTGAAGAAGCGCTGAGTTGGAGTAAACAGGCTTTAAGCGAAGGTAGTGCAGCTGAGGTTATGCACGCATATTTAGTGCTTGAAAATCTTTCCGACCCTGTTGTTGAGGCAAATTATTATCGTGCCTTAAACAACCTTGTACAGGGAAAAGAACTTGATAGTGTATTTAAAGAAATATCAACTGTTGCTGATAAAAATAAACAAAAGCACATTATTAAGTTAGAACAGGAATTAGTAGAAACGTACCCTAGATTTTTTATTTACAGTGATACAAAAGATAAGATAGAAGAGCATCGGCAGCAATTAATAGCAAAGTGGAATTTTAATTAAGTGACTCCTTTCATTATTGAAAAGATAAAAACAATTGCTGATGAGGAGCTTAAATCCCGCTTTGCAAATGTTAAAAGAATGACAAAACAGGACGGCAGCTTCTTAACAGAAGCTGATTTGGCAGTTCAGTCAAGAATCCATGAATTATTACTAAGAACATTTCCAGAAATAGCCTTTCTTGGGGAGGAAGATACTCAGCAGTCTCAACAGGCATCATTGAATGAGTCAAAAAGTGTTTGGGTACTTGACCCGCTAGATGGCACGAGTAATTTTTCAGCAGGGATACCCTATTATTCAATCTCGCTGGCATTAATAAAATCAGAAAAAGTCGTTTGGGGCATGGTTTATGATCCTGAACGTGATGAATGTTTTACTGCGAGTATAGGTGAAGGTGCAAAACTGAATAATGAAGTGATTTTAAATAAACCGGCAAATGTTGAAATAGAAAAATCTACGGCAGCGATTGATTTCAAGCGTTTAAATAAGGAGCTTGCTGGACGAATTGCTACCCAGCCACCGTACAGTTCGCAGCGTAGTTTTGGTGGTGTCGCATTGGATTGGTGTTGGTTGGCAGCAGGCCGATTCCATATATATTTACATGGTAAACAAAAATTATGGGATTATGCTGCGGGTCATTTAGTATTTAATGAGGTTGGTGGCTCTTCGTGCACACTGGCGGGGGAAAATGTCTTTAATTTCTCTTTGCAACCGCGTTCTGCTGTCGCTGCGCTTGATGAGGCATTATTTACAAAATGGTGTAATTACCTGCAAATAGAGACTCCACGACTAGATAACCAGAAATGAAGAAAATACTCATAATCGGTTATGTCTGGCCCGAGCCGAACTCATCGGCCGCTGGTAGCCATATGATGTCGATATTGAGATTGTTTCGAAAGCAAAATTGGCATGTTGAATTTACGACTCCGGCACAGCCGACCGAACATATGGTTGACCTTGCAAGTGAGGGTATTAGCAGCCGTGAAATCAAACTTAACTGTGACAGTTTTGACACCTATGTAAAAGAATACCAGCCTGACATGGTTGTGTTTGATCGTTTTATGATGGAAGAGCAATTCGGATGGCGAGTTGAAAAGAATTGTCCGAATGCCTTGAAGGTTCTTGATACCGAAGATTTACAATGTTTACGTCATGCACGGCACGAGGCATATAAAGCCGGAAGGGAACTGACACAAGATGATTTGTTTTCTGATATAGCCAAGCGGGAAATTGCGGCTATTTTACGCTGTGATCTCTCACTGATTATTTCAAGCTTCGAAATGGAGTTGTTGCAAAATACCTTCAAAATTGATCCAGGTTTATTACATCATCTTCCCTTTATGGTGGACCTAAATAAGCTTACTAAAAAAACGACCCCTTTTGCACAAAGGCAACATTTCATGACAATAGGGAATTTCCGTCATGCGCCTAACTGGAATTCAGTATTGGAGTTACAAAAGATCTGGCCTGCTATACGAAAAAGCTTACCTGAAGCAGAGTTGCATATTTATGGTTCTTATCCCCCGCCTAAAGTAACGGCCTTAAACAATGTCAGGAATGGATTCTTGATTAAGGGTTGGGCTGAGGATGCGTTAGAGGTCATGCAAAAGTACCGCGTCTGCCTGGCTCCGCTTATGTTTGGTGCAGGTATTAAAGGTAAATTGCTTGATGCGATGATGTCACAAACACCCAGTGTCACAACCTCCTTGGGTGCTGAAGGTATGCGAAATAATGAGCTCTGGCCTGGCGTTGTGACAGATGATATGAATGAGTTTGCAGCAAAGGCGGTGAGTTTACACGAAGATGAACAAGTCTGGTTAAGCGCGCAATCCTGTTGTACAGAGCTGTTAGAAAAACAGTACGATAGTGAGCTAGTAGGTACACACTTAATAGAAAAAATACATCAAATCAGTGGGAATCTACCGCAACAGCGCTTAAATAACTTTACCGGTGCCATGTTAAAACATCATACAATGATGAGCACAAAGTATATGTCGCAGTGGATTGCGGCTAAGAATTCAAGTTAAATCGCTCTATTCTCACAAAGCGGTTTAATATCATCAGCAAGCCGCTGAATTAGAATATTGAATGCCGCATTCATTGCCTGCACATATTCGCCGTCACCATTCCAGCCATTATTGGTACTGCCTGTGCCACGGTACTTCTTATGCGTCACTCTACCATCGGGAGCGGTAATTTTGATATCCATCGCAATGGCACCATAAATACGGAAACCTTGTACTGGCCAGCTATAGAGGCGGTATAACTGTGGCTCAATAATATACGTTGAGTCATCGAGATTATTGGCATTAATTACGCTATAACCGTAGTCTTTTAAGCTAGCTAAACCGACATTGCTCCAGGCATCTACTTCTTCACTAAAAAGTGGTTTGCTACCTTTTTGACCCAGTGTCTCTTTATTTGGGCGTGCATCAACGACAGGTGCGACCGTTATCTTGCAGTTGCCAACATTGGCGACAGGTTCAAAATCATCGACGTTTGGCTTTTCAAATTCCATTTTTAATGGCTCGTGGATAATTTGAGTAGTCGATTCTTTTTCCTCGGCATATGCCGAACTAAATGCCAAAGTAGAAAATAGAAAAATAGTAAATAATTTATTCATAATCATCTCGCTTAAAAATCAGCTGGCTGTGAATTTTTAAAAGGTTTATTAGCTAGTGACACGAGAGTGCCGTCTTTTTCACGCAAAATAACACGCTCATCATTACTATCCATGATAATACCGGTACGACCAATAACATCTGTACCAGTATTGTAAGTGAGTGTTGCGGTTTTTTTCGAAGCGACGACTGTTTCTCTGCCCAGATCAATTTCAAGTTGACGAATTATTTCACTAATACCTTCTTCCATTGCCTGGCGGAAGCGTTCCCCGTTGTTTGCAGTCCATAGATCCATTGAGTTTTGCATACCTGTACCAACAATGGGGGACTGATAAGTGATTGTATTTTTGTATGAAGGCAGCTCCTGGTTTTTTGCAAGCATATGAGTGCCGGTAATAATATTAAATGTGCGTAGGTCAGGATCAAAGAAGTAGCTTGTGTACATTTCAAGATAAGCATCTTCTTTCATGGTTGGCATGTATTCATTACGTTCAGCAATGGTTACAAGTCTTGGTGTTGTGATTATTTTGCTGACATGCAGGCGTGCACGTTGATTTAGAAATTCACGTAGTTTTGGCCAAAAGATACTACGCAGATCAACATCATCAAAACTTTCATAGGCCGGTTCTAAAACCGCATATAGTTCACGCATGCGGCTTTCAGTAATGGATGAATCAATCGCTGCACCCAGTAGTCCACCACCGACGGCAACAGATACATAGGAAGGTTTGGAGCGGGCAATAATTTCATCCTGGCTCACCATGCTAATGACATGGACTAATTTAATCGTCGCCGCATTCTTACTGGTCAGTGGCACATGATTCGGTATGGTTTGACAACCGGTTAGAAATAAAATGAGTGGGGCAACAAGAATGAGTTGGCGCAACATTGAGATTTTTCTCCGCAATTTGATATCTATATTTTTCTTATTATTTGTAGTGGATTCTACTAACAAACAGGGTTTTGGGTCTAGATAAACATTCTGATGTAAACGTGAGTTTATTTTATAGTAAGCAGCTATAATGGTAGCTAACTATATGAATAATTTGGAAATTATCAAAAAATACTGATTTCTGAGGGATGGTATGCAAAGATGACGGAGTCGCCATAGTTAATGTCTGGAATGTACGGACAAATGACTTCGATTAGGGCGTCAGAGTGGAAATGATCGAGTTTGGTCTCCGGGTGAGGGTAATAGACAAGCCCTTTGTAGCGCTGATTCTTAAAGGTTATCTCACATGATGAAAAGGAAAAATCTTCAGCATCAAATCCTTCAGCCCAGTGAAGCTCACGGACAGTCAACTTGGGAGCTACCATTTTGAATGTATGTGGGGTAATGGATAAATTTAATGTAGCAGGATAATAACCGCTAAGGTCAAGTCCCTTTGTCTTGAAATGCGGTATCTGCATTTTTATAGAACCCTCAGGATAGGGCGAGTTATCAGCCAACCCCGAGGCTATTTTATGACCCTGTTGTATCACGGCTGTAATAGATTGCATGATTAAATTTAATTATTGTGTGGAGTTAATCTATTATAGAGGAATAGATAACAAAGTTGGCTGTAAATACAGGAAATAAATATGATCGATGATTGCGTTAAACAACTGGAAGCCAGTGGTGATTACCGCATTATTAAGCGCTTTTCCCCTGTTACTGCATATCATGAAGACGCGGGTGCCAATAAAAGAATAGGAATTTTTCTGGATACTGAAACGACTGGCCTGGATCCTGATTCAGATAAAGTTATCGAACTTGCGATGGTGCCATTTGAGTTTGATGCAGCGGGACGCATCTATCGAATATTACCTGAGTACAATGGTCTTAATGATCCGGGCATGCCGATCCCCGAGATTGTAAAACAAATAACTGGCATCACAGATGAAATGGTGAAAGGTCAATCTCTGGATCTGGAGGCAGTGAAAAAAATGCTTTCAGAAGCAGCCATTGTCATTGCGCATAATGCTCGTTTTGATCGTCCCTTTTGTGAGGATTTATTAGATGAGTTTAAAGACATATCATGGGCCTGTTCGATTGCGGATATTAACTGGAATGAAGAAGGTATCGAAGGCGTTAAGCTTGAGTTTCTCGCTTATAAATATGGATTTTTCTTTGAAGGGCACCGCGCTACGATTGATTGTCAGGCAGGAATTGAAATTCTATCCAAACCCTTACCCGGATCAGGTGAGTTAAGTTTAAGGCGTTTATTAGAGACAGCACGCCAAACTAATATTCGTTTATGGGCAGAAGGCTCGCCATTTGAGAAAAAAGATGAACTCAAAAAGAGAAATTACCGCTGGAGTGCAGGTGAGAATGGAAAGCGTAAAGCCTGGTATAAAGACATATTGGAAGATGAACTCGAAGATGAAATGGCCTATTTAAACGAACACATTTATCCTCGTGCTGTGACAGAGTTACCCATGGATAAATTTAACGCAATGATACGTTATTCCAGGCGATTATAGAAAATGCGAGTAATACAAATTTCAGCGTTAGTTTATTGGTTGTTTTTTTTAAACAACGCGTATCTTTATGCTGAAGCATTAGCCCCCTTAGCTGATGTGCATGTTCATTATAAATGGAGTCAGACCGAAGTCACTACACCACAACAAGCCGTTGAGGCGATGCAACGCAATAACGTGGTATTAGCAATCGTTTTTGGTACACCACCCGAGATCGTCCTTGATGTGAAAAGTTCGGGCAAGCTAAACGTCATACATTTTTTTCAACCGTATATACATCCATTTCTTAAACCACACTGGTTCTTAAATAAACGTGCCCCCGAAGCTGTTCGCACTGCATTAGCGAGCGGGAAATATAAAGGGGTTGGAGAAATCCATATCTCGGATGGCATTGGTCCGCGTATGGATAACCAAAATTTCAATCGCATCTTACAGATTGCAGCGGAATTTAATGCACCTGTTAATTTACACACTAATTCATCAAGTCCTCGGTACATGCAGC
>Ga0316207_10003998_pt1 | contig 13192 bp, 8 predicted proteins | sample 6weekpyrite_MG_FD_204943 | JGI IMG/M metagenome (GOLD analysis project Ga0316207, IMG submission 204943) | Microbial mat bacterial communities from mineral coupon in-situ incubated in ocean water Damariscotta River, Maine, United States -... | ecosystem: Environmental > Aquatic > Marine >... | reverse complement strand
GCTGGAAGGTAGAAATGATTTCAGGTTCGGCATCTGAAGTGGGGGGATTTAAAGAGGTTGTTGCAAACGTTAGCGGGAAAGGCGTGTTTGCGAAGCTGAAATTTGAATCAGGTGTGCACCGCGTGCAACGTGTGCCAACAACAGAATCTGGTGGCCGAATTCATACCAGTGCCGCAACTGTAGCAGTTTTGCCAGAAGCGGAGGATGTTGACCTGGAAATTCGTAGTGAAGACCTTCGTATTGATACTATGCGGGCCTCTGGCTCGGGTGGTCAGCATGTGAATACTACGGATTCGGCTGTGCGAATCACTCACTTACCTACGGGAGTTATGGTGGTGCAGAGCGAAAAATCGCAGCATAAAAACCGCGAGAAAGCTATGAAGATCTTGCGCGCACGCTTGTTTGATATGGAACGTGAAAAGATTGCCAGTGAGCGATCGCAGGACCGGAAATCACAGGTAGGATCAGGTGATAGGTCGGAACGTATTCGCACCTATAACTTCCCTCAAGGGCGCGTCACTGACCACCGTATTGGGCTTACATTGCACAAGCTAGACGCGATTATTGCTGGAGATGGACTTGAAGAGGTGATTGATGCGTTGATTCAGGAAGATCAAGCAGCGAAACTTTCGGAAATGGAAGCTGCGATATAATGTCTCCTCAGTTAGCGGCAATGATTGCTACAGCTTCTGATCAGTTTTCTGAAATAGGTGTTGATACGGCCCGGATCGATGCTGAGCTTTTGCTAGGCCATGTACTTGGTATCGAACGGATGAGCCTTCTTACCTATGAGGAAAAGATTCCTAGCGATATATTAACGCAGTATTCTGAAATGGTTTCTCGCCGGGTGTGCGGCGAGCCGGTTGCCTATATTACTGGCGTCCAGGCTTTTTGGGATGATGATTTTATTGTTTCAAAGCATACGCTTATTCCTCGTCAGGATACGGAAGCATTAGTTGAATCTGTCCTGAAACAAGCGCCAAAGGAAGGCCGTATTCTGGATATAGGGACAGGATCGGGCTGTATTCTTCTGAGTTTGTTGCGGGAGCGCCCTATGATGACAGGGGTTGGGCTAGATATCTCTCCAGAAGCATTAAATATCGCGAAAATGAATGCTGAAGGTTTGGGTCTTGCAGACCGTGCGGCATTTATTCAAAGCAATTGGTTTGACGCACTGATGCCTTCAAAGGAAAAGTTTAGCGTTATTGTATCTAATCCACCGTATATCCCGACTTCAGACATCGAAGGGTTAATGAGTAGCGTCCGTGATTTTGAGCCGATGATGGCACTGGATGGTGGGGGCGATGGTTTAACACCATACCGTTTGATTACTAAAAATGCACTGAGCTACCTTATAGATGACGGCCTTCTTGCTGTTGAGGTTGGTATTTTGCAAGCAAATGATGTTGCGGATATGTTTGATGCGGTAGGGTTAACTGAAGTCAAAATAATTAAGGACTTACCAGGTGTCGAACGGGTGGTTTGCGGTAAAAAATTGAAAAACTAGAAAATTCAGCCTTGGAAACCGCGAAATTAGGCGTTAGGGTAGCTTTGTCTAAAGCAGATAGCCTTATTGAATGTGGCGCTGCAGACAGTTATCCGAATAAAATCGATTAACGATCTCGGACACTTGGTAAGCTAAGCTTACTGGTTTTGCATAAATTTCTGAACACTGTTGGTATTGAATCCATATGAAACAGGCTCAAAACGCGCGCAAACAGCGCGGACGCCCTGCCCAACGAAAAGGCGGCAGGAGTAATAGTAACGGCGGAGGTGCGGGTAATCGCACTGAAAATAGAGTTCGTGGCAATCCTAAACAATTGCTTGAAAAATATAAAACTCAAGCTCGTGATGCTTTGCAAGCAGGTGATCGAGTAACCGCTGAATATTTTCTTCAGTTTGCTGATCACTATCAGCGAGTTGTGAATGAAATGCAGGGGCACCGCGATCAGCAAGGTGGCGGAGATAACAAGGACGACAACCATGGTCGTCGAGGTCGCGGACGACGAGACCATCACAACAAGCCTCCTGCTGATACTGAAACACAAGCAACACCTGAAGCAAAAGGTGCTCCGAAGTCTGATAAGCAGGATTCTACTAGTAAGGAAGAATCTAAAGAGACAGCTAAAGCTACTGTTAAGGCAGACGCATCTGATATTGCGACTTCAGAGCAACCAGTAGAGGTTCATCCTGAATTGGATTTGGACCAGCAAGTTGTTGAAGAAAAGCCTAAGCGACGTGCACCGGTTCGTCGAAAGCGTACACCTAAACCTAAGGTGCAAGAGCCTGAGGCTGCTTCGGTAGACGAGAAGAGTGTACCAGAAGGCGGTGAAGCTGCATAATAGTGTCTTCAAATAGAATGTATAAAGGCTGCCATTTCGGCGGCCTTTTTTTATTCTGTTTTTGGTTTTGCCCTTGTGTAAATTTATTAGAATGCCCACATGGTATGTAGCAGTGTGCCCATATGGGGCGCTGTTTGGGTAAACATTCTGTCGCTCAATGCGAGGACAGAGAATTAATCATGGGGTTATAAACACATGAATATCGAGAGATTTACAGACCGTAGTCGCGGGTTCATTCAGTCCGCACAAGGTATTGCTGTTCGGGATGGCCACCAGCGCTTCACGCCTGAGCATCTTTTAAAGGCACTGCTAGATGACAAAGAAGGGCTTGCCTCAAATTTGATTGCTGCTTCCGGGGGCCAAGCTGCCTCTGCACTTGCTTCTGTTGAAGAGCATTTGAATAAAATACCAAAAGTAGAGGGTTCTGGGGCTGGCCAGTTACACCTTGACCCACTGACGGCACAGGTATTTGCAAAAGCGGAAGAGGTTTCTGATAAAGCAAATGATAAGTTTGTAACTGCTGAGCGGTTATTGCTTGCCTTGCTGCTAACTCCCAAGTGTGATGCTGGTGCATATTTGAAAAAAGCAGGTGTTACTGCTGAGGGCTTGAATAAAGCGATCAATGATGTACGGCAAGGGCGTACAGCTAATAGCGCAAGTGCTGAAGACTCCTATGATGCGCTGAACCGGTTTGCACAAGACCTTACCGAACGTGCGCGTGAGGGTAAGTTGGATCCGGTTATTGGCCGCGATGAAGAGATCCGCCGGACCGTACAGGTGCTATCCCGTAGGACAAAAAATAATCCAGTTTTAATTGGTGAACCTGGCGTTGGTAAAACGGCTATTGCTGAAGGCCTAGCTCTTAGAATTGCACATGGTGATGTGCCTGATAGCCTAATCGACAAACGTATTATGTCGTTGGACATGGGTGCATTAATAGCTGGTGCAAAATACCGCGGTGAATTTGAAGAACGCCTGAAGGGTGTGTTGCAGGAAGTGGCGCACGGTGAGGGCGACGTGGTTCTGTTCATAGACGAGATGCATACGCTCGTTGGGGCCGGAAAGACTGATGGAGCAATGGATGCTTCCAATTTGTTGAAGCCTGCGCTTGCCCGAGGCGAGCTACATTGTATCGGCGCTACAACGCTTAAGGAATACCGTAAATATGTGGAGAAAGATGCTGCATTGGAGCGTCGTTTTCAGCCTGTTATGGTTGTTGAGCCAACAAAAGAAGATACGATTTCTATTCTACGTGGCTTGAAGGAGAAATATGAACTTCACCACGGCGTACGTATTACAGACAGTGCACTTGTTGCTGCGGCTACTCTGTCAAACCGTTATATCACGGACCGTTTTTTGCCTGACAAAGCAATTGATTTGATGGATGAAGCTGCAAGCCGGTTGCGCATGGAGACGGAATCTAAACCGATAGAAATTGATGAGCTTGATCGCCGTATCATTCAGTTGAAGATTGAGCGTGAGGCTATGAAAAAGGAAAAAGACGAAGCAGCGAAAGCCCGTTTAGACGATATTGAAAAAGACCTCTCGGAACTTGAGCAATCTTCGGCGACTCTGACGGCTCGTTGGCAGGCAGAAAAAGATAAAATTGCTGGTGGTAAGCAAGTGCAGGAGCAATTGGATAGGGCAAGAATTGAGCTCGATCAGGCGCAGCGTACAGGGCAATATGCTCGTGCAGGCGAATTACAGCACAGTGTAATTCCTGATTTGGAACAACGACTGCAAGCACCGACAGAGTCGGCTGAAAATAGCCTGCTTCGTGAAGAGGTTACAGATGAGGATATTGCTGGTGTAGTATCCAAGTGGACAGGCATTCCGGTTGATAAGATGCTGGAAGGCGAGCGAGAAAAGCTTTTACAGATGGAAGATATGCTTGGCAAACGAGTGATCGGTCAATCTGAGGCTCTGCATGCTGTGTCAAATTCTGTGAGGCGCGCACGGGCTGGGTTGCAAGATCCAAATCGCCCTCTGGGAAGTTTCTTATTTTTGGGCCCAACAGGTGTGGGTAAAACAGAATTAACTAAAGCATTGGCTTCATTTCTGTTTAACGATGATACCGCGATGGTGCGGATTGATATGTCAGAGTTTATGGAAAAACATGCTGTTGCGCGCTTGATTGGTGCTCCTCCTGGTTATGTTGGATATGAGGAGGGCGGAGTATTAACCGAAGCGGTACGCCGCAAACCGTATCAGGTGATACTATTTGATGAAGTTGAAAAAGCACATCCGGATGTCTTTAATGTGCTGTTGCAGGTGCTTGATGACGGACGATTGACCGATGGGCAGGGCCGTACAGTTGACTTTAGTAATAGTTTGATTGTGCTGACATCAAACCTTGGTTCACAGTTGATAGCTGAGTTGCCAGATGGTGGCTCTGTTGAAGATGTGCGGGGCCGGGTGATGGATGTTGTGAAAGGTGCCTTCAGGCCTGAATTTTTGAACCGACTTGATGAAACCATTTTGTTCCACCGGTTAGAGCGCGGGCATATGGCAGATATTGTTGCCATTCAAATTGAAAGGCTTCAAGGCTTGCTTGTTGATCGTAACATTCAGCTACAGCTTTCAGATGAAGCTGTTACTTGGTTGGCGGATGCGGGTTATGACCCTGTTTACGGGGCACGTCCATTAAAGAGGACAATTCAAAAGCATGTACAAGACCAGCTTGCTGACTTGATACTCCGTGGCGAAGTAAAAAGTGGTGAGGTTGTTGATGTTGAACTGGGCACAGGGGGCATTCAGCTAATGACACGAGTAAAGAGTGCCGATGCAGCCGCTTAAATAAATGGCCATGAGCAGTGAAAAAAGCCGCAGAATACTGCGGCTTTTTTATTATGCGCATTCTTTCTTTTTGAAAACCGTTCATAAGTGAGCCTTACATGCAAAAAAAGTGTAACATTTTGGTACAATTTTAATATAGAGTCCTATACGTTTCTTTTGTGTTTGGCTTTAGTAGTGGCGTACTTTCGCTCGTAAAAGTGTCAATTTGTCTGGTGAAATTCCCTGAGAGGTAGTAGCGTGCTGTGGGGGTGGTTAGGAAAACATCACTTTATGCAGCATGATCTTAGCAGAAAGCTTTATCATTATTGGCTTGATAATCGCCAAGGGGACAACCTGCCAAGCTTGGATCTCTTTCCTTCAGAAATTCTTGAAGGGTATGATGGCTGTGCCTTGGTTTTTAAATTAAGACAGGGTGAAATTATTTTAGACTATACTGGTGCTAGAAACGCACAAGTATTGTCGAGTGACCTTTCAGGCAAACCTATCACGGAGTTGTTTCCTCCAGCACTGAAATCCCTGCAAATGAGCTTGATCATGCCGTGCATCCAGCAAAAAATTGGTATGGTGCGGATGTCGAGAGTGTGGTTTGGTCACAGGCATAAGGATGTCGAATGGATTATGTTGCCTGTTCAGGAAACAGCCACCGGCGGAACGGCTCTAATAGGGCTGTCACTTACGTTTGTAGACTTTGATGATCGGGATTATGTAACTGTTGGTTCGACAATGGTTGAGCGTATCATGCGACAGAATTTTTTATCACTTGGACAAACCGTAGACCTTTCTGTTCTTGATAGCCACAGTTGGGCTGTTCTTGACACAATGGGAGCAGTGGTTGCGCTTGATGGTGAAAATATTAGCCATACTACGATGGGATTAGTGGGCGATGCTGGCTTAGTGGCCACAAAAGTAGCCCATGCTAATGTTCTTGCTGTTGCTCGTCCATCTGACTTTGGGCGTATATTAAGAAGGTTGGGCGCGCGCTATAATCTGAAAATGGTTGAGACATTGGAGGAGGCACGCTTAATATTACAGAAAGACATGGTTGACGTGTTGGTTGTTTCTGAAGCCCTTGAAGACATTAGTGGTTTGGAGTTAATCCGTGAAGCGCAGGCCACAAGCGCTTTTACAGCATGTGTCATGATGCTTGATCCTCGGAATGAGGCTGAAGATACACGTGTGATAGAAGATGGCAAATTTGTTCAGTGTTTAGTGAAACCCGTGGGTGAATTTGCGCTGCGAAAAGCATTGGATGATGCAAATCAACATGTGCAAGAGCACAGACGAGCAGACTTAAGTGAGCCTAAAGTCTGATACTTATATCTATAAAACTATATATGAATAAAGCCCGTATACTATAGGGGATGCCTACGGACGCTTTGTGTGTGCAGGGCCCCTTAAGCGGGCAATAGTTTATATTTATAGTATGCTGAGAAGGCTTGTTCAGGTTCATTTTATCAAAACTAGATCAGAAAAGAAAACGGGGCCCGAAGGCCCCGTCCAATTCTTAGTAATATAGCTCTTCTTAGAAGCTAGCAGATACGCCCAGGATAAAGCGACGACCAATAGCATCGATGAAGAAGTTGCCGTTACCAGTACCTGCCTGACGGATAGGACCATCAGTAGTTTCGAACAGGTTGTTAACAACGCCGCGTATGCGGAGATTGTCAGTCAACTGGTACTGAAGTGATAGGTTGAAGCTGTCATAAGATTCAAAGTTACTGAACTCACGACGTTCATCACTGTTCTCGTTTGAGTTTACGCCGCCTCCAATATGACGCCACTGCAGAAGAGCAGAAAAGCGGTCAAGGGAGTACATTGCGTTAACTTGCCAGCGGTAGTTCTCGTTGTTAGCTTCACCTGCAAACTGATCTAGATCACCAGAACCAACTTGCTGCTCATGCTTATCTAGGTAGAAGAAGTTACCCGCGATATTCATTGAGCCAGGAAGCGATTCTGAAATGTCAGCCAGTTCGAAGCTGTAGTTCATATCAACGATCAAGGCTGCCAAGTCACGGTTCGCAGCATTCACAAAACCAGTTGCCGGGTTTTGGAACTGGAAGGTGCCAGCCGCACGGCTAAACTGTGCGCAAGCAGGCTCGTTCGGGAAGCTTGAACTATCGTAACAAGCATTCGCAATTTGCGTTGCTGTTACGTTAACGATTGCATTCGAGAGCTTGATATCAGTCCAGTCTGCAGACAGTGTCAAACCAGGCACAAAGTCTGGCTGGAAGACAAAACCAATTGACCAAGCTTCGGATTCTTCGTTCAAGAGGTTGATGTTACCACCCGTTGTACCAGGCTGCGATGCGTTAGCAATAATCGCAGTGTAGGTAGCAAGAGACGGTGTACCCGTTGAACCACTTGCATCGTTAAATGCATCCGCATCAATAGCGAAGGCATTGAATTCAGCCTGACAGTTTGCTGCGCGTACAGCAGGGTTCGGGCCGCCTTCAATGAAGCGTGGATCACAAGGGTCACTTGCAAAGTTGAATGTGTCAGAAGTTGGCAAGAACAACTCAGGGATCGAAGGACCACGGATCGCTTTTGTGTAGTTACCGCGTAAAGTCATAGCATCGCCTAGACCTGGAAGGTCGAGGTTCAAGCGTGTACCAACTGTCCAGGTTGTTGCACCACCAGCTCGGTTGTTATCCACATAACGAACAGCTGCTTCAATATCCCAACTTCTAATGAAAGAACCAAGGCCTGGAATGCCTTCATTGTCAGACATCAAAGGAATAAGAGTCTCAGCATATGCTTCTTTAGTTTCGAATGTACCAAGAACATTTTGAAGTGGTGAACTTGGGTCAATACCAATAAAGCTAGCTTGGTCAACGTTGAATTTACCACTCTCACGGCGATTCGTTACACCCGCTGCAAAGCCAAGTGGGCCTGCAGGAAGGTCAACAAGTTCACCTGCGATTGTTGCTTCGATAACAGTCTGCTGAATTTGTGTAGTCTGATATGTCTGCTGAACAAGGTAATTACGTGCGTCATCACCAAACTGATTGTAACCAAGGATGTTGATCGGCACACAGCTATCGATATCATTGTTTGCGGCGGTCGTACCAACACCGAGACCACCAGTAGGTTGGTCAAGAAGTTGAGAGCGACACACGATGTTGCCGTCAGCATCTGTTGCTGCATCAATAGCATACGCTAGGCGATTACCGTTAATGCTTGACTGAGACACTACAGCGTTTGTTTGACCAAATGTGTAGGCTAACTCCCAAGTAAATTCACGCTCAGCAAGCTCAAAGTTACCTTCAAGGCCACCAACGAAACGGAAAACATCCTGATCACGGAAGGTTGGTGAACCACCTACGATATCAATGTTTGCCCGAGTTACCCAGAAGTACTGGTCATCATCAGTTGTTGTCGCATCGCCGTCATTCAACGCTGCATCATAACCAATGCCACCAACCGGATCAGCAAGAAGCGCAAGCATATCGCTTGAAACATATGGGTTGTCATTTGCATTAATTTGCAGTGTACCCTGTGCACCAGGACCAAAGAAACGAGTAGCCCAAGGTGGCTGGCTCACTTCATCTGTTGATTCTGAACGCGCATACAAAGCTTCAGTGAAGAAACGTATGTTTTCAGTGATATCATAATGCGCGAGACCATTGAATATGTAACGTTCTAGTGGAGATACAAGCGTGTTAGTTTCACCCAAGCTCAGTAAGAGCGGGTTGTCGTTGTTTACACCGTTTGCATCTGCAGTAAAGAAGATCGAACGTGGGTTACCCACTGTACTTGAGTTGAACTCAAGAAGCTCGCCGCCTAAACCAAGGATAGTAGGGTTGCCATCTGCGTTTAACAGTGTGCCGCCTCCAGTAGTGGTTGCGAAAGCTGTTGGGCCACCTGTAAGAACCAGGCCAGTTACAGGAACCTGCCAAACGGTGTTAGCGTCACGGCAAAGTAGTGTGTCTGTTATGCCATCAGATGGGCCACCATCTGCTGGGTTTGGACACCAAGACCAGTCATCACGAAGTTCAGGACGTTCAGTACCTTTAAGGCCGTCCTGCTTAGCATATTCCATGCTGATAACCACGTTACCGCGTCCATCGGCAAAGTTGCCACCTAGTGTAGAACGGAACCGATAGTTCTCAGTATCACCCTCATCAGAGAAGCCATACTGGCCATCAATTTCAAGGCCCTCAAAGTCGTCTTTGAGGATTACGTTAACAGTACCTGCAATCGCATCTGAACCATAAATAGGTGCACCGCCAGTGAATACTGTTTCAACACGCTCAATCAGCGCGGTTGGGATGATGTTCAGGTCAACCTGAAGACCAGCTGCCGCGCCGTTACCAACAGTTGTTGGTGTGTTTTGACCTACAGTACGACGGCCATTGATGAGTGTAAGTGTACGCTGTGAACCTAGGCCAAATGCGTTTACGAAGTTTTGACCAACGTTCTGTGTGCCTTGGCCACCTAGGTTCGATGAACCAGGAATACCAAATGCAGGTAATTCGTTTAGTGCTGTTGCAACATTATCGAAGCCACGAAGGTCGATGAATTCAGCGTCAACAACAGTTGCTGGTGATACAGTGTCGAAACCAGTACGCTTAATACGTGAACCGGTGATTACGACTTCTTCGATACCTGCGTCTTCTTCAGCAGTGGTGTCGGTGTCCTGCGCAATTGCGCCTGTGGACCCGAGAGCACCCATTGCAGCAATCAAAAAAGATGCTGTGCTGAGGTGCAGTCGGCTCTTTAACTGCTCTGTGCTATTCATAAGTCACTCCTCCCAAGAGTTAATTGTACCGCGCCAGCCCAGCGCGGGCCCAGCAAACAACTGGACGTTAGCAAGTTGGGCGAACAGCGTATGAGCTGTAAAGGTCAGTTGGACGAAACCTGGTACTCTTGAAGTACAAATGGTTGCAGGTGTGACATATATATTACTGTAGTTATATGCCGATAGGAGTAGTTGACAAAACACTTGGTTTTCAAGGACTTCATCATGTTCTGTACTGTTGCGATAATACCCTATTCAATCATGGGTCGGGATAAACCATAGTAAGATTACATAAGTAAACTTAGGTGATTCGACCTATTGTTTTCACATTTATTGCAATATGATTCTGAAAGTTTGGTCGTGACTAAACAATGTTAGTGTTTTACCTAGTGTTCTTGAGGGGCGCTTCATATATGCATAATATTTGCCGATTTAGTCGATTCGTTTAACCCGGCCGGTAGTGGGTGCACCCTTAATTACAATAATATACCCACCCATTAAGCCCTTTTTTATACGCACTTCTTCCACCTTTTTTGTTAGTCTAAGGTGTGATCCGGATGTTTCTTTCCAAACTTGCCCGTTTTCAAGATAGAAGTGCCACTTACCACGTAGGTTTTGCCAGTACCTTTTTACCCGAGCTGTGATTTTTTTGGGTGTATTGCGGGGTTTAAAGGTTTTTCCAAATTCGGGCGAATTGTTACTTGAATTGCTTCGGTTGCCATCCCGGCCTTTTTGGCCACCATGTGTGGCACGTTTAAATGCATTTGGGTCTTCTTTTAGTTTTTCGACAATAGTATTGAAGCAGGAGAGTCTATCCTCTGGCTTTTTAATCTTGTCGCACTGCAAAAGGTCTTGAGGTGAGCTCGACTGGGCGTTTGCAGTAAAACTAAAAGTCATAAACATAGCCAAACAGATACTCGCTTTAAGGCCAACTCTCTGTTTTTGTGACTGGTTCATTATTACTCTCCCAACAACCTTGCCCTGATTAGCGCTTTATACTGTCTATAAAAATGGCAAAAGCAAGCCCCGTTTCCATATTGTTGTTCCTAGGCAAAGGGTGTGAGGGTCAGTCTAGTTTAGCGACTAGAAGCTGCAGTTGCGGATGAGGGTTTGTTATTTGGTGTCATACGTGTTTCTCCTGCTACGAAAGCAGGCAGCGAGGTTCGGAGTTGCGTTATGTCGTCAGCTAACGTGGTTTGGAGGTTTTTTAGACTAGCGAGATCGTTATTTTTTAGTTTTTTACCTGTGGGCAACTTTAGGCGCATAGGGTTAACCTGTTTGCCGTTTACGAAAACCTCATAGTGCAGGTGTGCTCCTGTAACCCGACCCGTAGCACCGGAATACCCAATGATTTGGCCCTGTTTCACCCGTTTGCCTTTTCTGATACCTTTGCCGTATCGGCTAAGGTGTGCGTATGCAGTTTTATAAGTACCATTATGGCGGATACGCACATAGTTGCCGAAACTACCATTGCGTGCTGACATTTCAATAATCCCATCACCCGCAGCCATGATTGGGGTGCCGGTTGGGGCTCTAAAGTCTGATCCTTTATGCATTCGAGTGTAGCCTAGAACGGGGTGCTTGCGTTTGCCATAGGAAGAGGTCAGTACCGCGACATCAAGAGGGGTTTTCATAAGAGCCCGGCGTGTACTCTGGCCTTTGCTATCATAATAACCTTCCTCTCCGCCTTGATCTTTATAGAAATAAGCATCGAGTGTTCTTTTGCGTAGACTTAATTCCGCTCTAAGTATGCGACCATTTTCTATGTCACCAAACTCGGGGGAATAATCTCTTTCAAAATAAACAGAAAAGCGATCTCCAACCCGAATTTCTCTTTCAAAATCAATGTCAAAGCTCATCATGCGAATCAGGTCTATGATAATTTTCTTTGGTAGTCCTGCTCGTTGAGCCGATAAATACAGGCTGTCGGTGATTTCTCCTTCAACGAGGTGAGTTAGGGAGTAGGTGTTCATGGGTATTCGTGCTGCGCGGTATTGGCCTTCTGAGTATCGAACGACAGCTTCTTCACGGAAGGTGTCCCGCAATCTGATTTCCTCCAGTTTGCGGCCATCCGAAGGCTGACGTTTCAAGCGTACTGTTTGGCCTGCTTTAAGGCGTCGAAGATTGGTTATTTTGTTAAGTCGGTTCACAACATTATGCGCGTTTGCTTTATCAATTGTTGCACGGCGCAATAAGGTGATCAGTGTCTCTCCCCTTTTCAGTGAAAAGGCTTCCTCTGGTGGAACATAAGGCGCAGCCACGATAGCCTCAGGCTCTTGCATTCTTTCCTCTTGAAGGGGGTCCTTGAATGCTTGATCAGAAACAGTGTGCAATTGAGGGATTTGAAGGTTCATCCACACTAATCCGGTGACACCAATTAAGGCGATTATACCGAAGGTTTTGGGCGACTCGCTCGCCTTTCCTGCACGTTTTGCCTGTCTCCAGGCAAAATGGCTAATGGGGTGAGATAGAATAGTGTCTCGTATTATCTGCCAACGGGGCATTTACTAGTCCTGCGATTCACAATTAACGTCCAGCCGATTCACGGTGGCTTGTAAGTTTAATAAGCAATATAGTCTTTATATATATAGGGCAACATATCCAGTGGATCTATTAGCATTTTTTACAGCTCTATAAAGGCGGCAATATGGTGAAAAGCCTTGATTTCTGCGGTGCCAGGCTCGGTGATGTAAGAAAAGTGAAAAAATCGAAAGAAACCACTTGCGTTTATCCGGCCCCCTCACTAAAAACCGCTCCACCGACAGGGCGCGCTGCTCTACCGGGCGGGGCTCAAGAGGCTCCTCACCCGGATAGGAATGCCGCATTGTTAGTAAGGTCTGAGAGCTAGTTGAAACGGTGTTTTAAACAGCTTGACACGGTGGGGCTTCCCACCATATATAGACCACCCGCTGCACGCTGACGAAAGTTCGGTCCAGCACACGGCCTGCAAGTCGCTTCAAACTTTGTTTTAAAGTAGCTTGACACGGTGACTAGCTCACCTTAAACAGGCCGCCGCTAACAAGAACCTTGGTTCGAAATTAGTTGGTCTGAGAGTTGTTTGGGATTTTGTTTTAAACGACTTGACACGGTGAGTTGCTCACCATATACAGACCGCCCGCCGACAGAGACGTAAGTCGAAATTGGCACTCTGCCTAAAGTGAAAAGTTTAGGAGACTGGTTTTTCCGGTTAGGCAGGTTTTTGCTCTTTGACATAGTGGATTGGAAGGGAGATGTGGACGGTGGTCTGGTATTGACTATCATCTATATTTCCGAGGTATTACGCCGATTTTTACGATCGGTAGGATACCAAGATATA
>Ga0316207_10003996_pt1 | contig 13198 bp, 4 predicted proteins | sample 6weekpyrite_MG_FD_204943 | JGI IMG/M metagenome (GOLD analysis project Ga0316207, IMG submission 204943) | Microbial mat bacterial communities from mineral coupon in-situ incubated in ocean water Damariscotta River, Maine, United States -... | ecosystem: Environmental > Aquatic > Marine >... | reverse complement strand
ACAATTAAACCGTTCTGTGATTTCATCGATTATTGCGTGACGGGTCAGGGCGAGACGTCAGTGATTGCCCTGGCAAACCATTTAAAGTATGGCGATGAACTCATCTATGAGGAAGTAGACGGTTTTAGAGAAAAGGGGTCGGTGACAAACGCGTCTCATTCTCATCTGTATTGAGCCATTAGTAAATAAAAGGGGTCGGTGACAAACGCGTCTCATTCTCATTTTTATTAAGCCAGTAGCGCTATCATTTAACGATTAAACATACTCTAGTCTAGACGTCCTTATTCTGATTAAAAGTGTCTGTTAACAAGGGGTACGCTCACACCCACCCAATTTCTTTAAACTATTGCTGAGTTTGTTGGATAAGTACGTAAGGTGTTTAAGTCTGCACCATTGATTGTATTCCTGAAAGTTCGTAGAATTTGTGCAGATATTACGTGCATGCCTCAAAACACCTTTGCTCAAGCGTTTTATCATGTAATAAATCAACTAATATTTAGGGAAGACTTAGGGTCACAATTATGGATGTTGTGTTAGTCGGCGGTGCCAGTGCGCGTAGAGGACTTTTTAAAGCGGCTGGTATTTTTCGTATTGCTACGGAACTGCGTAACGCCGGGTTTACTGTACAAACGTTGGATAGGTTCCTTTTCTGCTCTGATGAGTATTTACAGGCATTTCTCGAGTCGGTTATTACGGATTCGACCTTATTTATCGGTGTCTCTACAACTATGCTGCAGCGTTCAGATGCAGCATATTCACATACCTTAAAAGGGCATCAATATTTTGGGTTAAAGGATGAGCGCTTCAAGCAGTTCGTCAGTTATGCCCGGTCATTGAACCCAAACATCCAGATCGTGATAGGTGGTCCTCAAGTCGACCCACATTGTACCCCGACAATTAAACCGTTCTGTGATTTCATCGATTATTGCGTGACGGGTCAGGGCGAGACGTCAGTGATTGCCCTGGCAAACCATTTAAAGTATGGCGATGAACTCATCTATGAGGAAGTAGACGGTTTTAAGTTCATTAATGATAAAGCGTATCCGGTTACCGATTACGACAATATAGCGATTGAATATGAACAGGGCGATGGCGTTTCTCATGGTGAGGCCACGGCGATTGAGGTAGCCAGAGGTTGCGTATTTAAATGCAAGTACTGCACCTATGATCTGATCGGTAAAAGCTGGGGTGACATGATTAAAACCAAACGGTCACTCAAACAGGAAATGGAACGCAATTACGCAGAACATGGCATCACGACATATATATGTACGGATGACACGTTAAATGACAGCATGGAGAAAGTCGAGTTTATTCACGATGTGTTTACCAACCTATCCTTCAGGCCGACTTTTTCGGGTTATTTTCGATTAGATATTCTAGCGAAATTCAAACAACAGGCGCGTCTGCTTAAGGAGAGTGGGGTGTGGTCTATGAATTTCGGTATTGAGACCATGGACAAAAAGGCAGGTGCGCTAATGGGCAAGGGACTCGGTGCTGAGCGAATAAATGATGCGTTGAGGTTTTTGCAAGGCGAGTTTAAGGACGATGTCTTATTGACAGGTAATTTTATTATTGGCTTACCGGGTGAGACAGTTGAATCGATGTTTTCAACCTTGGATTATTTATTGGAGCCAGACTGCCCATTGCATGGTGCCAATTTTAGACCGCTTAGCCTTAGTCGACACATTAAGGGATTTAATTCTGAGTTATATAAACAGGCAGAACGCTTTGGTTATATTATCGACGACAAAACTGATAACTGGGAGTCGCCTATTTTAGATTCAGATATGGCGACTGAAATTACGAATCAGATATTTGATACGTTAAAAGAAAAGAAAAACCCCCATTACAAATTAATTCATACGTTTTATATCATAAAGCTATTAAATATCGGTTATACGAAACAAGAGATTATGGCGATGATTCAAAATAAGCCAACAACCGATTTTTCATGGCAGGAAATTCGAAAGAGAACAAAATCTGTACATAAAAAATACCTTGAGCGTGTGCTAGAAATGGCGAGACAAAATAACGTTGTGCCGGTGCATACCCGGCGTACAAAATTTGTTATGCCAAACACGCATTCAACAACAAGCCTTACACCTATTGCATGGAAGGGATAGTCGATGAACGAAGATAAATACCCAAACCCTGAGGATTTCACCAGCCGATATGAATACTCAAAATCCACCTCTCGGTACCATTTTGATGATTTCGCTGATGATGATCTGAATCCTCCTTATAAGTCTATCGGTCGCTTTATCGGCGATTGGCAGGGTGAAATTTCTGAGATGGCATCTGATGCGTATCAGAATACTTACCATAATAGAATGAAATCGCGCGTGCCGTATTTAGATCAGCTGGAAACGAATGATTTAGTAGCAATGGGACTCGGCATCGATCATGTTTTGCATAATAAAAGCAGGAAAAAATTAACGCCTACTTTCCAACGTATGCTGGATTTTTTCTGCTTTGATCAGACAAAACCGATTAAATCAGCATTTCATGTCCAGGAGCCTGGCCAGGTTTTTATTAAACATATCGATAGTTGTTCTGCGAGTCGTGGCAATAGCGACTCTGACGATGCTAATTACTACTTTGAACACCCGGAATTAATTGCGCGTTTTCTTATTGCCCTGGAAGATTGGCAGCTTGGACATATGTTTGCCTACGGAAATACGTATTGGAAACAGTGGAAGGCGGGTGATATCGTTCACCATAGTTGGATTGATATTCCGCATTCGACCGCCAATGGCTCACATGTCCCCAGGTATACGCTGCAGGTGACCGGTTATACAACAGAACAAACCAACAAAATTATTAACGCCAACGAGCCGCTTAATATACAGCTTGAAAAACCGTAGTAGTAAAAAAAACTGGGGGCTTCACTCAAGCTCCCCGGTTAATTAAAAGGGGTCGGTGACAAACGGGTCTCATTCGCATCTACTATTCTTCTATCAATACATGGGTTTCTATAAAGTACTTATCTTCTATACTCATATCAGCACTTATTTTTTGTGCACGTTCCCAAAAAAATAATATGAATCTATATCAAGCAACTGAATCTGATGCTCCGCACATGGCGAGTTGGCTATCAAGTTTGCTTGGTCATGTTCAAACGAGCACGAATGATCCCTACATTACTTCGGTGTCTCTGAGTTCTGGTCATGAGGTTGAGCAGCTTATGCGCTCATGGGTCACTGATCCAAAGAGTATTGTTTATGTTTTTGAGGATGATGAATGTAAGCAGGGTTTTATTAAGGCAAAAGTGACCCGGCCATTTGTTGAGTCAGCAAGTATTAGTCAGGTTGGTTTGATTGAGATGTTGTGGATAGAACCCGAGGCACGTCGTCGGGGCTATGCTAAACAACTTGTGCGTGCGGTAGAAGACTGGTTTGCTCAGCAAGGCATTGGTTATATCGATTTGCACTATATGCTCGGTAATCACGAAGCGGAAGAATTCTGGCAGGCTATAGGGTATTTGCCTTACCATGTTCGCAGCAGAAAAACGTTAACGATAAAAGAGCAGTGACAAGAACGACACATTCGCATTAAGCGAGTTTTGAAATTATAACACTATTCAGCACCAGGGATTGGTGCTGCATTTAGCAAAAGGACATTGCGATGCCAAGAAAGCCGCGTATGTATTTACCCGGTGTACCTTGTCACGTTATCCAACGTGGTAATAACCGTGAAGCCTGTTTTTATTCAGAGCAGGATTACCTGTTTTACCTTGAGTGCCTCAAAAGTGCCTGTGAACGTTATGATGTGGCGCTCCATGCCTATGTGTTGATGACCAACCACGTTCACCTGCTTATGCAACCAGATGATGACGCTGGTATTTCTCGAGTCATGCAATCTGTCGGCAGGCGCTATGTGCAGTATGTCAATCGTGAGTACAAGCGGAGTGGAACACTATGGGAAGGGCGGCACAAGTCCAGCCTCATCCAGGCCGACGACTATCTATTGGCCTGTTACCGGTATATTGAGCTTAATCCTGTTCGTGCAAATATGGTGAGTCACCCGGCTGAATATCCATGGTCAAGTTACCGGTTCAATGGGCAAGGTGAAATATGTGACTGGCTCATACCTCATGCCATTTACCTGGCACTTGGTAATGATGAGAGAGAGACGCAGGAAAAATACCGCGGGCTGTTTGAAACGTCGATGGAGCCCGGTCTGATCAAATCTATCCGACAATCTGCTGAATTCTCAATGCCGCTGGGTAGTGACAGTTTCCAGAAACAAATTGAATATGCGCTAGGACGTTCAATTGGTTACATAAAGCCTGGTCGCCCTCGACGAGTAAAGCAGGCTAATTCCAGATGAGAATGAGACGCATTTGTCACCGACCCCTTTTCTACCGACCCCTTTTCTAAACAATTCCAGAGTTTGATGGAGATACAGTCAAAGTGTAGTGCCTAAAAGGGCATTCAGTAAGAAAAAAAACAACAACTTGGATTTGCTTCGTGCAAAGACTGGGGGATGTCGGGAATGGTCGGAATTGTCACGGGGAATGAGCAAGGTCTGCTCACGGGTTCATTAACGCTGCTCAACGGTGGCGGCGCCGTTGGTCAGGCCAACCTGGGCAGGCAGGGCGAACAGGTCTACCTGAACGCGGCTACGGGTAACCTGGTTATCCAGAACCGGGATGAACTGCTCATCAACCAGGGCCTGGACGCTGCACTGGTGCGCACCTACAACAGCCAGGGCCAATTTACTGACGATAACGGCGACAATTTCCGCATTGGCTTTAACAAACGCCTGATAAACCTCCCCGCCAGCCCCAATACGGCTGGCACCAGCATCACCCGCATCAATGCCGATGGCTCAGAAAGCCTCTACAGCTACGATGCAGCCCAGGGAGTCTACATCACAAGTGATGGCAGCGGCGCCGATGATACCCTGCGTTTCAGCAGCGGCAGCTGGACCTGGACGGAAGGCAGTAGCCGCATTACCGAGACCTACGATGCCAATGGCCAGCTCCAAAACAGCCAGGATGCCGATGGCAACACCACCACTTATAACTACGATGCCACAGGCCGGCTTACCCAGGTCAATGATGCATCTGGTCAGACGGTAAACCTCATCTATACCGGCATAAACCTGACCTCAGTCCAAACGGTGACCCCAGAAGGTGCCCAAACGCGCGTTCGTTATGGCTATGACACCGCAAACCGCCTGACACAGGTCACTGTTGATCTGACCCCTGAAGACAGCAGCATTGCCGATGGCAATACCTATGTCACCACCTATACCTATGACAGCACATCTAAGCGTATTGCCAGTATTACCCAGGGTGATGGTAACACTATCAGCTTCACCTACGATGCCAATGACCGAGTCGCCACTTACACCGATGGCGTGGGGCGCACGACAAACATTCAGTACAACACGTCATCACAAGATATTATTAACACCGCATCAGCGAATGCTGAGGTGTTGGACACCCAAATCAGTACGGATTATGCCTTAAACAATACTCTCCTGAGTACGACCGACACTGAGACGGTAACGACGGATTATGCACTCAACGGTGGTGCCTTGAGTACGACCGAGGTGGTCAGTGAAGCATTGACGGTAACGGCGAACAATGCGTCGAAGACGCAAAGTGGCAGTGTTCAAAATCATGCATATGTTAGGAGTGGCAGGAACCTTGTTACCTCGTCAGGTGTTTCATTGACCGCGGGTGTTGCCAGTATTGGTGATACCACCCCGACGCAAGTAAAAGCAACCCTGTACCGCAGTGATGGCAGTTTCTACGCAACAACGTATACGGACGTAGGATATATCCAGCAGGGTTACTACATTGGTTCAACAAGAACCTATAACACGTCGACGGAATCGTACGTTACCACGCCAGCTCATTTTTCAACATCGTATAGCAACGAGAGCCTTGGTCGTGCACGTAAGCATATCCCTGTTACTAATTTTAACGGCCAAATCAACCTGAGTCAGGGAGCCTTACCGGCAGACACCTACCGCGTCGTGATCGAAGTGCGTGATGACGCAGCAGCAGGCTGGTCGTATAACAATCAGTTGATCGATCAGCGTGACGGCACGTATGTACGTACGACAGAAGTCACGGTTACAGTCGGTACTGATCTAAACCCAACCACATTAAGTGTGCCGACAGGTACGCAACCAGCAGGTGTGACCACAGCGACGGTGCAGTACCGCACAGCAGGTAGTACGGCACCATACAGTACGACGAGTCTTAACTTAACCAGCCATACGGCTAATTTAGGTGAATTGCCTGCAGGAAACTACGAATACCTTGTGCAGTATGCCAGGGCTGATGGCACGGTTCTTAAGACGGTCAGTGGTACGACGGCAGTGGGTATTGGTGGGGCGAGCACGTCAACCGGAAGTGCGAGTGCAACGTTAGTGACTGCACCTTATTACGAAGTAAAGGCCGGTGATACCTACGCGAGTATTGCACAGACATTATATGGCACACCCTTGCTTGCCGATGAGCTACAGGCGTCATTGGGCAATACGAATTTAACGGCAGGCACCCGGCTGACTGGGATTTCGGCGAACCTTACCGATACGGTAATTAATACGATTACCGTACCTGCTTATTACACGGTGCAAGCGGGTGATACCTTTGCAGGTATTGCTCAGACCTTATATGGAAGTTCCGTGGTGGATAATGCCTTGCAAGCATCACTGGGTAATCCAACCCTAACAGCAGGCAGCCGTTTAACAGGATTAACAGGTAGTCTAAATAATACCGTCACTGTTGCGCCGTACTATACCGTTCAAGCCGGCGACACCTTTGCCGGTATTGCAGAAACCGTCTATGGCACCTCAGCAGCAGGGTCGGCCTTGCAATCGGTGCTTGGTAACCCTGCATTAACAGTTGGTGCGCGTCTGACTATTGCTGACAGTTTAGATTATGTTGCAGAGGTGATCACGGGTTCGAGCACCAATGTCACAGATGCGAGCGGTGCAGTCACCACATACGCGTATGATGGCGAAGGCCGCCTTACCCAGGTGGTTACGCCTCTGGCTGATGGTAAAACTACATCAGTGCATTACACCTACGACGCGGATGACAACGTCATTCAAACGACTGATGGCCTGGGTAACACGGTGGATTATGTCTATGATGCAGACAGCAACCAGGTGCTGCAACGCGACAGCCAGGGCAATACGATTACACGCACCTATAGTGCCGAGAACCAGCTCTTAACCGAGACCGTCTACACGGGTGTGGACACCGATGGTGCTGGTCCTCAATTGCCGAGCGGTGAACAGACCAGCCGTTATGTTTATGACAGTGAGTCCCATCTTCGCTTTAGCATCAGCGCAGAAGGTCGTGTCACCGAGCTGCGTTACGACAGTGCCGGCAACCAGGTTGCCGCCATCACCTATACAGCCGATAGCTATAATCTTTCCGGCTTAAATGAAACCGACACCCTGACGGAAGCCCAACTTGAGGCCTTCGTCTTAACCGCCGACAAGACCCAAAGCCAACGCGTCGACAACAGCTATGACTTCCGTGGCCAGCTGGCAACGAGTACGACCTACACCGATGTGGATGCAAACGGTAACGGTATCGTTAATGCCCAGACCAGCACCACCCAGTACGTTTACGACGCCTTTGGTAACCTTAAACAGACCCTCGATGGCAATGCCAATACAACCCAGTATGTCTATGATGGCCTAAACCGCCTGACCGTCAGTACCGATGCCAACGGCGTGCAGACCACCACCGTCTATGACGATGTCAACTACACCATCGCCACCACCCTGGCCAATGGTCTGGTGACCACCTCGGTGTACAACACCGCCGGTGAGCTAGTCAGTGTCCAGCAATCCAACGCCAATACCGCACAACACCTCGGTACGACGACCTTTGCCTATGACCTGGCGGGTAACTTGCGCCACAGTACCGATCAAAATGGCATCACCACCTACCAGCTCTATGATGCCCGCGACAGATTGGTGGCTGAGATTGATGCCGATGGCAGTTTGACCGAGCGTGTCTATGATGGTGCGAGCAACCTGGTGCGTAGCATTGCCTATGCAACCAATATTGATACATCCCTGCTCACAAACCTCGACGGCAGCCCGGCGGATGTTGACCTCAGTGCTATACGTCCAATAAGAAGCGCCGATGACCGCAGCTTTACCACCGTGTATGACGCCGCCAACCGTGCCGTGTTGTCGTATGACAGCATTGGAGCGGTGACCCAGAGCCTTTATGATGGGGCAGGGCGCGTTACGGATGTCATTCAATACGCCACGGCCATTGATACGAATGGCTTAACCGCCACCAGTACACCGGCAGACGTGATTGCACATATCCAGAGCAGCGTTGATGATAGACACAGCCGCAGCTTCTACGATGCGAACAGTAACCTGGTTGGTGAGCTGGATGCGGCCGGTTACCTGGTCGAGTACCGTTATGATGATGCGGGTCAGCAGACTGAGACGGTCGCCTATGCCAATGCCGCCGCACAATCAGTGCGAAGTAGTGGTGACTTCAGTGCCATCAAGGGCAGCCTTGCATCAAGCTCTGATGATATCCACAGCTATGCGCTCTACAACGCCCGCGGTGACGTCATCGCCACGGTCGATGGAGAGGGCTACCTCACCGAAACGGTTTATGATGCCGCTGGCAATGTCAGTACGACCATTGCCTATGCGAATAAGGCCAACCCGTATACACCGACAGCCAGTGTTAATGACCTGCGCCCGGCCAGTCACCCGCAAGACCGTGTCAGCACTTACACCTATACCGCCCTGAACCAGATTGAAACCTCCACCAATGCCGAAGGTACCGTTACACAGTACCGCTATGATGAGGTGGGGAATGTTGTCAGCACCACCGTTGCCGTGAGCACAACAACATCACGCACCGGGACAACAGAATATGATGTACAAGGTCGCGTCATTGCTGAACTGTCACCCGAAGGCAGTGAGGCACTGAAAACAGCCGTCACACAGGTGGATATCGATGCGGTATGGAATACCTATGCATTGAAGTACGGCTATGATGCGGCAGGCCGGCAGATTAGCATTACTGATCAAAATGGTAATACGTCGTTGTTGTTTTATAACGATGATGGACAGCTGAGCCATAGTGTTAATGCGCGTGGCGAAGTGGTACGTACAACGTATAATGCCTTTGGTCAGGTGGTTGAGACCTTAACCTACGCAAACCGTATCGATACCACTGGACTGACTGGCGGCAAGGTGACACAGGCATTGGTTGATAGTTTGGCTGAAGCCCGTGACCTAAGCAGAGATACACTTTTACAAACTGAATACTCGGTTACCGGTGCAGTATCGCGTGCTATTGATGCACTGGGGAATGCCAGTGAGAGTACCTACGACACGTTTGGTCAAGCAAGTAGTCTTCGTGATGCGAATGGGACTTTAAGTCAGTACGTTTACGATCAACGTGGCCAATCCGTTCAATCTGTTCGCGATGCAGGTGGTCTTAATCAAGCGACTGCGCAAACCTTTGATGCATTTGGCCGGGTAATTTCAAGTGTCGATGCAAAAGGAAATGTTACCGAGGCGGGGTATGACCGCCGCGGACAGGTCGTAGAAACACGTGATGCAACCAATGCGAAGGTGACCACAACCTATAATGCGTTCGGCCAGGTTCTATCGGTAACAAATTCGCTTGGTCAAGTGACGCGTTATGAATATGATCAGGCATCACGCAGTGTCACAATCACAAGCCCTGAAGGTGTTCAAACTCAAACCGTTCGCAACGAATTTGGTGAAGATGTTGCAGTGACAGACGGTAATGGCAATACAACAACATTCAGCTATAACCGCAACGGTGAATTAACCGGCGTTACAGACGCAAGTGGTAATTCTACTCAAACTGAATATGACGCAGCTGGACTTACAACCGCCTTTACTGATGCGCGCGGTATCCGTACCACGTACACCTATGATGCAGCGAATCGTGTGGCCAGCTCGACACTTGACCCGGATGGGCTGGCACTCACAAGCTCGTACAAATACAACACTAAAGGCCAGACGGTACTGACTACTGACCCTGCTGGTCTGGTTACACGTACGCGTTATGATGCAAACGGACAACAAGTTAGCGTATCAGTTGACCCTGATGGGCTGAACTTGACGACAAAATATGCCTACGATGCGGTCGGGCAATTGCTTACTGTCAGTGCTGGTGCGGACACACCAGAAGAGCAGGTTACTCAATATGCTTATGACAACCTTGGACGGCGTACTGCGACTACGATAGACCCATCTGGTCTAGCCATCACTACTCAGTACATATTTGATGCGAATGGAAACGCTGTTCAATCAATCGATGCGAATGGTAATGCGACACGCTATGTCTACGATGAAAGCGACAGACTGGTGTATAGCATTGATGCGCTGGGTGGGGTTAACGAAACGGTCAATGACGCTTCAGGTAAGGTTGTTGAAACAATACGTTATGCTCAGCAAGTTGATGCTGGATCACTTCCTGCATCGCTGACACCATCAAGTATAAGCAGTCTATTACTTGAAGACTCAAGTATCGATAGGGCTACCGCCGCGGTTTATGATAATGATGGCCGGCTTGTGTTCAGTCGCGATGCGCTTGGAAACATAACAGAGTTTGTATACGACAAAGCCGGCAATGGCACGAAGCGCATCGCCTATGCGAACCCTGTAGCAGAAACTACTGCAAATACGATAACAGGTATTCGTGCTGCTTTACGAGCTGACGCATCAAACGATCGTATAGGTTATGCGGTATATAATACTCTAAACCAGCAGGTCTATGATGTTGATGTGTACGGTTCAGTCACTGAGTATAGTTATGACGCTAATGGCAATGTTATAGAAACAATCCTGTATGCAAATACCATTGATGTCTCCCTTGTTGATAATAATATTAATGCACTGGCTGATGTTAGCGCACAACTTTCACTTATTGCTGATACAAATGAAGATCGACGTGTACAAAGTGTATTTGATGCGGCGAACCGCGAAGTATTTACAATTGATGCAAAAGGTTTTGTTGTTGAAAATACGTATGATGCAGTAGGACGTAATACTGGTGGTGTTGTATATGGAAAGGCTATTTCAGTCAGTGTAAACCCTAGTGTACCTGATATTAAGTCGGCTATTGATGTATCAGATCCTGCTAACCGATTAACAAGAACCGGTTATGACACAGCCGGCCGTGTTGTGCTCAGCATTGATGCAGAAGGTCATACAGAAGTAAATACCTATGATTCAATTGGTAACCGCCTGACCTATACGAACGCGAAAGGTGATACGTTTACCTATGACTATGACGCGCTTGGTCGAGTCACATCTGAGACTACTCCAAAGGTTAGTGTTAATCGCCTGACTGAAGTGTCACCGGGCAATGTGACATCAGTCAGCAGTGAAGAAGCCATTGTTGTTCAAAATACCTACGATAATCTCGGTAATGTCATTAGTAGAACTGAAGCAGCGGGTACACCGGAAGCGCGTACGACCACGTATGTATATGATGTACTGGGGCGTCAGGTTCAGACTATATTCCCTGAAGTAGGCACATATGATGCAGCATCCGACCTGGTAGCCGGTTATGCGGGTAGGAATGAACTATCGAGCTCACCTGTTTCGACAACAACCTATGACAGTTTCGGTAATGCCGTTGTTAACAAAAATGTAATAGGTGAATACGCCTACAAGATCTATGATCAGGATGGCCGCCTTGTTTACGATGTCGATGCAGAAGGCTATGTCATTGAATACAGTTATGATGCCTTTGGTAATCAACGTGAATTGACACGCCATGGTATTGCGATAACAATTAATCCTGTTACTTATCCCGATGGGTTGACTGTCTTAGACGTTACGACACTGCTGGAGACAGCCGAGCTTGACGTGATCGTGAGTAATGAGACATCACATGTTACCGTCGCACCTAATCAGGTTTATACCTATGCGACCAGTGCAAGTATCGATACAGAAACACAGGTCAACAGCACGGGAATTATTACAACAGCTCCTACACTTCAAGGGCAGAGTAATATTGTTCAGGACTTTGCTTATGCACGTAGTAATCGAACACTTGTTACAACCGCCGGGGTTTCGATTGCAGCGGGTAATGTTTCTATTGGTGATACAACTCCTACCCAGGTAAAAGCGACGTTATATCGTAGTGATGGCAGCTTTTACGGCACCACATACACAGATGTTGGTTATGTTAAGCAGGGTTACTACATCAGCGCCACATCATACTATGATGAATCTCTGAATCGAACAATTACAAACCCAGCACATTTTTCTACGGCATATAATGAAGATGCTCGAGGAACTGCGCGCAAACATATTCCTGTTACAAACTTTAATGGACAGGTGAATTTAAGCACGGGTGCACTACCACCTGATACCTATCGTGTTGTCGTTGAAGTCCGTGATGATGCAGCATCTGGATGGTCATATAATAATCAACTTATTGATGAAAGGGATGGTACTTATGTGCGTACAACAGAGTTGTATGTAACAGTTGGTACTGTCGTAGCATCTACAACCCTTTCAATACCCAAGTCCGAACAACCAGCAGGCACAACGGCTAACTTCTTATATCGCGCGTCAGGCAGTAATAACACGTACCAGTCAAGCGGTGTGACAGTTAGCGGTAATAATAATGTTGTGACTGTCGCAGGGCAGCAACCGGGTAATTATGAGTATCAGATTCAATATAGTGATGCATTTGGGAAGGTGGTTAAAACAGGAACAGGTACGTTTTCTGTTAGTACTTCAGCAAACAGTGCAGCGACGAGTTATATCACCCCAACTCGTAGTAGCACATCCTCAGCAGGTTCATCAATTAGCGGGTATATCAGTACAGCAGCAGCAGCGAGTGTTGATTACTTTGCTGCCACAGTAAAGGATGCTGAGTCCGGTGCTGTCGTCAGTACAGCAACAACCTACCCCGAAGCCATTAGCAACTATTCAGGACAGGTCAACCTGAGTACTGGCCAGGTACTGGTGGATGGTAAGTACACGGTAGAAGTGACTCGGTATAATCGAGATGGCAGCCAGTCGCTTGATTCATTCTATTATGAAGTGGGTCGTCAGCCCGCTGAACAACTCAACAGCACGATTGTATTCAACACAAGTAGCCAACCGGCTAATACGACTGCACGTGTGCGTTATGCGCCTGCGGGGAGCCCTACTTATAGCTTAGCCAGTGGGAGTGTAACGGAAG
>Ga0316207_10003995_pt1 | contig 13204 bp, 13 predicted proteins | sample 6weekpyrite_MG_FD_204943 | JGI IMG/M metagenome (GOLD analysis project Ga0316207, IMG submission 204943) | Microbial mat bacterial communities from mineral coupon in-situ incubated in ocean water Damariscotta River, Maine, United States -... | ecosystem: Environmental > Aquatic > Marine >... | reverse complement strand
GGTCACCTTGTATATCAGGCAAAGTAGGCCGTTCGATAGCCCGAGCCGTTTTATTGTCGCTGTAATCAATGCTTGGAAATTTTTCTATGCCTTTGGTAATGGAGCCATGTCCGCCGTGATGCCCACCGCCGTGATGCCCACCACCGTGGTGTTTTATGTGAGCTTCTTGGGCCTGTGCAGTGTGTTGGATTGTTGCGAATAAAAGTGATATCAGGATTGTGCTAAGTTTCATAATGAGTAGTCACATTACGTAAATTAATAATATGATCTAAGCATGAATGAACGGCGCATGCCAGCTTTGTTTTGAGATATATTTCGATTAGATACGCAATAAACTAGTTGTATCGTGAATCATGCTTTCTTAGAGTTTTGTTGGATTTATTTAATAGTTAAAATAGTCTTATGCAACTACTTTTTATCTAGCTAAAAAGCAAAGAAGAACTATATACTGACATCTGTCACAGAGTGTTAAGAACAAATAGGCTATTTGCAGTATGAATTATGGATTCATGGATATATTGACCTTGTTAGGTTCATTAGGCCTTTTCCTGTTTGGCATGAAGCTCATGAGTGATTCGCTGATGCTTCTTGCTGGTAAGTCGATGCGTAATATTCTTGCCTCGGCAACATCAAATCGTTTGTTTGCAGTGATGACCGGTTTTTTTATTACTGCTGCAGTGCAATCATCCTCGGCAACAACATTAATGGTGGTGAGCTTTGTAAATGCGAATCTGCTAACACTGACAGAAGCCGTTGGTGTCATTATGGGCGCCAATATTGGTACGACAGTAACAGCCTGGTTAATTACGATTCTTGGTTTTAAGGTAACAATGAGTGCTGTTTCATTGCCTTTGGTCAGTGTTGGCTTTTTACTCAGCCTTTCAAAGAAACAAAATACCAAACACTGGGGACATTTTATTATTGGCTTTGCCATTTTGTTCATAGGTCTACAATTTCTTAAAGACACCGTGCCGGATATAAGTGCACATCCTGAAGCACTGGCTTTTCTTGCTGAATACACCAGTAAAGGCTATTTATCATTATTGCTATTTCTTGCTATTGGTACCTTATTAACACTGGTTGTGCAATCGTCTAGCGCTACCATGGCGATAACATTGTTAATGACCTATGAAGGCTGGATCCCCTTTGAGATGGGAGCTGCAATGGTGTTGGGCGAAAATGTAGGGACTACGATCACGGCAAATATTGCTGCGTTTGTTGCTAACTACAATGCTAAACGTGCAGCACGCGCACATTTAATTTTTAATTTGATGGGTGTGCTATGGATCCTGGTGTTGTTTTATCCATTCATTAATCTCGTGGCGGAATTGGTTGAGAGCATTGAAGGCACATCGCCATTTGTGAATGCACTGTCAGTGCCCATTGCACTGTCATTGTTTCACACCAGTTTTAATATACTTAATGTTGTATTTTTGATTGGTCTGGCTCCTTTTATTGTCAAACTTGTAGAGCGTATGGTTCCAGAGGTAGAAGAGGAGAGCCTTGCCATTGATGAGCCGCGTTTTTTAGATGCGTCTTCAATGAAGTATTCACAAACAGGAATTAAAGCATTAACAGATGAGTCTGTTCGATTATTGGAAAATGCGGCTTATGTAGTATTAACGCATGGTATTAGTGTGCACCGTGAGGAGCTTGAGAATAAAGAAGATATTGCTGATGTTTTATCATCATCAGAAGTGATCCCTGTCGATATAGACAAAATTTACGAGACAAAAATAAAAAGAATTTACAGTTGTATACTTCAATATGCGACAGAGCTACAAGATAAACGTAATTTATCTGAAAAAGAAATTGAAGTCGTGCGTAATATTTTACTTGCCGATCGCTTGCTTGTGCAGGTAGTCAAACGTATGAAACCACTGCAGGTTAATATCGCCCGTTATCTTGCTTCCGATGTTGAAGCGATACGAAAAGAATATAATGTACTGCGTAGGAGAATTCTTAAGGTTGTCAGAGATATAAAACGAATAGGGCCATCAGAAAATCTCGCAGAGCAAATTAAAAAGATAAAACGTCACCGTAGTAAGGCAGAAAAACTTGATGTACTTATGTCTGGTCGTATTAATGAATTGTTATTGCAAGGTGATATTACTAATGAAATGGCTTCTTCATTACTGAACGATAGTTCTAATGCGGAACGTATTACCAAGATTCTGGTTGATATCGCCACCATACTTTATACGCCAAGAGATGTTTTGATTGAAGCGATTGATGAGCAGAATGAACAGGATACGATGGCTGATGAGAAAATCAGTGATGTGTTAGAACCTGTCGAATAACAGAGAGTAAGACTTGTCTTGTCGTTTAGTCCAATGCTGGTCCGAGTGAGAAATCGACAATTTCTATGTCATGTTCTTCCAGCATGGCTGCTATATCATCCCACTCGTAATCGGGATTATCTTCCTCAACCTGTGCTATTAAGCCAGTAATATGGCGATATGCCTCATGTTGTTCGAAATCCTTGGGGATTTTGACCAGTCGAATTGCTGAGTATTCGTGAGCCGGGAGTATCACATAGCGATTATTCATTGTTTTACCTTGTTAGCCTATGATTTCTGGTTAATTAAGACTACACCGCGTGACCTTGTGGTGGTAGTATTTTCGGACCTATAAAAAGAATAAAAACAGGGGGAATAGTTATGGAGAACTATTTTGAATACATAGGTGGGATAATTGGAGCTAATGCGCTGGTTCCATTCGCCTTTTTGCTCGCCTTGCTGGGGCCTATTGCCGTGTACAAGCTGGTTCATCATGTCCATTCAGGTTGGCTTAATAAAGTGAAATGGTTTTTTGCTGCGCTAACCTTCTTTACCTGCCTGATTTTGTATATCAGTACGGGTGGTTTTATTGGTGGGAAATTTGATTATCCTGCCCTTGGAATGGGGATAGGACTTGTTGCTTTTTATTATTCGTATAATGCTTTTACATCACTACTCCCCAGTACTTGCACCATAGAAACTAGAAGTGAATAGCAGGTTGTTTGGTTTTATTATTCTTGTTGCGATTGTGCGGCATCAATTTCAAGAGAAATAGCACCTAATGAAAAATGGATCTCGCGTATAAAAACAACCAGTGCGACACAAAGCGAAGTCATGCTGAGAATAAACAGACTACCCACTAACCAACCTGATTGAAGTTTGAACCAGGCACTGACAAATAGCACGATGACGAGAATAGCCGCAGACAGTGCGCTGACGGTGACGCCACCAATAGCAAGTCGCATCAGACGAGCCCGTTTCCAAAGTATGGTCAGTTCACTTTTTAGTCGTACATATTGATTACCTTGCGTACCAGGAAGTTCTTTTGACATGGTTCTGGAGCGATCAACAATTCGTCCAAGTCGGTTAGTCATAGTAAGCAGGATGAGGCCAATACCAGAGATCAAAATCACCGGACTGATAGCTGTTTGCAAGACCGGGACAAGTTGCGTTAACGATGTGGCGTCCATTTCTTCCTCCCATTGAAGGATCGTTAGATAAAGCAGTTAGTCTTATTTTGTAGCAAAAGCATACGCGATTGCGTGAATAAGAGCGAATCAAGATAAATACCATACTGGCTGTGGAAAAGTCGATTGTATTAGCTTGCTTCTGTTAAGATTTAACTCATTATGAACCATGATTTTCAAGAAATAGTACGATTGGCCACGGCTGCAGATGATATTTTTCATCTTGAAGACATTCAGTCACTCTGGAGTGGTTACGGCAAAATTATGCGCTATGGCCTTAAGGGTGGGGATGTTAATCGTGTTGTGGCAAAGCATGTTAAGTTGCCAGATCAGGCGCATCATCCCAGAGGTTGGAATACTGATCTCTCACATCAACGAAAAATAAAATCTTATCAAGTTGAAACTGTCTGGTATCGTGACTATGGCAATGTTTGTGATGAGTCCTGTCGTATCCCTCACTGTCTTGCGCTTGAGTCAGATGATGATGAGTTTCTGATGGTGTTGGAGGATCTGGATGCCAGTGGTTATCCAGTACGTAAAGATTATGTTTCGATGCAAGAGATGTATGTTTGCCTTGCCTGGCTGGCAAATTTTCATGCCAGTTTTATGGGTCAAACACCTAAGGGACTTTGGCAGGTGGGCACTTACTGGCACCTTGATACTCGTCCCGATGAATTTGCAGAGCTGGATGATACTGAATTAAAAAATGCCGCTGAGAAGATTGATGCACGTCTAAATAATGCGCGATACCAGAGTTTTGTGCATGGTGATGCAAAACTAGCTAATTTTTGTTTCTCTGAAGATGGTACCAAAGTGGCAGCGGTAGATTTCCAATATGTCGGGGGAGGGTGTGGCATGAAGGATGTGGCTTATTTTATTGGTAGTTGTTTGTATGAGGAGGATTGCCAACGTTACGAAACCGAGTTGTTAGATTATTATTTTGACCAGCTTGGAAAAGCATTAGCGTTGCGTAAAAATACGCTTGATTTTAAAGATCTGGAACAGGAATGGCGCACACTTTATCCGGTTGCATGGACCGACTTTCATCGCTTCTTAAAAGGTTGGAGTCCGGGACACTGGAAGATTAATAGTTACAGTGAAAAGATGGCCCGTAAAGTTTTGAGTCAATTAAACGGTTAAGTGAACGAGTTATGCAACTTTCACCAGTAGAACTTAAAGAGCTAGCTGACTGTGCTGTAGCCGCGGCAATAGAGGCAGGCAAAATCATTGAAAGCTACGCGAATAAAAATGTCGTAGTCGAACAAAAAAGTGGTGGAGACAGCATCGCATCACAAGTTGTTACAGAAGTAGATATTAAAAGTGAAACTGTCATTATAAAAGCACTTCAACCAAGCTGTGAGAAATACGATTTAGCCCTGTTAACGGAAGAAACCGAAGATGATCAAGCACGCCTGCAAAAAGATTATTTCTGGTGTGTTGATCCGATGGATGGAACACTTTCATTTACTGAGTCTATATCAGGTTATTCGGTATCCATTGCGCTGGTCGCAAAATCAGGTGAACCATTTATTGGTGTAGTTTATGACCCGGTAACACATACATTATATTCAGCAGTAAAGGGGCAGGGGGTAGTTCGTAACGGTAAGCCATGGGGATTTGCTCGTAAGACTCATGATCCAAAGCCACTATTACAAATCTGTGATCGAGGTATGTTACAACAAGATTATTATCCTGCGCTAAAGCAAGCACTCACCGCGATGGCAATTAAACAGGGTTATTCAGGTCTGGAAACCAGAGAAAGCAATGGTGCTGTGCTTAATGCTTGTTCAGTACTGGAAAAGGAAACTGCTGTGTATTTTAAGCTGCCTAAAGCAGTACAGGGTGGCGGTAGTCTCTGGGATTTTGCCGCAACCGCAGCGATTTTTAATGAATCAGGTGCGGTTGCCTCTGATATATACGGTGAGCCCCTTGAATTGAATCGTGCTGATTCAACTTATATGAATCATCGTGGTGTTTTATTCAGTACAGATGTGTCACTAGCAAAAAACCTTAAAGAATTAATTATTAAAGAATCATAAGAAAATGAATATTACTATTATTGAAAGTATAAAAACGATAGCGAATGAAGAATTAAAACCACGTTTTGCAAATGTCGATCGCATGACGAAGCAAGATGGTAGTTTTCTAACAGAAGCAGATTTGGCCGTTCAAACCAAAGTTCATGGGTTATTATCAACACATTTCCCTGATATTTCATTTTTAGGTGAAGAGCACGATGAGCAAATGCAACAGGAAGCTTTGAAAAATCCGAATGGAGTATGGGTTCTTGACCCTTTAGATGGCACGAGTAATTTTTCAGCAGGGATACCCTACTATTCGATCTCGCTGGCATTAATAAAAGCAGGAGAAGTTGTTTGGGGCATGGTTTATGATCCTGAACGTAATGAATGTTTTACCGCGAGTACGGGCGAAGGTGCAAAACTGAATAATGAAGTAATGATCAATAAACCGGCGAATGTTGAAATAGAAAAATCTACGGCAGCGATTGATTTCAAGCGTTTAGATGGGCATCTTGCTGCACGAATTGCTACCCAGCCACCGTATAGTTCGCAGCGTAGTTTTGGTGGTGTCGCACTGGATTGGTGTTGGTTGGCAGCAGGCCGATTCCATATATATTTACATGGTAAACAAAAATTATGGGATTATGCCGCGGGTCATTTAGTATTTAATGAGGTCGGTGGTTCTTCGTGCACACTGGCGGGGGACAATGTCTTTAATTTCTCTTTGCAACCACGTTCTGCTGTCGCTGCGCTTGATGAGGCATTATTTACAAAGTGGTGTAATTACCTGCAAATAGAGACTCAACGACCAGATAACCAGAAATGAAAAAAATACTCATAATCGGTTATGTCTGGCCCGAGCCGAACTCATCGGCCGCTGGCAGCCATATGATGTCGATATTGAGATTGTTTCGAAAGCAAAATTGGCTCGTTGAATTTACGACTCCGGCACAGCCGACGGAACATATGGTTGACCTGGCAAGTGAGGGTATTAGCAGCCGTGAAGTCAAACTTAACTGTGACAGTTTTGACACCTATGTAAAAGAATACCAGCCTGATATGGTTGTATTTGATCGTTTTATGATGGAAGAGCAATTCGGCTGGCGGGTAGAAAAAAATTGCCCGAATGCCTTGAAGGTTCTTGATACTGAAGATTTACAATGTTTACGTCATGCGCGACATGAAGCATATAAAGCGGGAAGGGAACTGACACAGAATGATTTATTTTCTGATATAGCCAAGCGCGAGATTGCAGCTATTCTTCGTTGCGATCTCTCATTGATTATTTCAGGTTTCGAAATGGACTTGTTGCAAAGCACTTTCAAAATTGAGCCAGCATTATTACATCATCTGCCTTTTATGGTGGATCTAAATAAGCTGAGTAAAAAGGTGACCGCTTTTTCACAAAGGCAAAATTTTATGACGATAGGAAATTTCCGTCATGCGCCTAACTGGAATTCAGTATTGGAGTTACAAAAGATCTGGCCAGCTATCCGGGAAAATTTACCAGAAGCAGAGTTACATATTTATGGTTCTTATCCCCCACCTAAAGCAACGGCGTTAAATAATTCCAGCAAGGGTTTTTTGATCAAGGGTTGGGCTGAAGATGCTTTAGAGGTCATGCAAAAGTACCGCGTCTGTCTGGCGCCACTTATGTTTGGTGCGGGCATTAAGGGTAAATTACTTGATGCAATGATGGCACAAACACCCAGTGTGACAACCTCGTTGGGCGCTGAAGGTATGCGGGATAAAGAGCCCTGGCCTGGTGTTGTGACAGATGATATGAAGGAGTTTGTAGCAGAGGCAGTGAGGTTATATGAAGATGAACAAGCCTGGTTAAGCGCGCAATCTCATTGCACAGAGCTGCTTGGAAAACATTATGACAGTGAGCAATTAGGTTCTCGTTTGATAGAAAAAATACATGACATCACTGAGAACCTGCGACAACACCGCTTAAATAATTTTACCGGTGCCATGTTAAGACATCATACAATGATGAGCACAAAATATATGTCGCAGTGGATTGCAGCTAAGAATTCAAGTTAAATCGCTCTATTCTCACAAAGCGGTTTAATATCATCAGCAAGCCGCTGGATTAAAATATTAAATGCCGCATTCATTGCTTGCACATATTCGCCATCACCATTCCAGCCATTATTGGTACTGCCTGTGCCACGGTACTTCTTATGAGTCACTCTACCATTGGGAGCGGTAATTTTTATATCCATTGCAATCGCACCATAAATACGGAAACCTTGCACGGGCCAGCTATAGAGACGATATAATTGTGGCTCAATAATATAAGTTGAATCATCAAGATTATTGGCGTTAATCACGCTGTAACCATAATCTTTTAGGCTAGCTAAACCAGTGTTGCTCCAGGCATCTACTTCTTCGCTGAAAAGTGGTTTGCTACCTTTTTGACCCAGTGTTTCCTTGTTTGGACGTGCATCAACAACAGGTGCAACCGTTACCTTGCAGGTGCCAACATTGGTGACAGGTTCAAAATCATCGACGTTTGGTTTTTCAAATTCCATTTTTAAAGGCTCATGAATAACTAGAGTATTGGAATCTTTTTCCTCGGCATAAGCCGTACTAAATGCCAAAGTAGAAAATAGAAAAATAGTAAATAACTTATTCATAATCATCTCGCTTAAAAATCAGCTGGCTGTGAATCTTTAAAAGGTTTATTCGCTAGTGACACGAGGGTGCCATCTTTTTCACGCAGGATTACGCGGTCGTTATTACTGGCCATGACATTACCGGTACGACCAATGACGTCTGTACCGGTGTTATAGGTGAGTGTTAACGTTTTCTTCGAAGCGACGACTGTTTCCCTACCCAGATCAATTTCAAGTTGACGAATTATTTCACTAATACCTTCTTCCATTGCCTGGCGGAATCGTTCACCGTTATTTTCAGTCCACAAATCCATTGAGTTTTGCATACCTGTGCCAACAATGGGGGATTGATAAGATATTGTATTTTTGTATGAAGGCAGCTCCTGATTTTTTGCAAGCATATGAGTGCCGGTAATAATATTAAACGTACGCAGGTCAGGATCAAAGAAGTAGCTTGTGTACATTTCAAGATAAGCATCTTCTTTCATAGTTGGCATGTAGTCATTACGTTCGGTAATGGTTACAAGTCTTGGTGTTGTGATTATTTTACTAACATGCAGGCGTGCGCGTTGATTCAGAAATTCACGTAGTTTTGGCCAAAAGATACTACGTAGATCAACATCATCAAAACTTTCATAGGCCGGTTCTAAAACAGCATAAATTTCACGCATCCGACTTTCGGTAATGGATGAGTCAATCGCTGCGCCCAGTAGTCCACCACCGACGGCAACGGAAACATAGGAAGGTTTGGAGCGGGCGATAATTTCATCCTGACTCACCATGCTGATGACATGGACTAATTTAATTGTCGCCGCATTCTTACTGGTCAGTGGTACGTGACTCGGTATAGTTTGACAACCGGTTAGTAATAAAATGAGTGGGGCAACAAGAATGAGTTGGCGCAACATTGAGATTTTTCTCCGCAATTTGATATCTATATTTTCTTATTATTTGTAGTGGATTCTACTAACAAACAGGGTTTTGGGTCTAGATAAACATTCTGATGTAAACGTGAACTGGTTTTATGGGAATGAGCGTAATAATGGCTATCTATATGAATACAATGGAGATTATCAAACAATACTGATTTCAGAAGGCAGGTATACAAAGGTAACTGAATCACCGTAGTGAATGTCAGGGATGTATTGGCTAATGACTTCGATTAAGGACTCAGAGTGAAAATGGTCGAGTTTGGTTTCTGGGTGAGGGTAATAGACAAGCCCCTTGTAGTGCTGGTCCTTAAAGATTATCTCACATGATGAAAAGGAAAAATCTTCAGCATCAAAGCCTTCAGCCCAGTGAAGGTCACGAAGTGTCAATTCGGGAGCTATCATTTTGAATACATGTGGGGCAATGGATAAATTTAATGTGGCAGGATAATAATTACTAAGGTCAAGGCCGTTTGCCTTGAAATACGGCAGTTGCATTTTTATAGACCCCTCCGGGTAGGGCGAATTATCAGCCAGGCCCGAGGCTATTTTGTGACCTTGTTTAATTACGGCTGTGATAGATTGCATCATTCAATTTAATCATTGTATGGAGTTAAACGATTCCTCTATTATAGAAGAATGGATAACAAATTTGGCTGTTAATACAGGAAATAAATATGATCGATGATTGCGTTAAACAATTGGAAGCGAGTGGTGATTACCGCATTATTAAGCGCTTTGTCCCTGTTGCTGCATATCATGAAGATTCTGGTGCCAATAAAAGAATAGGTATTTTTCTGGATACTGAAACGACAGGTCTGGATCCTGACTCAGATAAAGTGATCGAACTTGCGATGGTACCATTTGAGTTTGATGCGGCGGGACGGATATATCGAATATTACCTGAGTACAATGGCCTTAACGATCCACAAATGCCAATACCGGAAATTGCCAAACAAATCACTGGGATCACTGATGAAATGGTCAAAGGACAGTCTATTGATCTGGATGCGGTAAAAAAAATGTTGTCTGAAGCAGCGATTATTATTGCTCACAATGCCCGTTTTGACCGACCCTTTTGTGAAGATTTGCTAGACGAATTTAAAGACATATCATGGGCATGTTCAATTGCTGATATTAACTGGAACGAAGAAGGTATCGAAGGTGTTAAGCTTGAGTTTTTAGCTTATAAATACGGGTTTTTCTTTGAAGGACACCGCGCTACGATTGATTGTCAGGCAGGCATAGAAATTCTTTCCAAACCATTACCCGAGTCAGGTGAATTAAGTTTAAAACGTTTATTGGAGACAGCACGCCAAACCAATATTCGTTTATGGGCAGAAGGCTCGCCATTTGAGAAAAAAGATGAACTCAAAAAGAGAAATTACCGCTGGAGTGCAGGTGAGAATGGTAAGCGTAAAGCCTGGTATAAAGATATATTGGAAGATGAACTTGAAGATGAAATGGACTATTTAAACGAACACATTTATCCTCATGCCGTGACAGAGTTACCAATGGATAAATTTAACGCGATGATACGTTATTCCAGGCGATTATAGGCAATGCGAAAAAAAATTATTTCAGCATTAATCTATCCATTGTTTTTATTAAACAATGCTCACCTTTGCGCTGAATCATTACCCCCTTTAGCGGATGTACATGTTCATTATAAGTGGAGCCAAACTGAAGTCACCACGCCGCAACAGGCCGTTGAGGCAATGCAACGCAATGATGTGGTATTAGCCGTTGTTTTTGGAACGCCTCCCGAGATCGTACTTGATGTAAAAAGCTCGGCTAAGCTAAACGTTATACATTTCTTTCAACCGTATATACATCCATTTCTTAAGCCACACTGGTTTTTAAATAAGCGAGCGCCCGAAGCGGTTCGCAATGCATTAGCGAGTGGTAAATATAAAGGGGTTGGAGAAATTCATATCTCGGATGGCATTGGCCCGCGTATGGATAACAAGAATTTCAATAGCATCTTACAGATTGCAGCGGAATTTAATGCACCTGTTAATTTGCACACTAATTCATCAAGTCCTCGTTACATGCGACGTATTTGTCGTAAGCATGCTAAAACACGTTTCATTTGGGCGCATGCCGGTGGTTTGCAGGCAGAGGGCGTTGCCGAGGTATTGTCTCAATGCAACAATGTCTGGGTTGAATTCTCAGCGCGCGATCATCTAAAAAGTGTCAGCGGAATACCGGTTGCGGATATTAATGGAAACCTGGCGAAAGGCTGGTTAGCGTTATTCAAACGCCATCCTGACAAGTTTATGATCGGTAGCGATCCTATTTGGCCTATAACTGAAATCGATTCGTGGCATAGCAATGATACCGGCTGGCAAACAGTGGATGAAGTGTACGCATATCATCGCCGTTGGCTAAACACGCTCCCCGCTGAGCTTGGCAATAAGCTACGTTATCAAAATGCAGTCAAATTATTTAAACCATAAAACAAGATAAATCATCATTTATTCTTTATAATACGCATCCCTTGTGACCTTTTGTTGCTAGCAACTGATTGATTGTCGAGAGTTTCCTTATGTCTAATACCACGATATTTTATACCTTAACTGATGAAGCACCTGCCCTCGCTACCCGGTCATTTTTGCCGATTGTGCAGGCATTTACAGGAACTGCAGGGGTGAGTATTGAAACACGTGATATTTCTCTAGCGAGTCGCTTGCTTGCCAATTTACCGGATAATTTGACTGACGAGCAAAAGCAGTCAGACGCTTTGGCCGAGTTGGGTGAGCTGGCAAAAACACCGGATGCCAATATTATTAAGTTACCCAATATCAGTGCGTCAATTCCGCAACTCACAGCAGCCATTAAAGAGTTGCAGGGTAAGGGCTACAACATTCCGGATTATGAAAACGCAAAAAATCAATATGCCAAAGTATTAGGCAGTGCGGTGAATCCGGTTTTACGCGAAGGTAATTCGGATCGTCGTGTTGCAGGGCCGGTTAAAGAATATGCCAAGCAACACCCCCATTCGATGGGTGCGTGGTCGGCGGATTCTAAATCTCATGTTGCCTCCATGTCTGAGGGTGATTTTTATGGGAGCGAGCAATCTGCACTGATTGAAAAAGACGGTAATGTAAAAATTGAACTCTATGCTGAAGATGGTCAGATCACGGTATTAAAAGAAGCAACACCTGTGCTTGAGGGTGAGATCATCGATGCATCGGCAATGAGCGTTAAAGCACTACGCCAATATTTTGAGTCGGCGATGCAAGATGCGAAAAATGATGATGTCTTATTATCGCTGCATATGAAAGCCACCATGATGAAGGTGTCTGATCCGATTATTTTCGGACATGCAGTTAGTGTTTATTTTAAGGATGTATTTGAAAAACATGCGGCAGTATTTAAAGAATTAGCAATTGACCCGCGCAATGGTTTTGGCGATGTCATAAGTAAGATTGCAAATCTTCCAGAGTCGCAACGTAAAGAAATTGAAGCAGACATTGATGCTGTCTATGCAAGTCGCTCAGCACTTGCGATGGTGAATTCAGATAAAGGAATTACTAATTTACATGTTCCAAGTGATGTGATTATTGATGCGTCGATGCCAGCAGCAATCCGTAGTTCAGGGAAAATGTGGGGCAAAGACGGTGAGTTGCATGACACCAAGGCCATGATCCCGGATCGGAATTATGCCGGTATCTATCAAGCCACTATTGATTTTTGCAAAGAACACGGTGCTTTTGATCCGGCAACAATGGGTACTGTCAGTAATGTCGGTTTGATGGCTCAAAAAGCTGAAGAGTATGGATCACATGATAAAACCTTTGAAATTCCTTCAACGGGAACAGTACGGGTTACAGATGACTCAGGAAGTATTTTACTTGAACATCAGGTAGAAGAAGGTGATATCTGGCGTATGTGTCAGACAAAAGATATTCCAGTTAGAGACTGGGTTAAGCTTGCAGTAACACGTGCTCGTTTAACAGGGCAACCTGCTATTTTTTGGCTCGATGAAAACCGTGCGCATGATAAAAAACTCATTGATAAGGTAGGTGAGTATTTAAAAGATCATGATACTAAAGGTCTGAATATTCAAATTATGGCACCCTTTGAAGCAACGCTATATACCCTGGAAAGGGTGAAAGCGGGCGAAGATACCATTTCTGTTTCAGGAAATGTTTTACGTGATTA
>Ga0316207_10003994_pt1 | contig 13206 bp, 11 predicted proteins | sample 6weekpyrite_MG_FD_204943 | JGI IMG/M metagenome (GOLD analysis project Ga0316207, IMG submission 204943) | Microbial mat bacterial communities from mineral coupon in-situ incubated in ocean water Damariscotta River, Maine, United States -... | ecosystem: Environmental > Aquatic > Marine >... | reverse complement strand
TCGTGCTATCGACAGACACTACTAAATCTTTAACTTTATGTGCTGTGACAGGCTATGTTTGATTGGTGTTGTCGAAATAGAGAAAATAAACCTGAGCAATATTAATAATGTCTAATATAAGGTGCTTCTGTGTCGTTTAAGTGACAGCGAGTTTGCTAAAAGTAGATTCTTTACATTTTGAGACGTTTTATTGACCGATAATGGGCTCATTTTCGTGTTTTGCTGTCAATAAAAATGCGAATGACTGAAAACTTTTGGTTTTTACTTCACTTTCATTACAAAATACGGTTTGATCGGTATCCCGTTTATCGTATTGTCTTGTTTATGTTACCTACATATCCCTTATTAAAAGAAAGCGATTTTCCTGTATTGCATCGTAATTTACTGACGACACTTCAAGTCAATTTAGGTTATCGCTGCAATCAGCAGTGCCTGCATTGCCATGTGAATGCAGGGCCCAATCGAACCGAAGAAATGTCTGCGCAGGGCATCGAAATGGTATTGGCCTTCCTTCAGGCAAAATCGATCAAGGTGTTGGATTTAACGGGCGGCGCACCTGAACTGAATCCGCATTTTAGGCGGTTGGTTGAAAAAGCACATGCGATGGGTGTGCATGTAATTGATCGGTGTAATTTGACGATCCTCAGTGAGCCAGGGCAAGAAGACCTTGCTGAATTCCTGGCGAGTCATAAGGTTGAGGTTGTTGCGTCGCTACCTTGTTACATGAAAGATAATGTTGAGCAGCAACGCGGTAAGGGCGTTTTTGAACCAAGTCTGGCAGGATTAAAGAAACTGAATGCATTAGGCTATGGGCAAGCTAATAGCGGTTTAATATTAAATTTGGTTTTTAATCCGCAGGGTGCAAGTTTGCCACCTGCTCAACAGCAGTTAGAACTGGATTATAAGCATCACCTTTCGACTGAATATGATATAGCGTTTAATCACTTGTTTACCCTGGCCAATATGCCGATACAACGATTTGGCAGCATGTTGATCTCAAAAGGAAAGTTTGACGAGTATATGGAACTGCTTAAGAGCGCCTATCAAACGGACAACCTTGAATCGGTAATGTGTCGAACAATGTTGAGTATTGATTGGCAGGGCTACGTCTATGACTGTGATTTTAATCAGATGCTCGATATGCCGCTTGTTATTAATGACAACCGTAAACCGCATTTATCAGATTTAATGAGCACTGACCTGGCAGGCAAGCCAATTGCGATTGCTGATCATTGTTATGGTTGCACTGCGGGGCAGGGCAGTAGTTGTGGAGGTGCGCTCAGTGACTGAGATAGTTACCTGCTCGATTATTATCCCGGTTCTTAATGAAGCAGATTATTTACCCATACAACTTAAACGGCTACAAAAATGGCGAGATGCAGGTCATGAAGTCATCGTGGTAGACGGGGGCAGTAACGATGGTAGTGTGGAAATGGCTAAGCCACTGGTGGATAGGTTTATTACGGCGCAAAAAGGGCGTGCGGTTCAAATGAACAAAGGCGCTGAGCTTGCAAATAATGGGTGGCTGGTGTTCTTGCATGTTGATACTCTTTTTTCTGAGGCCGCGCTTAACGCGTTACAAATAGCCTTTCATAATAAAGAGGTTAAATGGGGGCGTTTTGATGTGCGGTTGTCGGGGAACGGCTTGTTACTTGGCCTGGTATCGAGTTTTATGAATATCCGTTCACGGTTGACAGGAATAGCGACCGGTGATCAGGCAATCTTTGTGCGCAAAAGTGTTTTTGATCAAGTAAATGGTTTCCCCGATATTGTTTTAATGGAAGATATTGATTTGAGCAGCCAGCTTAAAAAAATATCACCTCCCTATTGTATCGCGGATAAAGTAACAACATCGAGCCGACGCTGGCGCGAACAGGGGGTTGTAAAAACGATTTTGATGATGTGGTCATTGCGGTTGCGTTACTTTTTTGGGGTTAGTCCCACTGTATTGGCTAAGCATTATAATCGTGCGTCGAAATGACCAATACATGTTTATGCTTATTCGCCAAGGCGCCGATTAGTGGCAAGGTGAAAACACGCTTGCTTCCAGCATTAAGTGAGCAACAGGCATGTCGTGCACATAAGGTATTACTTCAACATTGTATTGCGAAAATTCAGCATACTGATTGGCAAAGCCAGTTATGGTCGACAGATATCAGTGATCCGTATATGCAAGAAAATGCGCAACAATATGCATTGTCATTGCATGAACAGCACGGCCTCGATCTGGGTGAGCGTATGGCTAATGCTGCGCAGCAGTCCTTAGAGAATTTTGATTATGTTGTTATTGTTGGAACGGATTGTCCGAGCCTTGATATAACGATTATTAATGACGTTGTAAAAAAACTTCAGGCAGGTGTGGATGTCGTATTAGGCCCGGCGACTGATGGTGGCTATGTCTTGATTGGCTTATCGGTCATGGATAGTCGCATTTTTACTGACATCAACTGGGGCTCTGGTCAGGTTCTGGAATTGACGCGAACACGATTGCAGGAGGCAGGTTTAACCTGGTACGAGCTGGCCGAACAGCGTGATATTGATCGGCCTGATGACTTGTACTATTTACAACAGGCTTACCCGGATTTGTTTCACTCTATTGGCGTGTCGTTGTCGTTACCCCAATCAGACCATGAGCCAGGATAGCCACTGATATCGTTATAACCTAATGATTTGAGTACGATAAAACTAAGCGCGGAACGGTGATGCGTATGGCAGTAACAGGTAATGTGTTTGTCTTTCGAGAAACCTCTTTGCGACAAGGCAGTTTCAAGTTGTTCGGGTGTGCGTAATCGGCCATTGCGACTTGGATCCATGAGTTCCATCCAGTCAAAATGAATTGCACCGGGTATGTGCCCAGCACGTGCTGCAAATTTCTTTTCACCGCTATACTCAGCCAGGCTACGCGCATCGAGTAATTGCACGTGTTGATTATTAATATTTTCAAGTACGGCCTCTCGTAATGAAACAACCTTGCTGACGTTCTGTGATGCAGCGAAATTGCCTTTACGTGGTGTGCTAACTGTTTTATCCAGTGGCCAGCCCTCATTTGCCCATGCTATAAGACCGCCATTCAGCAATGAATAATGTTGGTGCCCGTAGGCGGCTAATGTCCAGAGCAGGCGACTGGCCTTGCCCCCCCCTTCATCATCATAGGCGATAACATGGGTGTCACTATTAAGGCCAAGCGATTGCATCAGTTCTTCAAACTGCGCTGCCGAGGGCAATAAACCCATGGTGGGTTTTTCAATGCGCAGGATCTGCGGGTATTCAATATGCATAGCACCTGGAATGTGCGCCTGTAGCCACGTTTGTTTATTACAAACATCAATGATAAGAAAATTATCATCATCAAGGTGTTTAGCCAGTTCATCACATTCAATAATGGTTGCTAGCAGAGTGTTAGGCATGCAGAGAATCCTTGCTTGGGTTGATGAGTTGTAACCAGTGTACAACGGGTGTTTCGGTGCCGCTACGCATATGTAATAAACAGCCGATGTTAGCGGTGGCAATGATATCAGGTTGGTCGTGGAGAAGATTGTCCAGTTTATTGCTAAGTAATTTCTTCGCCAGGGTTGGTTGTAGTATCGAGTAAGTGCCCGCTGAGCCACAGCATAGATGTGCATCATTATACGCTATGATTTCGTAGCCAACTTTTTGCAGCAACGATTCAACACTGCCGGTAATACCCTGGCCATGTTGCAGGGTACAAGGCGCATGAAAACTAATGCGGCCGGTTTGTGTGCTTTCCAATAGAGATAAATCTTCCTTGCTTAAAAACTCGCTGATATCAATACATAAAGATGATACGCGTGCGGCCTTGTCAGCAAAGTCGGGATCGTTTTCTAATAATTTACCGTAATCTTTAATCATTACGCCACAGGCGCTGGCCGTACTAATAATGGCTTCTGCACCAGCTTCAATACTTGGCCACCAGGCGGCAATATTCTTCTTTATAAAATGATGAGCCTCGGTCGATTTCGACATATGTTCACTCATTGCACCACAACAACTATCGGCATCAATTTCAACGGCAGTAACGTCCAGGCGATTGAGAATGTTGCGACAGTCAGCATTGATATCAGGGGCAAAGGCATCTTGTGCACAGCCAGCAGGTAGTATGACCTTTCGTTGATGCCGTGCAAACACGGTATCATCAATAATACGCTTGGGTAATTGTCGTTGCATCGATGCCGGCAATATATTGCGGAATTTCGTGGCAAATTTTACCACCAGGCCAATCCTTTCTCTGTGTGGAATGATTTGTCGTAATAGCCAGCGTAGCAATGAATCTACGGGTTTGCGTGGACTGTTATTTTCGGCCACTTCTCTGCCAATGGTTAATAAGCGTCCGTATTGCACGCCTGAGGGGCAGGTTGTTTCACAATTTCGGCAGGTTAGACAGCGATCCAGATGCGCCAGGGTCTCTGTTGAGCTATTGCCGGTTTCAAACATTTGCTTCATTAAATAAATGCGCCCACGTGGTCCATCGAGTTCATCGCCAAGTAATTGATAGGTCGGACAGGTCGCATTACAAAAGCCACAGTGAACACAGCTGCGAAGAATGCTGTCGGCATCATCGATAAAAGAATGCTGTTTAAAACGTTTGTGAATGATAGTTTGCATATTAGTAATCAGCCAGCATGCGCAGGGGGTTGAGAATGCCAGCAGGGTCAAAGGCCTTTTTTAATTGCCGGTGTAGTCCGGCTATACCAGAATCTAATGGGTGAAAAGCATCAACAAGGTTATCGACGGGGTTGAATAAGGTAGCATGACCGCCGTGTGATTCACATAACGCACGAATAATGTCGGCAGATTCATCTGTTTTTACCCAGCGCTGAGCACCAGCCCAATCGGTTAGGGTGTCGCCCGATAAATTCAGTGCCAGCGTTGCGGGCGCAAGTGATAATCGCCAAAGTGGTCGTGGATCATTGAAGAAGTCGAGTTGCTGGTGACGCAGGTCTTGCCAAAACGCTTTGCCATCCTCACTGTGTTCTCCGCCGATGATAGCGGCAGCATGTTTGACCGCCGAGATGTTGCCAGACAGTCGAATGTATAAGGTATCAGCCAGGTGACAGCTGGCGCTGATCGGCAGCGCCTGCCGGCCTAATTCGAGCCAGCTTTGTCTGGCCTGGTCGGCATCTTTTTTTAGTTCTACAGTGAGTTCCGTTTCAGGTTTTGGCATTACCTTGACTGAGGCATCCAGGATAACGCCGAGCGTACCCATTGCCCCGGTCATCAAGCGAGAGATGTCATAGCCGGCGACATTTTTCATAACTTGTCCGCCATAGACCAATTTTTCGGCCTTGCCATTTAGGCAAGTGATACCCAGCACTGCATCACGTAGTGCTCCTGCATAAGGGCGGGCAGGACCGGATAAACCACAGGCAATCATACCTCCCACACTGCCTTGCTGATTAAACATAGGGGGTTCAAATGCGAGCATTTGGTTTTCACTTGCAAGCGTGGTTTCAAGCTCACTGAGTGACGTACCGCAACGGGCAGTAATGACGAGCTCAGTCGGTTGGTAGTCAATGATGCCGGTGTGTTGGCGGGTCTCGAGTGCCTGTAGCGCTGCGTCAGTTCGTCGACCATAAAAGGCTTTACTATGATGGCCTTTAACATTGACAGGCGTATTGGTATCAAAGGCGTGTTCAAGCTGTTTCTGTATATTGGTGCTGACATCTGAGGACATAATATTTTTATTCAAAGGTTAATGATTGAAGCATGGCGATGCTTTTTTTAACTTGTTCAGCATTGCCATTGATAATACTTTCTTCGGCATCAATATTTTCGGCCTCCAGTGGAATGTCCGTCCAAACGAAGGCCAGCTCATCGCCAAAGTCAGTTAAGTAAAAGAGGTGAAACCGCGGGCCTTGTTGGTCAGTGGCAAATTGTTTGTATATAGATGCGCTTGATTGCTTATCACCGAGTTTGAAGGCGAAGGTGCTCAATTCAACCAGCGGACTTCGATAGGAACGAGTCGCGAGGCGACGGTACCAATCAAAGGTTGTCGCACTTGCCTGAGCGAAATCGGCACGGCGCTGATTCTCATCGAGCGCATGGGTTATTTCAAGCCGATAGGTGCCCCCGTTTTCTGTTGGCCTAATCGAAAGCAACGAGCCTCGGGCTGTAAATGAATCTGTTACCGAATTTAAAACATAGGCCGGTGTGCCGGTAATCGGGATAGTAACGCGAAAGCTTTTGTCGCCAGCTGTATATTGGCCGGTCTCTGCATCAATTTTGCCAACGAGTTTTTTAGTTTTGTTTTCAGCCAGGCTGGTGTTAATAAACAGTAATGACATACTGAGTATCGCAATACACCCTGACTGGAAAGTATTTTTTAGCATCTTAGAAACGTTCAATATCAGGAAAAGGTATTTCGCCATGATGAACGTGCATCGCGCCAAATTCTGCGCAGCGATGTAATGTTGGTACCGCCTTGCCCGGGTTTAACAAACCATCTGGATCAAAGGCATGTTTTACAGCATGCAGTTGCTGTAATTCATTCTTGTTGAATTGCAGACACATAGCATCGAGTTTCTCAACCCCCACACCGTGTTCACCTGTAATGGTGCCGCCAGCTTTTACACAGGCTTCGAGTATTTTTCCGCCAAGTTCTTCGGTTTGTTGCAGTTCATTCTCGATATTGGCATCGTATAGAATAAGTGGGTGCAAGTTACCGTCACCGGCATGAAATACATTAACGACACGCAGACCATACTCATTTGAAAGCTCGCTTATGCGTGTTAATACAGCGGCGAGTTGGTGGCGTGGGATGGTACCGTCCATACAATAATAATCCGGACTGATTCTGCCAACGGCTGGAAAGGCGGCTTTGCGGCCAGCCCAGAGTTGCTGGCGTTGCGCTGCATCTTTGGCAATGCGGATTTCATCTGCGCCAGAATGCGTGTAGACGTCACTAACGCGTTGTACTTGTTCGGTTACATCTTCCTTTGAACCATCTATTTCGCATATTAATATAGCAGCGGCATCAACAGGGTAATCCGCGTGCACAAAATCTTCCGAAGCGCGAATCGCGGCATTATCCATTAGTTCAAGGCCGGCCGGAATAATGCCAGCTGCAATGACATTTGCGACAGATGCTCCCGCGGCAGCGACATCATTAAAAGAAGCGAGTAATACCTGGGTTGTATCAGGTTGTGGTAATAATTTAACGGTGACCTCAACAATGATACCGAGTAGTCCTTCAGACCCTGTCATGAGCGCGAGTAAATCATAACCCGACGAATCCAAACCCGCACTGCCGATGACATGCAGCTCACCATCATAGGTGAGTACTTTTAATTGTTGGATATTGTGTACGGTAAGTCCATATTTGAGGCAGTGCACCCCTCCTGAGTTTTCAGCTACATTGCCACCAATGCTGCAGGCAATTTGTGATGAAGGATCAGGTGCATAATAAAGCCCATATGATTTGGCAGCCTCGGTAATCGCCAGATTCCGCACGCCTGGTTCAACGCGGGCACAGCGATTATCTGGATCAATTTCCAGGATGCGTTTGAATTTTGCAAGACTCAGCAGCACGCCTCTTTCATGTGGCAGGGCACCACCCGATAGTCCAGTGCCTGCGCCACGGGCAACAACAGGGGTCTGTAAGCGTTTGCAGATATTGAGCACGTGTTGAATTTGTTCAACGGTTTCTGGTAACACCACTATATAAGGTAAGGAACGATAGGCAGACAGGCCATCACACTCATAGGGTTTAAGTGCCTCTGGCTGACTTAATACAGCATCACGTGGCAAGACGGATTGCAGGGCGCTGGCGAGGGCTTCGCGGTCACCGTGGTAGCCGGATGTGTCTGGTTGTGCTTGCATGGTGCTAGGATAATCGAAACAGGCCGAACAGGGTAGCCTCAGTTTGCTGTTGACTCGGCATCTTTCACCGCGTCATACATGATCGCTAAGCTATCTGGATTGAATGAGATTGAGTTAATCCCATTATTAACTAGCCAATGGGTAATTTCTGGATAGTCTGAGGGTGCCTGTCCACAAATACCGATGTATTTTTCTGCTTTGTTGCAGGCATGAATGGCCATTTCCATCAGTTTTAAAACGGCCGGGTTACGTTCATCAAAGTCATTGACTAATGAAGAGTCCCTGTCAACGCCAAGGGTTAGTTGAGTGAGATCATTTGAGCCGATAGAAAATCCATCAAATAATTCCAGAAATTCATCGGCGAGTAATGCGTTGGCAGGAATTTCGCACATAAGGTAAATCTTTAGATTATTTTCACCGCGTACCAATCCGTTGTCGGCCATTAATTTGAGTACTTGCCTGGCTTCATCAAGGGTACGAACAAAGGGCACCATCACTGCAAGGTTGGTGAGCCCCATATTCTCGCGAACACGACTGAGTGCCTCACATTCCATGTTGAAACATTCTGTAAATTGCGTTGATGGATAACGTGATGCGCCACGGAAACCGAGCATTGGGTTTTCTTCTTCAGGTTCAAAATACTCGCCACCTGGCATGGCAGCATATTCATTAGATTTAAAATCACTGAGGCGGACAATAACGGGGCGTGGTGAAAATGCCGCAGTAATCGTACCGATACCCTCGGCAAGACGTTGCACATAAAAATGACGCGGATCGGTGTATGCCGCACTACGTTTTTCGATTTCTTTTCGGGTAACCGTGTCAACGACGTCCGGTTCGAGTAATGCGCGCGGATGAATGCCGATAGAATGGTTAATAATAAATTCAAGACGAGCAAGCCCCACACCATCTGTCGGTAATTGTGACAGGTTATAGGCCTGGTCAGGATCGCCAACATTGAGCAAGAGATCCGTTTTTGGGGGCTCGCCCGCAAAGGGTTTAATTGTGTCGGTATGCCAGGGCAATAAACCGGCATAGATATTACCGGTGTCACCTTCGGCGCAGGATACTGTGACCTCTTGTCCTGACTGTAGCGTGGTTGATGCGTTGCCACAGCCAACGATTGCAGGGATGCCCAGTTCGCGTGCAATGATGGCGGCATGACAGGTTCGGCCGCCACGATTGGTGATAATGGCTGAGGCGATTTTCATAATGGGTTCCCAATCCGGATCGGTGATATCCGTGACGAGCACCTCACCCGCGAGTAAATGATGCATTTCGCTGGCATGTTGAATGACACGTACTTTGCCGTGACCAATCTTGCGACCAATACTTTTACCGGTACATAGCACGTCACCCGGCTCTTCAAGTACGTATCGTTTAAAATGGGCATGGCTGTCCGAGCTATGGATTGTTTCGGGACGAGCTTGCAGAATATAAAGCAAACCATCACGACCATCCTTGGCCCATTCGATATCCATTGGCTGGTCATGGCCATGGTGTATTGAATAATGTTGTTCAATGCTGACCGCCTGGCGTGCGAGTTCGGCGATATCATCTTCACTTAGCGCAAACTGAGCTTGTTCATTTGCAGGCACGTCAATATTTTTAATGCCGCCTGTGTCGTCATAGATCATACGCAGTGCTTTATCACCCAATTGTCGTTTTATTATGGGCTGGTGTTCTTCATCAAGACTGGGTTTGAATACATGGTATTCATCAGGGTTGACGGCACCTTGCACGACATTTTCACCCAAACCATAAGCGGCGTTGATTAAAACAACATTGCGAAAGCCGCTTTCTGTATCAAGCGTGAACATAACGCCGGAAGCGCCAAGATCAGAACGTGCCATTTTTTGCACACCGATTGAAAGGGCCACCTTCATATGTTCGAAGCCTTTGTCGACACGGTAGGCGATAGCGCGATCGGTAAACAAAGAGGCAAAGACCTTTAGGCAGGTTGTCAGTATGGCATCATCACCATGAACGTTTAGATAGGTTTCCTGCTGACCGGCAAAGGAAGCGCCAGGAAGATCCTCGGCGGTAGCGGAAGAACGCAGTGCAACATCGGGCACCATGCCATATTGTGCGGTCATGTCGGCATAGGCATTGAGTATTTCAGTTGCCAGATCAGAGGGTAGCGAGGCGGCCAAGAACCAATCCCGTATCTTTTTGCCAGTTTTGGCGAGTTGTTTTATGTCTCGCACATCTAATGTGGCGAGCAATTTCGTCACCGGATCACGTAGGCCATTGTGATCGAGAAAATGCCAATAGGCCTCTGCGGTGGTAGCGAAACCATCGGGGATACGTATACCCAAGGGGCTTAATTCGGTGATCATCTCACCGAGAGAGGCATTTTTCCCCCCCACCATTTCAATATCATTAATACCTAAGGTACTGAAAGTCCTTACAAATCGCATGCCATAGTGCCTTTTTAGCTGGAAATTTGAATGCGTTTACGACAAACTAGCGCGCGTTTACACAACCAGATATTTTTTATACATGCTAAGAGGCATTAACATGAGTAGCAAGTCATTTCATCCACCTAAACGAACCTTAATGGGGCCCGGACCTTCAGATGTGAATCCACGTGTTTTGGAAGCACTGTCGCGCCCAACAATTGGTCACCTTGATCCTGTCTTTGTAGACCTAATGGATGACATGAAGGGGTTGTTGCAATATGCCTTTCAAACTAAAAACGCATTAACCATGCCTGTATCGGCACCAGGTTCAGCCGGTATGGAAACCTGTTTTGCAAACCTGGTAGAGCCAGGCGACAAGGTTATCGTATGTCGAAATGGTGTGTTTGGCATGCGTATGACTGAAAATGTTGAACGCTGTGGTGGCGAAGCGATTTTAGTCGAAGATGAATGGGGACAACCGGTTGACCCGGTTAAGTTGGAAGAAGCCCTAAAGGCGAATCCGGATGCCTGCCTTGTTGCCTTTGTTCATGCCGAGACGTCTACGGGCGCACAGTCAGACGCCAGGACCCTGGTTGAGATTGCACATAAGTATGAGTGTCTAACGATTGTTGATGCCGTTACATCATTAGGTGGCACACCACTTAAAGTAGACGAATGGGGCATTGATTCAATTTATTCCGGCACACAGAAGTGTTTGTCGTGTACCCCGGGTCTATCACCGGTGAGTTTTAACGATGCGGCACTTGAGAAAATCAAGAATCGCAAGACCAAAGTACAAAGCTGGTTCCTCGATTTAAACCTTGTTATGGGTTATTGGGGGGGTGGCGCTAAGCGTGCTTATCACCATACTGCACCGATTAATGCCTTATATGGTTTACATGAATCACTGGTTATTTTGCAAGAAGAGGGTATTGAAAATTCGTGGCAACGTCATGCGCATCACCATGCTGCACTGCGCGATGGTTTTGAAGCAATGGGTTTGAAATTTATTGTTGATGCACAAAGTCGCTTACCGCAACTTAATTCAGTCACTATTCCTGATGGTGTTGATGAAGCGGCAGTACGTGGTCGCTTGTTAAATGACTATGACCTTGAAATCGGTGCTGGTTTGGGCGCGTTAGCAGGTAAGGTCTGGCGGGTTGGTTTAATGGGTTACGCGGCGAATCAGCGTAACGTCTTATTCTGCTTGCAATCACTTGATGCCGTTCTGACAGATATGGGTGCGGCGATTAATAGTGGTGCTGCAGTGAAAGCAGCGCAGGCTTATTACGCCAAGTAGATACATTTTTATGCACGATGAAAAACCGGCATTATTATGCCGGTTTTTTTGTGCGCCTGGTTTGCACGGTAATTAACTTGACCCCGTTACAACGGAAGAATAGTCTGTTGAAAACGCGAATCAAGAAGAGAGGCAAGTCATGAAGGTTTTATCAATATTTATTGCGGCAATAGTGGTTATTGCTATCGGTGTAGGCGTGTTTTTGTTTTCCTCACTTGATGAGCTTGTCGAAGCTGGGATTGAAAAAGCGGGCACAGAAGTTACTCAGACACGAGTTGAGGTCGGCGCGGTTAAACTCACACTTTCTTCGGGTGAGGGAACCATATCGAATTTACAGGTAGATAGTCCGGCTGGTTTTACGCGCAAGCAAATATTTACCCTGGGAGAAGTAACGGTTGCGGTTAACCCCAAGACAATAACTGAGAAAGTTGTTGTGATTGATAAGGTCATTGTTAAGGCACCTCAAATCTTTTACGAAATAAATGACAAGGGCAATGCCAACGTCGATGTTCTGAAAAAGAATATTGAGAAAAAAACGGCAGGCCTTAAGTCTTCTGAAAAACCGGCTAGTAATGGCGATAGTAACGAAGAAATTAAGTTTATTATTAAAAAATTCGTTATTGCCAATGCGGAAGTGGATGCACGTATTGCCGCATTGAATGGCAAAGATATCTCGGCAAATTTGCCGCGTATTGAATTCACCGATCTGGGTAAAAAGTCCGGTGGTGCTACAGCGGGTGAGATTGCTGAGCAGGTAACCAGTGTTTTAATATCCAGGACGACTAAGGCGGTTGCCGAAATGGGCGTGCAGCAGTATCTGGGTAAATCGGCTGAAGCAGCAAAAGCTGAATTAGAGAAAAAAGCCAAGGACGCAATTAAGGATAAGGTAGGTGATCAACTTGGCGATAAGCTGAAGGGGTTATTTTAGTTAGCCTACTAGGTGATGACCGTCGGCGTATCCATGCCTGTTCGAGTATGGATACCTGCAATTTTATCGGCTATATCGATTAATTGCTTTAGGTATTGCTGGGGGTCTTCAAGTTGGCGTGCCGCATCATCACAATAGTCTTCGATATAGACACGCAAGGTTGCGCCAGTTGTGCCAGTACCAGACAGCCTGAAAATAATACGAGCACCCTTTTCAAATAGCAGTCGTATCCCTTGACAGTCACTGACACTGCCATCAATGGGATCGGTGTAAGAAAAATCATCTGCACTGGTAATTTTATAGTCGTCAAATGCTTGACCCGCAAGATTCACCAGATTATTTAATAAATGTTCAATGAGTTCGCTGGCTGCCTTGTTGTCGACTGCCTCATAATCATGTCGGGTATAAAAATGACGGCCAAAACGTCGCCAGTGATCAGTCAGTATTTCACTGACCGATTGCTTACGAACAGCAATAATATTTAGCCAACACAATACTGCCCATAGACCATCTTTTTCGCGGACATGCGACGAGCCAGTACCGAAGCTTTCTTCACCACAGAGAGTGATTTTGCCTGCGTCGAGCAGATTACCAAAAAATTTCCACCCGGTAGGCGTTTCAAAACAGTCAATGCCCAATTCTTTGGCGACGGTGTCAACGGCAGCACTGGTCGGCATGGAACGCGCGACACCGGCAAGTCCGTTTTTATAAGCGGGGATCAGGTGTGCATTGGCAGCAAT